>Ga0172381_10001460_pt1 | contig 27769 bp, 57 predicted proteins | sample Leawel6488metaG_FD_119754 | JGI IMG/M metagenome (GOLD analysis project Ga0172381, IMG submission 119754) | Leachate microbial communities from a municipal landfill in Southern Ontario, Canada - Leachate well 64-88 metaG | ecosystem: Engineered > Solid waste > Landfill > Unclassified | place... | reverse complement strand
CAAATAAATTATTCATGATTGTTTATTTTTTTCCAATTTCCGTGTTCTGCTCTTAATTGATATATTCTTTTAAACCATCTTTTCGCTTGCTCTGGTGAAGTAAAGAATTCTCTTTCTGGGTAAACGCTTGATCTAATATATATTAGTAGAACAAATTGATCAGTTATTATATCGTGCCAGGGACCGTTTCCTGATCTACCCTTAAAAATATAATGCTGAAAATTAATAGATGCTATTTCTTCTCCATTTCTTAAAAAGAATGAATGTGTTTTGTAGAAAAGATCTTTATCTTTTTTATTTTTCATATTCTATTTATTTAATTCTTCAAGTATTATCTTATAAATATCTGACTCTTTTACATCTTCAATAGAAATATCATCATTATAAAAATCTATTAATAATTTACTTGCTTTTTTAGCGAAAGCATTTTTTCCTTGTTCTTTGAAATAACCATATACTTCCATTGGTATGCTCATATTCATTTCTCCTGCTTCAACTAACTCTATTAATTGTTCTCTAATTTCTTCTTTATTCATATATTATTTTATGCCACTTATCTATAAATCTGATGAATTTCGATTTATATTTATAATTTTTATAGAATTTTGTTGTAATTGCAATACTACTTCCATATCCTCCCCACGCGATACCAGTTTGAAAAAACGAATTTCCTTTTTCTTTCTGCAAACATAGAATATTCAAATGTTCATACATATATGCTGGTTCTTGACCTACTGTGATTCTATTTTCTTCAATATCGAAATCAAGCCAACCATCTTTACTGAAATATTCTTTTAACGAATCTTTACAAAATTGTTTAATTTCTTTTGTAAGAAACTGTTTGTTATTTCTTAATCTTGCTTGACGAGGATTGCCAAATCCTGTAATGCCTCCTACTCCCATTCGATGTCTCATAATAATTAATCTATTTAATTATGTTTCTATTATACCATATCGTATGATATATGTAAATAGGCTATTTCTTTTTCTTTAATTTTCTTTTCTTTAACTCATCGTTGCAATCGTCTAATTCTGCTTGATCACAATCGATCGAAATTTCAAGATCTTCTATCCGTTCTTTAAGTTCTTTATTAGTTAGTTCGTCGATTTCTTTTTCCCACGTATCTTTTTTCATATGTTTATTTATAATGACTTAATGCTTCTCCATTACCACCTAATTTTGAAAGTATTTCGAGAACTTTTTGCATTTCTGGATTTCTCCAGCAACTAATACCATACGTAAAAGGTTTATAATAATGATAATAATTTTCATCTATATGTCTTTGTGCTGCTTTAGCTGTCAAAAATACACCACAACCATCCTCTATTTTATCTTCCCAATTAAACCAAGAAAAACCATCAGATCCGCATTCTTCACAGTAATCTGGTAATTTTTTATCTTTATCAAAAAGTTTTTGACATTTATCACAAAGAACCTCTTCAGCATTATAGTCTTCTCTATTTTTTCTTTCAACTTCAGAACAATAAGAACTATCACCATATACTTTTACTTTGTGCATAACAACAAAGACTGGGAATTGTGTACAACGGTTATTCTGTTTATTCATTTCTTTACCAGTATCTATTAAGAATTTTAGATCTTCTTCATTTATCGTGTTCATATAATTTTAAATTCGTTTTTATGATTTAATATTTCGTTTTTGAATTTTAAACCGTTTTCGTATACTTCGTTAAGAATACGTGCTTGTGTTTTAAACGCTTCAACTTCTAAAATAACTTTTAATGTTTCTAACTTTAGAATTTCCATTTCTAATTCTTCTGTTTTTGTCATATTTGTCTTATTTTACTAAACATTTCTTTTATTGTTAAATCACCAATATCAAATCTTTCTTCACTTCTCGATGATACAGCATATTTCTTTTCAACTAAATCTAAGTACATACTAAATTCTCCGTCTTTACCCATATACATAGTATCCCATTTTTTGTCTGAAAAATATCTTTTAACATCTAACTGTTCTAATGCTAAATTATCAAAAGCAATAATATTTTTATTGAAATAATGTCCGATTTCTTGTTTAAAAGTTTGTATTTCTTTTTCAATGTTTTCGTTGTAATATGATATACCCCTACCAACTTTTTTATAACCCAATATTAGTATTCTTTTAAAGTCTTTTGTACATCTTTTTAAATCTTCAAATGTATGTACACCAGCAATAAGATGAATAACACATTGTGAATATTTATCATTTTTATCAACAAACATTTTTATTTTGTCGTGCAATTCAGATTTATATGAAATACCAATCGCTTTTGGATTAAAATCTAGATCGTCTAGATGAACTGCGTTAATAGTTATGTTAAATATTTTGTAGTAACATTTTCTCATCAACCATTTTAAATCTCGACTACATTCGAGAGGATTACCCCCACCGATAGCTAATTCGATACCAGAAGGTAAATCATTAAAAAGTTTATAAGCCAAATCAACGTCAAACGATTTTCCATCTGGTGTTGATTTCTCATGACAAAACGCACATCCCGCATTGCATTTATTTGTTATTTTAACATCAATGCTTTCGGGTAATTCTGGAATTGGATTATCAGATAATCTCAACTTTGTACCGTCGTCTAAAATTTTAACTATATAGTTTCCGTTTTTGTATTCCCACATATTAGTGATTATCATTATCAATTGTTATATACGATTCTTTGCCGAAAATAAGATTTTTCAATGATGCGTATTCAGCGAACGCTTCTTCTGCTGAATCAATGCTTTGGTGGTCGATATAATGATCTTCTTTGTCAACGTTGAATACAACTTTTTTATTTGTGTAGTCTTCGATTACTTGTTTTAATAATGTTACGTCTTTTTCTCTGCCATATAAAAACGCGTATGTTGCACAATATTCTGCTTTGCTTTTCCATTTTTTTAGTTGTTCGTACCCCCAACCAAATTCGTTTCCGTTTATTACGATAATATCTTCTTTAATTTCTGGTACTTCGTAATCAGTACCTCCGTCGACAACAACAGAATGAGTTGACGATGAATTTGTTTCAAATATACTTTTTCTTATTTGCATATTTTTATTATTTAACTTTTTTAATTATTTTGCAATACTCTGCAACTTCCATTTTAATTTCTCCTTTCGGTGATTTTAAATAAACCCTATTATTATCACAAAAACCATATTGAAAATCAGTATAAACAGTTTTGTCTTTACCAGAACCAAGATCGTAATCACGAATAACTTTATCTCCAACTCTTAAACCATAGTATCTCTTTCTTTCAATATTAAACATGTCTCCATAGATTTTATCAAAAACTGATTTTTCTACGAATTTTATTTCTTCTTTATTCATCGTTTTTATCTTCATAGAATCTTACATATTTCATAAAACCAACGAATGATATATTTTCTTCAACGTATTTTTCTCTTTTTTCCCAGTCGTATTCATGATTATCATTGAATTCTTTAGCAATACTTTCTTTATATTTTTCATATAAAGTTGTTATCGCGTCTTTAATTTCATTTGGTTCTATTTTCATTATTTTATATTTAGTTTTTTAATTTCTTCGAGATGCCATTCTTCTGCCCATTTTATAATGTCTTCAATATCTACTCTTTCTAACAACCAATCATCGAAATCATCAGGTAGCATATCATCTAATAATTGAGGATTTTGTGAGCAATGTTTTTCTGATAGAAACTGTTCGAATGATATCATGTTTTATTTTTCGTCTATAATTATCTTTCTTAATCTAAAAGTATCTGTCTTCAAATATTGTTTTGCAAGAAAATTTTTAATTTCGTCAATTGCGTTTGATACAGAAGACGATATAATATTAACTTCGATATTATCGTTTTTGTTGAATATATTAGCTATACCACTATATTTAACACCATATAATTCAAAAACGAATATGTGTTTTTGTGTTTTCATGTTATTTGAATAAATAAATTGTTATTAAAACAACTATAATTATTATGATTGAACTAACTATTATTTCTGTTAACATATGTTTTCTAAACGCTGATACTTTGATACTTATTCTTTACTCTTATTTATCGACGGAATAGTCTCTTTTCTTTTATTGCTAGATGTCATAGAATGATTTTAGATGATTTTTTATATCTAACTAACAGATATATTCATCTTAGTCTTTTTTCATTCTCTAACAGTGTTTTAGAGTCTTATTTTTTGATATAAACATTGATATTGAAGTCTTCGTATATATCCAACCCTTTGATATTCCTTTCACCTGATTTAACTGCATCCTTCAGAACAGAGTCTAGCAGTCCCTTTTCGATGGCTAACTTTAATGTTTCGTCAAAGTATTTTTGAGGTATATCTTTCAACGAAACAATTTTAAATTTCCACTCTGATTTAGCAGATGATTTACCAGATTTTGTTTCTGATCTAGTATCGATCGCTTCAACTAAGTCTTCTGGTTCTTCAAATTCTATTGGTCGTAAACCTTTTTTTTCACGAAGATCGTTTTTCTTTTCTTGTTGCAATCTGATTTTTTCTGTTTCTTCGTCTTGTTTTCTTTTTTCTTCTCGAAGATAACTTGACATTGCTTCTTTAACAATTGCACTGATTTCTTTACATCGTTTGATTTTAGGCATGTAGATACTATTGATTGCATCTAAACCTTTATTGATCGGATCAGTCATTCCTTTTCTTTCTTCTTCGAATTCTTTTTCTTTTGTTTTTACTTTTACTAAAAATTCATTTGCACTATCATACTGATCTTTATCAGTAATAGCAACAAATTTTTCACTATTTTTCTCAACTACAGATAATGCTTTAGTTAACTCTTTTTCTTTTTCTTCTGATATTGATTGTATTTTCATATTTTAGTAATAATCTTTAGCGAACATTATTAAACAAGATTGAGAATCACTATTTGCACACTCCATTCTGATTTGAGTTAAGTTATCATTTGAATGAAAACCGTATGCAACAACACCAAGCATAAATGCACAAAATGAAACGGTTAACGAAATGATTAAAACTGTAGTATTCATAAGTTTTTATTTATTTTTTGCTTTTACTCTTCCTTCATAATCTAACCAATATCCTTTAAATGCGTTTTTAAGAATATTGAAGTTATTATCGTCAGCTTTATGAAAACATTCTGCTAATGATTTTACGAAACTTCCACCGTATTCTTGCATTTCTTCAACTACTTCGAATTCTTCTTCTGTCATTTTTTTTTATTTATATTTATTAAGTCTTCTACTAATTTAAACTTATAAGGCGACTGTGAAAGAATAAAGTTTTTTTCAACAGTGTCTTTAGCTTTTTCTAATGCTTCGATATATGTTAACATCTGAATGTCATCGGGTCTAAGCATTCTTATTTTCTTTTTGCATTGTGCACACATTAAATAATGTTTTGTTACATATTTATACGGAACATGTTTGCATTTTTTCATATATTTATTATTATTTTTACATTATACCATATTCTTCGAAATATGTAAATATATAGTCAAACGTGTCTGTATATGTTGCCTATCAGACGAGAGGTTAATTGAGCACATTTGCTCTGCAACACTCTCTTATTGTTTAACTATGTTCACTATTGGCTGACCCGTCTATTGTTGGCTTCAGATCATAAAGAGGAATAGCTATAATGCGGAGACCCTCATCTCCGTTCCAACACACCCTCTCACCCTTAGTTATTTTTGTTCGATTTTAAGATCTGTTATTGTTAAACTTCCTCTGTTAATAACGTTAACATCAAGATACGTTATCATTCTAAAAATGAAAAACACACCGAGTATTATTAACATAAAAAATAAAATTGTTCTTATGAGAATATTGAAATTCATATTATTTAAATCGCGATATTATTTTTATTATGAAAGGAGAATTATTCTCCTTTTTTAAACGATACTATTATCTTGCCCGTTTTTTCTTCGACAAGCATAAGAGTATTGTTTTGTTCAACGATAACATCTGTAGATCCGAAAGAACTAACTATTTTCCATCCTTCATTTTTAAGATCGTTAAGCGACACGTTGTACATCTCCCAAAGAACTATTTAAATGTTTTTCTATTATACCATATACTATGATATTTGTAAATGCTTTCATTCGTTTTTGTTCTCCTCTATTTCGATTGACTGTTTGTTTTTACTTTTTTTAACGACGCATGGAATTTGACATTTTGAGCATTTCCAACCCGTTGAACTTTGCTGATCTTTTTCGAGATATGTCATTGCTCCGCATTTTGGGCATTCTATTTCTTGCATATTTTTATATTTGTATTATTTTTCTTCGAAACAACTTTCTAATATATTCAAAACTCTAATAATTGCCATCTGATCGGGAATCTGACTTTCAGCAAGTTTATCTCCTCTTTCTGACATTTCCATAAGAAACTCTAAATGTTTTGTTTCTTTATTATTCTTTTCTCTTAGTTTCGCGATGTTTAAGTATTTCATATTATTTTTTTATATTTTCATACTCTGGATTTTTTAATATGAATATTCTTTTTAATCTATAATAACTTGAACGTGACTCACTGAAATGTCTTTCTCTTTCAAGATCTGTTTTGTACTTTTTTAAAAGAGTTTCGATTTCGAACAGTCTCATATCGATTTCTAGTTCACTCATTATTTCTTGCTTCCAGTCTAATTTTATTGATTTGATTTCTTCTGCTCTTTTATACACCCTAAGATTTAGATTTTTTGCGAATGGTGCGTATCTTTTAATGAAGTCAAGTATTTCATTGTCATTTGCAAATTCTGACATGTGTTTTATTACTTCGTCTGTCGAAGGATCGAATTCAATTAAATGTGCTCTTGTAAGTAAAGCATTTAAATTTCTATCTTCTGTTTTGATATCGTTCATATTCATTAATACCTTGCATGAAGTTTCGAATTCTCTTGGTACATCTTTTAAAGTAGGCGAAGAGGTGAAATATTTAATAGTCTTTTCCTCTCTGGTATCGCATAACTGTTTTAATAAAGCAACGTTTGATTTATTCATCATCAATGCATCGACATCGTCGAACATAGCAATGAAATCTTTTTCTACTTTATTTCTTTCGTAAAGTTCTTTGTACATACTTAAAGGTGTAACATGTCCAGTGAACACTAAAGGTGCTTCATCAAGTAATGCTTCTTCTGCGATAAATGTTTTTCCTAGACCACCTCTGCTAACTACAATCAATAGACTTAATTTTTTCTGACTGAATGCAGAGATGTATTTGAAAAGTTCGTCGTATGTTTTTATTTTAATCATAGGGTTTTTATTATAATTAAATGTGACGTACCAGAGAGAGGATGAAAACATTATATTTAACGTTTTTGTTATCCTTCTCTCGAGTACATCGAATGGTTGAGGTGTTTATTGGTAAAATAATATTTAATTTATTGCCGAAACTCCTCATCATTGTTCTGATATTCTTAATTCAGAACAAAGGGAAAAGTCACTTAGCGAATATCTTCACATTTTTCGAACTTGATTACTTCTATTCCTCTATTGTATTTTTCAGAATATAAATATTCTGTTCCATTAATACAATATCCTTTTTCTTGAAGTTCATTATAAACTTTAGTTTGTTCTTCAAGTATTTTATCGAATTCTCGATCTTTTGAATAATAATCTAAAAATATTATTGTGCTAACGATAACAAGAATTATTAAAACGAATCTACATGTTATTTCTATTTTGCTCATAATATTATGGGATTATCCCTTCTACTATTTTTCTGAATTGACCTTTCTTTTTTGTTTCCTTTTCTTCTGGTTGCTCTGGAGGAATATATTTTTTCGTTTCTTCTATTTTATTATTTTCTTCTATTTTGACAACATCTCTAACGATTACTTCCATTGGTTCGTCTAAGGTTGCATCTACTACTTTAACGATTCTACCTTCTTGTCTCCATTCACGAATTAAGTTTTCATACGAAAGATGTTGAGGTATAGTTAAAATCATCGGTTTTGATTTTGAAATTTGTTCTTTTGAATACATAGTTATTTTTATTATTTAATAATAGTCCTCTGTAGTCTACCCCGAACTGTTTTCGCGTTGAAAACCAAACAGTTAATTCGTTTTCAATCGTGACTGGAACTTGACGAGGAAGACAACAGAAGATTTTATTTTTAATAGTTGAACTTTAGAGGGAGGAGTTCTATAACAGATACCCTAATGGGTGTGTATTATCTGTTCATTATCCTTGTTTGGCGAGGGTTTGATTAATGATAAGACTAACCCGCGGGATCAGTGATTATCATTCTATCTTTATTTGTTTAATATTATTCGCGCTTAGGATTAAACATCAGAACCTCTTTTTTATATTACCACCCCCTCTAAAATCCAACTATTGTTTTTAACGTTCTATTTATTTTACATTATCATTATACCATATATTACTACATTTGTAAATAGGCAGACTATATCGTGTTTTTTCAGAATGAAGGTAATATCAACTTTAGATTTTAACCTTCTCTAACAGCGTTTTAGTGCGTATTTTTGAACGCTTTTTATCACAAAACAGTAAACTCTGGTTGATCGATATCTAATCCACATAAAGTAACTTGATCGTGCTCATACATTTTTTCTACTTTTCTGATTGCTTCTTTTTCACTTGTTGCTTTTACTCTGACGACTTTTGAGTCTGATATTTTTATTTCTACTTTGTATGTTTTCATATTTTATTTTTTATTATTTCTTTTGTTATACTTTCATAGATATTCTTCCAAACTTTTTCATTTCCACAAGTGCCCCAACCAAAAGCTCTATCTTTTTTTATTATTTTTCCAGTCTGTTTACTAACGAATGTTTCGTATACATCAAAGCTTTTTCCATCTTTAGGTAATACAACTTTAAAACCTAAAGCTTTTACTTTTTTGATATATTCTTTTCTTAAATCTTTATTTTGAATTTTCATATTTTTATTTTGTGATCTGTAATATGAAATCGATTACTTCTAAACCTAGTTTTGCTCTTTTTGCTTCTGCTTCGTCGAAAGGCCAATCATTATTTTTTCCTTCATTGTTATAACTTCCACCTTCTCCAAAACTAATGTCAGCAAGAGAATGTCTTTTTAAAACTTCTAATGCTTCTCTTTCTCTTTTCCCTAACATTAGAACGCCACTGTTTGTTTTCATAGATTCTTTTTTATTTTTATTATGTTTCCATTATACCATATATCTAAGAAAAAGTAAATAACTAGATAAGTTTATTGTTCTTATCAATCCCTTCCCAAATACTTTGTTTATGTATTCTATATTTTTCTCTTCTGAAACATCCACAACTTTTAACATTTCCGTTTGTTAGACTATCTAATCTTACTGTTACAAATCTACCACATTCGCATTTGCAGAATATTTTTCTGTGGGAATGTTTATCCATTCCTACGAAATTAAGAATAGTTAGTCTACCGTATTTTTTGTTTTTGAAATCTTTTTCAATATACTTGTTCATGCTTATTCTATTTTAAAATCTGCGTATGCCTTTCCTTCTTGTTTGTGATTTCGTAACAAAGCAGCAACTTCATTTCCAAGTTTAGTCATTTTATACGCAGGAGTAAACCCAGTGCCTAGATTAATAATATATCCAGCTTCTTCTAAATCTTCTAAACAATCTAAGTCATCGTGTTCTGGTAATATTCTTGAAACATCCTTTGAACCGTCATCTTTAAAGAAACCAGATAGTCTTGTTCCCCATTCTGGATTCCAATCAGGGACACCGAAAGGCGTTCCGTTTCCTACTGCTTGATTTTTTATTCTTAGATGTCTTTTGTCAAGCACGCCCATGTAATCTACACATCTTGTTTCTACATAGGCAAGTAGACTCCAATGATCTTTTCCAAAATCCTTTATTGTAACGTTGTTCATATTTTTTTATTTTTTATGCTTCTTCTTTTTAATAGTATTTTGTTTATTTCTTTTATTAACTTAACATTTTTTGTTTCATTTGCGTTTTTCCATAACTCACCAGTCGCACCTCTGTTTTCTTTTTTTCGTATTTTGATCAGTCTTTCTTCTATCATTTTAGTATTTTGTTTAAACTTACTAATAACTCTGTTTCTTGTCTATCTAATCTTTTATTAAACTTCCAATTCGAAATCACATAAAATAACAGATCTTTAATATTAGCGTTCGGAATATCAAGAAATTCTTCAATCTCTTTGTCTTTTGGTTGTTGTATAGTGATTACTTCTAATACATTTTCGAGATTAATGAAATATACTGTTGGTAATATTTTCATAATCTTAAACTTTAAATATTTTAATGCGATCATGCTTTTTATTTTAGTTTATCTTTTAGTTCGGGAAAATGAATTAAAATGAAATCTCTAAAGCCATTTATGTTTATTACGTTTGTGCTGACTTTTTCGACTAGTTTAACAAACTTTCTCCATTTGTCTGATTGTTCATTTAGTATAGCAATCATCGCATCGTTAGACTGAGCATTTCTTGACTTTCTTATTGTATCGACTTCATAGAACATTTCTTTAACTATATCTAGTAATGTTTTATCTGATGGATTTTCAATATATTTTTGTGCGTATTCTTTTGCTTTCATATGTTTATTCTCCAACTATTGCTTCTCTTACGATAGTAGTATAAATATAACCTTCGGCATCAATAAGTTGATTAATCACTACTACGTTTGTATATTCCTTGACTAATTCGTTTAACCAATCTTTAACTGCACTACTATTTGCGAATCTTTGCATATCGAAATGAGGACATTTTGGATATATCATATTTGTTTTGTTATTATTGTTTCTAATACTTCGATAGGTAAAAAGTCTTCTCTTTTTACTTTTGCTTCTTTGATTGCTTCTGTTTCGTTTTCAGCGTCAACATGAAATGTTTCTTTTGTGATGAATGTTATTAAGTATTCCATATTTTATTCATTATATGCGTAAACGTTTGTTATTACTTTCACTTGAAAACATCTTCCTTTCTCATTCATTTCACTCCAGATTGTTTTCTCAAATTCGTGAATATCAACAGTTATGTCATAAACTCTATTACCATCTTTATCATAGCATCTGATAATATCGTTTTCGTATATTTCAACTCCATCTTTATCATATCTTTCTGTAAACTGATCACTTTTCAATCCAAAAGAATTTGCTGAAGATAAAGGAGTAGTGAATACACCTTCTCTTATTTGACCCCAGTAATGAAATCTACTTCCGTCAAATTGTCTAAACTTTAATATTCTATTTTCTAACATTTTGTTTTCTTTTATCTTCTACTATTTGAACACCATCGACTAATGTGTTTATTTTTGCTTGTGCTTGCCATCGAAGAGCAACTTTCATAGATGGAGTAGATTTGTTTGATGTCTTTACTGTACCGTCTGTAAAATACGTAATGATCGTGTATTTTTTTGTTTTCATGTCTTTTGTTTTATGATTACATTACTATTATACCATATAATACTATATATGTAAATATGTATTAGATTTTGTTTTTTTCGATCGTTATTCTCCAAGTTATTCTATAACTTCCGTCTTCTGCTTCAGTGTCTAACATACCGGAACTGTTACCATTTGCTACTTGTTGACTAATTTGTAGTAAATCTAAGTCAGTTGTTTTATTTTCATCGACTGTTTTTTCTAATCTTAGAGTTCTGAATACTCCTCTTATTAAACCTCCATCTGCTTCTTCAAAATCAGTAAGAACTTTTTCTGGATTATCATAATGATTTTGAATAAATCGGAATGCTTCTTCTCGAGTAACTTCTATTTCTTCATTCTTTTCTCTATCTATTAAAAAGTATTTCATTATCTTATTGCCTTTTTAGGGCTTTACTTAATTATTTCCTTATATACTGCAAATCCAGCGGTATATATTTTCTGAGCTTTTTCAATTGCTTCTTTTCTACTTCTTGCTTCTATCGTTTTCATTTTCTTTCTCTTATCAGAGAAAGCTATACTAAATGTTTTCATTTTTTTTTTTAAGTTCTTCTCTATTAAGATGAGAACTGTTATAATTTGATTTTGCGGGGAACTTGATGTATAATTAAAGATTCACTGGAGGAGGACTGATAAGTCTTTCTCTTACCCTATCTGGGATATTACGTAATTACGCCAGAAGCTTCCGTCATACTCCATTTAAGTGTATAACCTCGAGCAATCCCCCTCCACTGAACCCTTAATTACTTACCTCTGCGCAACTGCTGATTTGCTCAATTTGCGGGGAGGTTTGTGTTAAGTGCAAATAACTTACTCTTAGCATATAGATTATCTACATCTAGCATATCTCTATCTCTCTCATTCTCTCTAGTATCTCTTTCTGCTCTATTTAACTCTAGATTATCTAGATTTTAAAATGTTTATTACTAGATATTCATTCTCCAGTATATTGTTTCTATAATTATATATTACGTATGATTTTATAGAACAACTCGATTAGCGTTCGATTCCTAGTCCACCTCTGTCTTAATTTCAAAAGACACTAAACTGAACACATAATTTCAGAGCGCATTTTTTACATTTAATTCGTATACGCTGAACTGGTATAATAATTTTCATTTGCCAGAATCAAGTCGTAGAGGCGCTAAAACCACTTGAAAATAGCAGAAAATGTAGAGAATTGAAGCGTTAGAGTTGCTTAATTTTCATACGATTTTACGAATTCTTTCGCCTACTACGTTGTTTTCTGTATCTCTTACTACTAGATGATTGAATGTTCCGTTATTGTAGAGTCGATCCATTTCGATAATTGCTAGATGTTTCTTTTCATGAGAGTTGATTACATACTCCCCGCAATTTTGAGAACTGATGCTTATTAACTTGAAGTTTAATTGTTTGTTCTTCATAATTATAGATGAGTTAAGATTAGTTCTGTTCCATTGCCCCCCACAAAATAGTAGACGGGTGAATGGATGTTATCTTTGAACTCAGCTTTAATTGCTAATTTCCCTCTTATCTCTACATATGTAAATTTGAGTAGACTAATGAGAGAAAGTTGACGCTTAATTTGAACTTTTTCGGGCTTTGTTTTCATGTATAATTTAATTGCTTCAAATCCCTGCATCTTCTGCTATTCTCGCACACTTCGTTCCGTGTTAAATCTATCAGTAAGATGTTTTGAGGCTTGAAAATGCATGTTAGAGAGTAGTTAATGCGTACGTGATGTAAACTATAGCGAAGAACAAAGGCCATCTTAGATGTTTAATTCCTTCATCCAGCGCTAGGCGGTCGAGTTGATTGATATCTATATAGTAATGCCACTTGTGATTTTTATCTTCGTATATCATATACCGAAGATTTTAACTCCTCTATCGCAGTCAATGTAGATTTCCTTTTCTTTTAACCATCTATTTGCTATTGATTTTTGTTCGTCAGCGCTGTATTGAAAGAAGTCAGAGTAATTTGCTAATTGCGATAGAACTTCTACGAAACTCATTTTGCTTTCAAATTCATTACCGTAGTAAAATGAAAACTTTGCAGTTGCTAATTTTGCTAAAATCTGATTTGTTGTCATGTAATTATTTAATTGCATTTCAAGTCCCAGAATATCTTACTGATTACTAGAGAGATGTTTTGAGGCTTAACTCTGGTTTATAATTTACTCTCCCCAAGGGATTTTTCCGAAAGTTCTATAGATATATAGAGCTTCTTTTGCTTTTTTAATAGATGAATATCTACCACTAATAATGTTTGGGTATTCTCTATTACCGAAGTATATGTCAATGACGTATTTCTTTTTGTTATTGACATCATTTCTAATTACTGCTTTGTTTTTTTCGAATATAATTGTTTCTTCCATATTAGAGATATTTAAGATTGCTTTAATTCTATATACTTAACACCGTGAACGTTCCAATTTCCGTGAAGACGAATTGAACCGTGATCGATGTCTTCAATTACGTATTTTGCGTTTCCGTTTTTAAATCTGAAGTTTTTGATTTGAACTGCTTCAGATAATGGAATTAGTTTTCCAAGTTGACCGAAAGGTTTAATTTCGTGAACTCCTCGAATTATCCAAGTGTTTAATTCATCTTCAAATGCATTTTCTTTATTGAGACCGTTTGAAAACTTAACTACTCTGCCTTTTAAATCCGTTTCGTATTTGTCTCCGTATAGGCTGACAATAATATACTTCACTTGATTTTTCATATTTGTATAATTTAATAGAGTTAAGCTCCAGAATATCTCTCTAGTATTTAACACGCTGTTTTCTATATTATCACGTTCGCGTGCGCTGTTCTGGGGGTTGTACCAGTCACAGTCGTGATAATCTCTTAATTTGATTGGGAGGGTGTTTTGAAACAGTACTCTAGTGTTAGCCTGGCGTTATAATTTAATTATGTCCAGTTGTCTATTTCCTGTTCCAGAATACCCTTCCAACTTTTTCAAAATACTACTTGGTCCTTCTGTACTTGTCGGAACCTTGCACTTCGCTTAATTCATAGTTTTCGTTCCAGTAAACTATCAGTGAGACAGAAATTCGTGTTTGCTTGAGTGTGTATTATATACAACGTTATTGTGTCAAGTGGCTGAATTTGTGTCCCAGTGATAATCTACTTTTTAATGTTCTTTTGTTTTACATTTCTATTATACCATATCATTCTATATTTGTAAATATTTACAGATTGGTAAAATATGTTTTAATAATAGAATAATATTTTGAGACCCTTTAACGTTTGTTATGCACAAAGAACTAAGATTCCGAAATACATTGCGATCGTTCCACCAACTGCTGTTACGATTGTTAAGATTTTTTCGTTTCTTATTTTTTTTCTTTTTGAATTTGTCATGCTTACTTTTTTGTTGAAATGATTGCTAATAATAATCCTGTGTACCAAAGTGTTTCGTATTGAAGATATGTTAATCCTTCGAAGAACATATCTGTGCCTATCATTAATGCGAATCCAATTATGATAAGAATAAAGAATGTTTTCATTTGTTTTTATTTCGGGTCCCAGAATATTATTCCATTATTTTTTATTATGTTGTGAATGTTCTACTACCTATTTCCTTTACATATCTAATATACCATATCCTTCGATATTGTAAATAGGCAGCCTGTTCTCAATCCAAGCAAAACGCGCGGTTCTAGAAACGATGGTAGTTACTATCATCTATATATAGAAACACTCTCTAATAGTGTTATATACTGAAGTTAAAGGGAACACTGTATAAGACTGTAGGATGATATCTATGACTGTTATATATTATTCTGATATAACTATCATTGTCTTTCTATTAAAGAGTTATAGACATACGTGTTCGAATTTGCGGGGTATGTTCTACAATATAGTTAACCACTAACACTATCTTATCTACTATACAAGATCGATAACTACATAAACTAAACGAATGACTATGTACAACGTACTATATTTATTTTATAATATTATATTGTTTACTTTATTTTATTCTGTAGTAATAATATATTTACAAATACATAGACTATGTTGTAGTATATAGTTTACATTAAACGTTATTTATATTATAATATTTTTATTCCATCGAACCATATCACAATACAAATCATAGGAGATGTAAATCGTTTACATAATACAAAAATATTTTATAAAAAAAAGTATCATTATTAAACCCTCTAAGGACCGTCTAGATATGACGAGCGAAAATGCGCAAATTGAACATATAGAATAATATGGTAATGGTTTCCAAACAGTAGATTTAATGTTATTATTATAATTATTAGAAAATAAAATCACTCAATATGTCTATTTTTTCATTTGTGACTGATCCATTCAAAAGAGGGAGCGCGAAGAAACCAATTAAGAAATCTTATAGCGAAGATAATAATAGAAGGGGGATATCATTGAAAGCGATGATGGAAGAACTAGGCGTCAGAACAGATACTACGATTGGTACTTATAATGAAGAAGAAAACCCTGATAAGCTTACCGTCACTGATTACATAAACATGCAAGACAATGATGGAACTGTTAGGGCGATTACAAGATTAGTAGCAATGCCGATTCAAGCGTCACCTATTAAGATCATGCCGGCAAAGGGTGATAAAGGAGAAAGAGATTTCATTGAATCCGTTTTTATGGGAACACAAAAAGAAGGTGGGATGTCTACGCCCCTCCCTTTTGTTGTTGCAGATATGACTAGAGCAATCTTTGAAGGTTTCCGTCTTTACGAAAAAGTCCCTCAGATAATAGGAGAAGGAAAATACAAAGGAATGATTGGTTGGAGAAAACTAGCCCCTAGAGATTCGAAGACGCTGGATCTCCGATCAGACATGCATGGAGGATTCTTAGGCGCACATCAAACAGCATCATTTGGTTTTAATATAGTAGATGTAAACATCCCTGCAGAGAAATGTATTTTATTTACTTTCCAGAAAGAGAGACATCCGTTTTATGGAGAGTCTCTTTTAAAGACAGCGTACTATCATTATGATAAGAAACACAAACTATATTATCTTGCTCATAAGAAAGCAGAAGTAGATGCGGTTGGATTGAAGATCTTAAAACTAAACAAACCTTTTAGTGAATCAGAAGTAGTAAAAGCAGAAGAAGCAGCAGATTCGATTGGAGTAAATTCAAGAGTTACTCTTCCGCAAGGATTTGAATTAGATATTGATAGATCACCAACAGGATATGATGTTTTGAAGTTAATCGAACATCATGATTCTCAAATTGCGCTCTCTACCCTTACTCAAGCGATGCAGATGGGATCTGGTTCTACATACAAGTACCCTTACGGAAAAGGATACGAAACACAGTCAGAATTTATACTCCAGATGATTGATTCAGTTAAGAAATCTATGGAAGATACTTTAAACGAATGGGCAATCGCTCCACTAATCGATTACAACTTCCATTCGGGAAGTTACCCAAAAATTAAGTTAATGCCTTTGAAAGAGAAAACACAACAGTATCTAATAGAGATGTTTAGTACATTGATGAAAAAAGATCCTTCGTTTATTCCACAGACATTTACAAACAAATTAGTAAATGAAGTTGCTGAAGCTTTAGGTTTAGAAATAAAGATAGATGAAAAGAAAGATGCAATCAGTGCTTTTGAATCTGGAAAAAAGAAAGTATACGATAAAGAAAAACTAAAGGCTGCAAAAACACCGGAGGAAATTAAAACTAAAATAAAAGCTAAAGCAGTGAAGTTACAAGATGATCTTTACTTTTATGAAAAATTCGAAGCAATGGGTCGAAGCTTTGCGATTCACGAAATAGAAAAATCAAAATTAAAGAAATGATTTTCATTTGCAGAAAATCAAAACTTCAAGAATACGGTTGTCAAGTATGTGTTAAACCGAAATGGAAAAGTAATAAAGAATGGATCTGTTTTGATATGTGTTTAGCTAGAGAATTATTCTATTTGTGGGATCAGGGAATCGTAACAACTGGATGTTGTTGTGGTAATCATGAAGGAGACAATGGAGAACATAGTTATATCGGAGTATTAGATGAGTTTATTCCAAAAATGAAAGAGCTTGGTTATAAAGTAAGACTTAATCCATGCGATCAGAAAAGAGAAGATAGTTTTATTCCTAGAACGTTTTATTCGATAGAAGAATATAATCGATTATAATAAATATTTACATTTATGCCAATGCCAAATCAACATAGTTGTCGTATACGTGAACCAAAATTATTTATCTCTTCAAGTTTTAAAACTTTAAAAACTAAAACAAAGGGATTAACTATTATAGTAGGTACTTTAAAGTCTACAAATAAATCTGCACTTGAAGCATACAGATATGAAAAAGATGCTTGGACAGCAGAACGAGCAAGAAAACATTGCAATCAAAGAGGAGGAAGATTCGAAGGTGCATCGACACAAAAATCTTGTGAATCTTATGGCGATCATATATTTATGCATCATATCTGGAGCAAAGTAAAGAAAAACAATGAATGGGGTGGTTGGAAAAAAGAAGAAGTAATTAAAGAACATGCAGCAATTACCGACGCTCTTAGAAATAAAGGTTATGCAATGCATAAAAGATCAGAGTTGGATTCTTTATCAAGAGAATTTGAAAAAACGATTAAGATGTTAACACCTTCTGATATACCAGCGTTATCACAACCAAGCGGAGATAAAAAGAAAAAGAAGAAAGTAAAATTGAGTGATACAGAAACATTTGTGAATCTAAAAACGATTGATTCTATAATAAACATGCACGATTTTGTTTCTATTCTTAAAAATAAAGAAGGTGAAGATATTCCTCATATTCTCATAAGAGCAATTAAAGAAAATGTAAACAGTGTCGAATTAGAAGAAACGATTAGAAAAAATCTTCCAGATGAAATTAAAAAAGATGTAGTGTTCTTATATAATCTTTCTGGAGCAGATACTTCATACGTCGCATTGTTTGATTTAGTTTTAGTTCCGAAAAAATTAGAATTAGTTGAACTTGGTGAAAAAATAAAAAACGATGATGAAGAATAATTTTACAAGCGCATTTTATAAAAGTATAATATAAACAATATGCAAAACTTTTCATTCGAACTTGATATCGTTAAATCTAAAACACTTGTAAACGCAGGTGATAGAGTTGTAGTTGGTTATGCGTCATCATTTGATATTGACACTGATGATACACAAATTACAAGACAAGCACTCGAAGGTGCTAAAAACGATTTATTAAAATATTCAACGGTATTATTTAATCATAACACTGATTGGCCTATTGGACACGTCGTTGAAACAGACGTCGATGATGTTGGCCTTCTCGTTAAAGTTATTATTTCAAAAGCATCTGGAGATATGTGGGAAAAAATCCAAGATGGCACTCTAAATAAATTTTCGATAAAAGGTCGAGCATCTGAATATGCTCCTATAGTAAAAGGAGATGGAAGAGAAATATTACAAATCACAAAATTAGAATTATTTGAAGTTTCTATTGTCTCTGTTCCTGCTAATAACAAAGCAGAAACAATCTGTTCATACATTGCTAAATCATTGAATTTAGATGTAGTTAAAAAGGAAAATGAACAAAAAGAAATATTGAAATCTTCAAATTCTGAAAATATGAATTCATTAATCGAAAAATTAAAAGTAATCGTTGAAAAAGGAAACGATGAAGTAAAAGCAGAAGTTGGTGTTATTATCAAACAATTAGAAAAAGAACAAGACATTATTGCAAATCTTCAGATTCTCGCTGGTAAATTAGATGAAAATGATAGATGTGCAGTTGAAGAAGCAGTTGCATTACTATTAGAAAGAAACAAATTATGCGACGAGGAAGAAGAAATAAAAGAAAATGATTTTCATCTTGATGATGAATCTGAAGAAAGACCAGTATTTCAATTAAACACTAATGATGAATCTGAAATTGCTTTAGAAGAAGGATCTTCTAATAAATTCAGAAAACAAATATTAAAAAAAGGGAAGTGGTTCCACTGGGATGCAGAAGGCGGTGTTCTAAACATCAACGATGAAGTGATTGATAATCTTATCAAAAACTTCAAAAAGGGTCTTATAGAAAATGTATTTGTACCTTTATCACATACTAATGATCCAGCAAAAAATACTGGTGAAGTAGTTGAACTTCAGAAAACAGAAGACGGACTTGATGCAATTATAGAAATTAAAGACGAATCAGTCGCAGAAAAGATAAAGAAAGGTTTAATCAAATGCATTTCAGCTAGTTTTGATCCAAACTATTTAGTTAAAAAATCTAAAAAGTTCGTTGGACCAACTTTACTTCATGCAGCATTAGTATCAGAACCATTTATTAAAGGAATGAGTCAATTCATACCTTTATCAGATGATTTTTCAAATAGAACAATAGTTCAATTAGAAGATCAAAAGCCGAATTTTAAATCATTATATAAATCATTAATCAATAAAGTTAATAATATGGAAAAGAAATTAGAAGAAATTAAAAAGGAAGAAGAAGTGACTTTCCCAATCGGAGAAAAAACAGATATCGAAAAACAACTTGAAGGTGAACCTAAAGCAGGAGACATCGCAGTAGTGGAAGGAACAAGAGGCTCATATAAAGAAGAAGAAGGAAAGTTAGTTTTTAAAGCTTTCACACAAGAAGAAAATCTTGAATTTGCAAAAAGTGCATACGGTGACTGTGTAGGAGCAGAAATGAAAGCAGGCACTAAGATGAAAGAAGCTGCTGCAAAGTGTAAAGCAAAAGTTAAAAAAGAATTGGATTTCGATGTACCAGAGGAAGAACCGGATGAAAAGCCCGGATCAGAGTCTGGAGATGCACCGAAAGAAGACACAGAAGCTAAAGTTGACTTAGCTGATGCGAATAGAGCATATGAAGACGCTCTTAAAGCAGGAAAGATCGTTCCCGCTCAAAAAGAAGTTTTCGTACAACTCTACGCTTCAAAATCTGTAATAGAACTCAGCGATAATAAGAAGGTCGATATATCTGAGTTATTTAAACAGTTTTTGGAGACACAACCGAAAGTACTGAATTTCGATGAAAATGGAACTGAAGGCGGAGATCCTCAACCTAAAGAACCAATTTCTACTGAAGAAGAAATACCAGCTGACGTAAAAGATTTTTACGGTAAAATGGGATTATCAGATGAAAAGATAAAGGAATCATGGAAATTCGCTAAGAAATTAAGCGAAGAAGAAGAGGAAAACAAAAAGTCAACATTATTTAATTAGTAAAACACACAAAAATGACTGCATTAACATCAAATTTCGAAGACAAAAGACAAGATGGCGAAATCATAGCTATCAAAGTTAAAGCAAATGCCGTTATCTACAAAGGGGCGATGTTAGTAGATAAAGGAACTGGATACGCTGAACCGGGAGTTGATGGTTCAGGTAACATTTTCTTAGGCTTCGCTGTTGAAAACGTTACAGGCACTTCTGCAGATGGCGGAGTATCAGTAAGAGTATATAAAACAGGAACATTCCAAGTACCAAAGGCATCAGCTGTGCAATCAGACTTAGGACAAGTCATGATGCTACATGATGACAATTCAGTTGGTACATCATCAACAAACTCAGTTTCAGTTGGAACTTGTGTCGACATCGTTGATGGCTCAACAATTAAGTTGAGAATAGATAATTACACTAAATAAGTAAAACAAAAAAATGCTAGTAAAAGGAGATATACCAAAATTGCTACTTGCTGGAATGAGAACAAATTTCATGACAGCTTACGATGTAGCAGCAAAAGAATACGAAAAGCTTGCGACAGTTATTACATCTACTAAGAGTTCGGAAACTTACCCATGGTTAGGTGGAGTACCTAAAATGCATGAATGGAAGGATGAAAGAATTCCTCAAGGCATGCTAGAACACAACTTTTCAATCGCTAACAGAGACTTTGAATCATCTATTGCAGTTGACAGAAACGCAATTGAGGATGAACAATATGGCCAAATCGAAATAAGAGTCAAAGAACTTGCCGTAGAAGCAGCTAGATTCTTCGATGAAATGGCTTTTACCTTAATCTCACAAGGTAGTGCTACAACAGGCACTGCTGGATCGATTTACGATGGAGTTACTTTAACTTGTTACGATGGAAAAGCTTTCTTCGCTTCAAATCACAGTGAAGGAGAATCAGGCACTCAATCAAACAGAGGCACTACTGCTTTAGGTTCAACTGCTTTGCAGTTAGCTATAACAGCAATGAAAAAGTTAAAGAACGACAAAGGCAAACCTGCTCATGTAAAACCAACATTATTATCTGTACCGACTGATCTAGAATGGGAAGCAAAAGAGTTGTTAAATTCACAGTATTACCCTGAAGAAGGAACTACAACTACTAAGCTTGCTGTTAACACTTTAAAAGGTGCATTAGAATTGGAAGTTTCAGAATACTTCACAGATACTGATAACTGGTACTTATTCGATACAAACAGAGTAGTAAAACCTCTTATCTTACAGATGAGACAAGATCCAAGATTCACAAGTTTGACTCAAGGTACAGAATCTTCTTTCATGAGAAAGAAATTGTACTTCGGAGTAGACTGGAGAGGAGAAATCCTATTCGGCGACTGGAGAACTGGATACGCAAGTATCGTTGGATAGTAATAACCGAGAATAATCCTTTAAGTGTTGCTCGTGTACTAATCTTTCCCAAAGTACAGGAGCAATTGGAAAGAACTGAAGGGATTGTTTCTTTTAAATAATAAAAAATATGCCAAACGAATACGATTTAGTAATCGGGATCCCAACTATTGGGAATGTCAATTGGCGTTTTGCTTCTTCTCTAATGGGTTTGCGATTGCCTTGTAGCACAAGAGTAATATGGCAAGTAAGATCTATGATCGATACTGCTAGAAACTCGATCGTTGAAGAATTCTTAAAAGCGCCAGGTAAATATTTAATGATGATCGATGACGATCACGAATTCAACTTCGATATAGTTGAAAAACTAATGTCACATAATGTAGACATAGTCGGCGGATTGGCTTTTAAAAGAAGACCCGGGTACGAACCGTGCGTGTATAGACAGAATCAAGAAGATAAACAATACTATCCAATCGTTCCAAAAACATTTCAAGAAGTAGACGTAGTTGGCACAGGTGGAATTATGATTAAAAGAGAAGTATTAGAAGGAATGTCTTTTCCTTATTTCTATACAGAATACGATGAAAATAAAGTACATTGGAGTGTCGATTTTAAATTTTGTATAAACGCAAAAAAACAAGGTTTTAAAATATTCGTTGATCCAGAAGTTCAATTATCGCACATAGGTGACCCTGAGATAGTTACAGCAAATACTTTCTTTGAATATATTAATAAAAATAAAAAATAATAAAATGTTAAAAGTAATTGAAGTTACATCAAGTAGTGCAATATTCGCAATACCTGCATTAATCAAAGCAATAGTTTTAGTTGGTGGATCAGATGCATCTACAATAAAATTAAGCGATGGCGCAGCTGGTACAGACCCTGTTAAAATAAGTGCGACAGCAGCAGCAAATATTACTACACCTCTAATGTTTACAGATTTAGTAAAATTTGGTACAGCTGTATATGCAACTATATCGGGCACAGGAGCAAAAGCTTACGTTTATTACAATTAAGTATTTATAAATGCTTTTAAAGCAGGTAATACTATGAACAGATCAATAAATATTGGCGTTTTTAATCCATCTCTAATACATCAAGCATCTCCGTATTGTGGTGATCAAATTTTTGCGAAAGGGTTTGAACAGAATGGTTATGAAGTAACTAGAGTTGATTATAGGGCTATAAGAAATCCAGATCAGTACTTATTTGAAATCGCTGATGAAATAAAACCCGATTTGTTTTGGTTTGGTAAATGTGAAAAAATCAACCCTGAAACTATCAGGGTTTTGAAGACGAAATTTCCAAATGCTATTTTTTTAAAATGGGCCGCAGATATGCGTGACGAACCTTATCCTTTAGATTTAGAGCATATGAAATATATGGATATGTTCTTTGGTACTTTTGGTGGAGAATATTTGAAAAAATACTTATTACCAAACGTCAAAGGAGTTTGTTCTATAATGACATTTACTGATTCTGATTTTTATAAATTTTATGGCACTACTAAAGAATATGAAGCGGATGTTCTATGGACAGGAAGACGAGGGTTTGGAAATAACACAATGAGAAACGAAATAATCGATAATCTTTTGTACGATGTAAAAAATGCTAACGTGATTGGTTTAAATGAATGGATAGGCGATCCGGAATATTTATATGCAATAAACAGTGCAAAGATAGGCATTGGTTCAAACAGTTTTAATCAAAGAAAATATTCATCTGACAGAATTGGTAATTATATGGCATGTGGCACTTTCTATTTAACACAGTATATTGAAGGCATCGAAGATTGTTTTCAGAGAGGAGTTCATTTGGATTGGTTTAATACAGTAAAAGAAATGGATGAAAAAATTGATTATTATCTTAATCATCCAAAAGAAAGAAAAGAAATAGCTAAAACGGGACAAGAATTCGTACTTAATCATTTCGACTGTAAACCACTCGTTGAAAATATAATAAACGTAATAAACACTGGTTATTCAAAATATCCTTGGGATGAAGTATATTTAAACAAAAAATATGACATTTAAAACAACTCGTTTTATTAAAGTTAAAAACAATCAAATAGAAAAAATCGATAATAGAATTCGTTTAGCTTTTGTTAGATGTCCAAAATGCAAAAGATATGTTAATCTTTATAAAGATGAACTTAAACTAAATGATAATGAAGTTAGAACAATTAGAGCAAAAAAATGTTCGTGCGGAATGAAGACAGTATATGTCTTAGAAGGATGGCATGATAAATAACACCTCTTTAATATAATAACCTATCTAGAAAGCATTCTAGGGCTTTCTATAACGTTTAAAACATGTTAATAACAACAGTTTTACAGATCTATAAACGAAACACGTATCTTCAAAAACAAATTGATGCTATTTTGAAGCAGACTATTAAATCTGATAAGATCATAATAGTGCATAATGAAGGCGGTGTTGATTTCAATTACCCTGAAAACGTTCAGTTAATATATGCAAACCCTAACAAAAAGTTTCATTTAAGATTTGCAGTTGGTTTGTTAGTAGATACAGAATATGTTGCTTTCTTTGACGACGACACTTTACCCGGTTCAAAATGGTTCGAAAACTGTATAAATACTATCAATAAACATGATTGCATATGTGTTGCTAATGGTAGAGATGTAATACCAGAAAATAAAACACAAACATGTCCTGGCGGTTGGTGTAATCCAAAAGATCAAGAAGTTCAATGTTGGTTTGGGGGTCATGCTTGGTTTTTGAAAACAAAAAATTTAAAGTATATGTGGTTTGATGATATAATAGAACATAATAATGGAGAAGATATTCAATTAAGCGCAAACGCTTGGCTTTATAAAAAAATACAAACTTTTATTCCACCTCATCCAATATCTGAAAAAGAATTATGGGGTTCCTTAAAAGGTATGGAATTAGGATCAGACAAAGTTGCATCTTATCTTGTTAATCCGTCTCATTATATTGATAGATGGAATTTGATAGAATATTATTTAACTAAAGGATGGAATCCTATTTAATAAACTTAAAAACATGATAGAATTATATAAAGACTTCAATACAAATATTTCAGACATTAGATGTACTTTTTTAGGGAGACCAGTCGCTCAATCTTTTGCTGCTTTTTATCTTTTTGAAAAAGTATTATTGAGTAATCCTTTTGATAGAATTGTTGAATTAGGTACTTGGAAAGGCAATCTTAGTCTTTATTTATATTTGTATTGTCTATCTGAAGAAGCAGAATTTTATTCATATGATATCCAAAAACAAAATACGTATCTAAATGACAAAAAAGACATATTAAAAGACATACTTCATTTCGATAATCATTTTAAAACGTTAGATGTATTAAATGAAAATGAAGAAATATCAAATATAATAAAAAAAGATGGCAGAACGATAATGTTCTGTGATAATGGTCGTAAAATACAAGAATTTAATATTTATGCAGTATTTTTGAAATCAGGTGATATTATCGGTGTGCACGATTGGGATAGTGAAATATCTTTCGAAGATATAAAAGAAACGATTGAAAAAGAAAAATTAGAAATGATATTCGAAGATGAATGTATAAAAAATGACAGATATTTAAGATTTTTTAAAAAGAAATAAAAAAATGAATGATTTTGAAATAATTGATTTTCGGTTTGCAAATAAATCTGATAAGTTTGATTTAAAATATGAAATGAATTTAGTTTGGTCAAGATGTTATGAATATAAATATGTTTTAGATTTTATTAAAAATAATAAAAAAGAAAAAACAAATATTCATAATTCTTCTTGGGGTTTTGAAAAAGTGCATGTTCTTTTTAGAGATGAACTTGATATTATCGGAGAATGTGTTCATTCAGATATAGTTAAATCTGATTTTAGAAAAACTTATTTTTATGATATTACTACACAAAACGAAGAATTTAAAAATAAATTCGATTTTGTTTTAAACATATCGACAATAGAACATTTGCATAGTGCAAAAAATAGATTATTAGCAATATCAAATTTATTTGAACAAACGAAAGCAGGTGGTTATTTAATAATAAGTTTCGATTATCCAAGTGTCGATTTAGATGAAATAGAAAAATTAGTTAATAAAAAATGCGAAATATGTATAGATCGTTTGAATGGTGAAAATTCTGTTGTTAAAAATACAAAAAACAAACATTTAAATATCGTGTATTTAATATTAAAAAAAATAAAATGAAATTTGCTACACATATATTGTTTTATAATCAAGACAAATGGATTTTAAAAAATATAGAAATGATTGCACCGTTTGTTGAAAAAATATATATCGGATGGAGTGAAAAATCTTGGACGTACAATAGAAAAGCAAGAATAAATTTTAAAAATAATTCAAATTTAGATTTATTAAAATTGTCTCCTTTTTATAACAAAATACAGATAATAAAAGGAGATTGGAATTTAGACGAAGATGAAAGAAACGCTTGTCTAGATGTTGCTAAAAAAGACGATATTGATTATTTATTAATAATTGACGCAGATGAGTTTTATTTTAAAAAAGATATTGAAAACATAGTTAACGATATAAAAAATAACCCAGACTACGATTATTATACTACTCCCTGGATATGTTTTTGGAAATCTTTTAAAAATATAGTTCAAAGCAAAAATAATTCTATAATAGGTTATCCAGAAATAGCAATAAATGTAAAAAAAGACTTAAGATTTGAAAGATGTAGAATACCTAATGGAAAAACAAAAAAACAGTTGAATTATTTGTGTTATCATGCTTCTTTCGTTTTATCTGATAAAGAATGTTGGGAAAAAATAAATACTTGGGGGCATTCTCATCAAATAAAATCTGAAGAGTGGTATAACAAGAAATGGTTAGAATGGAACTCAGACACTATAAATTTACACCCTGCAGAACTAAAGGAATGGTATAAGACAACAGAATTCAACGATAAATTACCAGAAATATTAAAAGAATATGAATAATGTATTTTCTAAATTTGCAACTTTGACTGTAGCATACAATGAAGAACGTTTCATTGGTGGTATGTTAGAAGGAGTAAAGGAATTACACAATTTAGTAATAATAAGCAAACCTTGGAATGGCATTCATAATAGATTTGATAACACTGAAAAAATAGCAAAAAAAATGGGTGCAGAAGTGTTATTGCGTGACTTCAATAATCCCGCAGAAGAAAGAAATTTCGGTATTGATTTATTAGAAAAACAAGGTTTCAAATATATTATAATCATCGATTCAGATGAATATTATCTTAAAAAAGATATTAAAACAATAATCGAATTCATTGAAAAAACACAAGTTGATTTTTATAAAACTGGTAATAACGTAAAAGCATTCTGGAAAAATACAGAATGGTGTTTTAGACAAAATCATATATTAATGTGTATTGCTTCTTCAAAACGTTTAAACACAAATCAACTAGGAGGAAGAAATATATCTACTTCTAACGTAATGTTTTTACCAGAAGAAATATATTTATATCATTTTAGTTATAATAGAACAAACGAAGAAATGTTTGAAAAAATATCAACGAGAGGGTTTTCAAAAGGTTTACAAAAAGACTGGTATGAAGAAAAATGGTTAAAATGGAATCCTGATATGAAAAATCTAGGTCCAGTCGTCCCTGAATCAATACCATACGTGTTTCGTTCAGAAGAAATTCCCGAAGAAATAAAGTTAAGATTAAATAAAAAATATGATTAAAAATAACGAATGTTTCATTATCGGAACTCGACCTGATACAATTAAAATGGCACCGTTGATTTATAAAATTAAACCAATCATAATAAACACGGGTCAACAAAAAGAACTCACTGACGAAGCATTAGATATTTTTAAGATCGTACCGCATTATAATCTTGAATTGATGAAAGACAATCAGAATATGATTAGTGT
>Ga0172381_10001459_pt1 | contig 27787 bp, 27 predicted proteins | sample Leawel6488metaG_FD_119754 | JGI IMG/M metagenome (GOLD analysis project Ga0172381, IMG submission 119754) | Leachate microbial communities from a municipal landfill in Southern Ontario, Canada - Leachate well 64-88 metaG | ecosystem: Engineered > Solid waste > Landfill > Unclassified | place... | reverse complement strand
TGCCATATCCAAAAGGTCATTTGCAACCATTATGTCGGCTTTTGACGCAGCCATGCTCTTTTGGGCTATTTTAATCAGCTCTTTTTCTTTACAGCCTACCTGAAGCTTAAACTTAACTAAAACCGCAGAAGAGTCCCATTTTTTAACCTGGTCTACTATTTTGATGGTCGGCTTCATGGTTATAACCAAATCTTTTTTGCCTGATTTTATTTTTCCCGCAAAAACTTTTTTGGGCACATAATCCGGAACCGCGGCAGAATGTATAATAATGTCGTATTTTTTAGAAGAAATTTCTTTCTTCATCAATTCAAAAAGCTCGTCAAAATATTTGAACTTTACCACTTGCAAATTTTCTCCTTCCTCTATTTTTGCCCGCCCCGGGCCCATAAGCAACAAAACTTCAGCGCCCATCTCGCGCGCCTTCTCTGCCATAACAACACCCAAGGCTCCGCCAAAAACGCTGGTAATAATTCTTACCTTGTCAATTGGCACCCAAACCGGGCCTGAGGTTATTAATATTTTTTTGCCTTCAAGAAATTTTTCCATTTGAATAAATAAAAATAAACTGGGTATTTTTGTTTTAAGTATTTTAGAAACAGAGCTTCAAACTCTTCCACATTAGACACTCTTTTTGTGTTATTTCTGGCAAAATTGATGTAAGTGTTAGCTATTTTTAAAGCTATTCCCTTTGCATTTTTAGATTCTTTTTTCATCCAGGGATCAATGCTTTCTATGGGAAATTTGTCTTCCAGAATATCTTTTTTATTAAAACTTAAGATTGCGTCATTATGGCCGTCCCATTCTATCAACTCGGTTGTATAACTGAAATAAGATGTATTCTCAGAAAACTTTTTATCAACATCAGGGTCGCATTTCATCCACCGGCCATCCAAGAAAACTACCGCATAAGTGTGTGTTGATATCTTGCCTATAAACTTCGTAAACATGGGCGTAGCTATTGGCCCAAAATACGTTTGGCCATAAACCTTCATGACTCCGTATCCTGCCGGTATTTTTTTATATCTTAGCAAAGCAACCAGTAAGTTAGATTTGTTTGTGCAAGTTCCCTCTTTTTCTTCCAAAGTTTTTGACGCCCTTCTTTGCCAATTTCCAACTCTGTATAAAATATTGTCTCGCACCCAATAAAAGGCGGAAACCGCAAATTCCCTGTCGCCGTTGCAGTTTTTTGCTATGTGTTCGGCCAGATTTTTTATCTTTTCATTGGAAAAATCACAGAACTCCGTTTCTTTCAAAAATTCTTCCATATTTTGGATTCATTTTTTGCCCAATATTTTTTGAGCTTCTTCTAAAATATCTTTGTTTTCTGCTATTTTGCCATAACCTTCATCGCGACAGGCCAAAACCCCCTCTCTCGTTCCCATAAATTTATACTTTTTGTCTTTTGAAAGCGCATCAACATTTTTCTGCACAATGGGATTTTCCCACATATTTGTATTCATTGCCGGAGCAATAAGAACCGGAGTTTCTTTTGGTAAGGCCATTACCACGGTTGTCAGCAAGTTATCGGCTATGCCGTGCGCAATTTTCCCTATTATATTGGCCGTGGCAGGAGAAATAACCATAATGTCAGCCCATTTGGCCAAAGAAATGTGTTCAACCTCTTCTTTGTTGTAAGTCTGCCACATATCAAGATAAACTTGATGGTTGGTTAAAGACTGAAAAGTTAACGCAGACACAAACTTAGTTGCGCCTTCGGTCATTATAACTTTTACATCAGCCCCCTCTTTCAAAAACATATTCACCAAAGAACATGTCTTATACGCGGCAATACCGCCCGTAACTCCCACTAATATCTTTTTATTTTTCATATTTTTATTTAATTTATTTATTATACCTCTTTTTTAATTAAATACTAATTTTTCTTTATGTTTTTTGTTGATAAACATACCTCATAATGGACTCATTAAGGGGACTCCATCGATGGTGGATTTCTGCTATTTTGTCTATATTTTGGAATCGCCTTTCGGTGGCTTCGTGCAATGGATTACTAAAATCCAACAACGTAAAGTCCCTACAAAGAAAAATGCCAATACCGCTTACTTGGGGATACTTCTTATTTTTTTCGTTGCGTTCTAACTGGATAAGTTTCAGGTACCCAATAAATCTTGTTTCGCCTACGACGACTCCAGCTTCTTCCTGCGTTTCTCTTTTTACTGCATCAAAAATATCCTCTCCCTCTTCTCTATGTCCCGCTGGCGTATCCCACCCCCTCGGCACCTTTGTAAGCAAAATTTTATCCCCATCAAACAAAAACATTTTCACCGCGGTAAATATAACATCTGTAGGAATATCGCTTGTCGGAATAAACTCAAGAGTACTCTGCGTTTCCTCCCAAAAATCTTCGGGAAAAGTTTCTGTCATTTTATATAACTAAATATTTTTTTGTTTTATAGTATTTCAATACCTAAATCTTTTATCTCTTTATTTTATTTTTTAATCCATTCACGGGTAATCCACTTTTTATTTATTGCTTCTTCTAAATCAATACCCAAAAGATGTGCGTTGACCGCCAACATTCCAAAAACGTCCGCCATCTCCTTTGCCACCTCTTTTTTTGACTCCTCCTCTGGCAGATATTTTTCCGTCCTGCACTTTTTCCTATGCACCAAAACCGCCTGAGCCAGCTCCCCCACCTCCTCATAAAATTTCAACAACGCAAAATCCTCATCAATTTTTATATTATACCTCTCCCCATAACTCTCCGCGCAATCCACAACTTTTTCCTGAATTTCCTTAAATTCCATAATTTTATAAATTTTAATGACTAATAATCATAGCTATAGTTTTTATATCTTTTAGAAATGGCTTTTGTAAAATTCTTTTATATTCCTCTTTCATAGCAACGGGCAATTTGGCAGTCGCCACCACCACAAAACCTAAATTTTGATAAAAACCCTGCCTTTTCTCTGAGCATAAAAGATATATTGGCCTATTATTAAATCTTTTTAATATTTTGATAACTAAATTACTACCAATTCCCTTGCCTCTGTATTCTGGTGAAACGCAAAGACTTGCTAATTCAAAAAAATCAGTCGTTTTTTTGATTCTTACGCAACCTACAATTTTATTCTCATCTTCGGCAATTAAAAATTGTTCTGGGACAACATCTTTATAATCGCCGGAAACACTCCTAACAATCTCCAAAATATAAGGCAAATCATTGCTTGATGCATCTCTAAAAATTATCGCCATAAATTTTTACAAAACTTTTATCGTTATACCACTTTATTTAACCACCACTGAATCAAACCACTTTTCTTGAAAATTAGTCGCCTTTAAAATTTCCTCGTCGCTTATACTTTTCATATCTTCGGGGATGACTACTAATTTGTCGTCATTGTCATCTTTTCTATGTATTACAGCTATACATTTTCCGGTAAATTCTTCCACTGGCTCACTAACACCTAAAAGATACGCATCAATTTCCTCGCCATCAGGAGCTTTCGTGCCGGGCACAAACCCGTAATTCACCTCGTAAACAAACCCGTATTTAGGGTGTTTTGAATTAATGGGGCGATCTATCCTTATGGTTACATTTTTTCCCAAGAAATCTTTGGCTATTTCTTTTACCATATTTAATGCCTTGCTATCTCTAGCCTTATTTTTCCGTCCTCCGCTTCCATGACGGCTTCACCTCCTACTGGGAAAGTAATTATCGGGGATGTGTGGCCAAAATCAACATTTGCTATTACGGGCAGGTTATCCAATTCTTTTTTTGTTTTGATAATTTGTGTTAGCAAATTGTTAGTGATTTGGCTGACTTTTTGAAACCGGCCTATGACAATTCCTTTGACGTTTTCAAATCCTGGCTGATGAATTACCGACTGCAAATCGCGGTCAAAGGTAACTGGATTAGACATTTCATCATCTTCTATAAAAAGAATCGTGTCCTCGGAAAATTTCGGGAAATACTCTGTGCCGTGCAATAAATTAGATGTACAAAGGTTTGCTCCAAGTATAGTTCCTTTCGCTTTGCCTTCGTTGATAACCAGCCAGCCGTCATTTTTTATGGGGTTTCTTTCTTTTTGATTCATGTACCATTTGTCATCTGTCCAACTATCGCTGGGCTCTATTCCAAACGGCTCGTCTGACATTAAACATTTTTTAAAATATTCAAGCGTGTAATCAAAATACAATTCTTGACCAAAGGTTGAATAATGCGGGCCGGAATACGAAACTAGTCCTGTCTTTGCAAGAATGGCATTGTTCAGGGCGGTAATATCTGAAAAACCGCAAAGAATTTTCGGATTGCTCTTTATTAAATTCCAATCTATATACTTTAAAAGTTGGTTTGAGTTAAATCCGCCGATTACAGTAAAAATCGCTTTAACATTTTTATCTGAAAAGGCTTCGTGCAAATCTTTAATGCGCGACTCAACGTTTGAGGAAACAAAATCATCCGACTCTTCGATATGCTTGCCGAAGGTTAGTTTAAACCCCATATCAGTAAAGCGCCTATTAGCGATTTCTCTTGATTCTTTGGAAATCAAGCTCATTGAACGCGCCGGAGCGATAACCCTAACCTCATCCCCTGCTTTTAATTTTGCTGGATATATTTTTTCCATATTTTTATTTTACTATTTTTTATCCTCTATTTTATCCAAGATAATTTTTGCGGTTTCTTCGGGAGTTTGTTCGGAATTGTCAATTACTTCACCGAAATTCGGGGCATGAATTCCAATTTCGTAATGATGCTTGATTCTGTCTGTTTCCCATTCGGCTAATTCTCTTGTTCCACGGTTTGTAAGCGCTTTTTCTAGTTTTGGCGCTAATGTAAAAACATGCATCTTGGTGTCTAAATCGTTAATCTCTCCCATTATATAATCATAATTTTTCTGTGACAAAGGGTACGGAACTACTACGCTTAATCCCCTTTTCGTGAAATTTTTAATAACCGAAACCGCGTTCTCCAGATTAATCGGAACAGCTTTGTCTATCGGCATCCAACTTATCATCTCATGAAGCGCATCAATCTCCACCAAAGCAAAATCAGCCAGCTCTTTCGTTAAAATTCTTGCCACGGTTGTTTTGCCCGAGTTTATGGAACCATTTATAAAAATAATCATTTGCATTTTTTATTGAATCATTATACCACTTTTGTTATTTTTTACACAAAAAAAGGCCCGTTGGCCTTAAAGCTATCACCTTGGATCAAAATATCTATACAAAAAAATAAATGCTATCAGATACAGCAGGGCGACGCAAATAAAGAATATTCGCCCATATTTTTTTGTATCATTCAGGCTATTCCCCCTCTCTTCTTCCTTCTCTTCTCTATCGTCATTATTGGAGTTGTCTACTTGTGGCATTCCCAGAACGACGAAACTATAATAGCTACCCATTCTTCCGATTAGCGACATTTTGTTCTCCCTATTTTGAATGAGCAAACCAGCTTTTTTATTATTACACAAATAGGATAATTTGCAAATAAATCTCTGGACCTATATATCATTAAATTTAATAATAGTCTTTTAATTTAGGCAATTTTTTGATAGAGTATAATAATCAAGCGGATAAGAAATCGACAAAAAAATAAATTTATGGAAGAAAAAGGAAAGCCGAATTTAGATTCCTCGGAACAGGCATTACTGTCAACAAAAAAATCTGTAGAAATAAGAGAAAGAGAACTGCAACAAAAAATATTGGAGTGTCAGCTTGAGTATGGCGTAAAATTGATGAACAAAGAAATTAAATTTTTTAACAAAGAAAGAGGTCAAGACGGCGAATTTGTGGATATAGAAAGTTTTGAAGATGTTGTTAAAAACTGGACAAGAATTCCTGTAGAAATTCGCATTCAATACTGTTTGAAAACTGGCGCATCTAAAAAATGGCTAAAGGAAGATGCTGTTTATGAAGAAGTTTTTGACAGAATTATTGTGGAAATATGCAAAGAATATAGAAAAAACCCAGATTCAAAAGTTTTATCAGTAAGGGCACTTAGCATTATTTCTGATGTCATAAACACTCTACCTGCACTAGAAAAAGACTTAAGAGGAGAGGAAAGAAAGGAGGTGGGCGTGCTTAAATATGAAATCTTTAGACCAGACGAATACGACCGTCAAAATTATGGACTCGATCCCTCAAAAGATTATATTGACATTCATCTCGACTCTCTTTTTTGGCAGCAGGCGCAGCCCGGTAAAGAGCACTTGACCAGAGAGAATTTACCCAATGAAATAAAAAAGTCATGTGCACAGTTAGGCCAAATTATGAAGGAAAAATATCCCGATGCTGCTGGTGTTATATGCACATCTTGGATTGTAGGCGTTGATTGGTTTGCTGATGCGGTTGGTTTTGGAAGAGAACCAATTGTAGCAGGTAGCGGTATAGAAAAAGGAAACGCCTTCTGGGGGCAGTTTATTAGCAAAACAGGACTACAAAAACAAAAAAAGTTGGACAATCTTATATCTGGAAATGAGCCAGAATATAAGACCATGTTTAATTTTGTTTCCACAGAAGATTTTTTAAAAATGCACGCAGAAAAATAGTTTTTAACCAAAAAAACAACTTTAACTGGTTGTTTTTTTAATTTGAAACAAACAAATTTTTCTTTGACAAATTTAAGTTTTTATACTATAATATCAAATACGGAAAGATCTTTGTCAATAATGCACTTTTTAATAACGGGGACAAAACCATGTTGCAGGTCAGTGATATTTCCTACGCAATCGGCGACCGACAAATTCTTGACTCGGTTTCATTTTCGCTGATGCCGGGAGAGAAAGCCGCATTGGTCGGAGCCAACGGCGCCGGCAAAACTACTTTGGTGAAAATCATCGTAGGCGAACTCGTCGAAGACGAAGGTAGTATTTGCCAACCAAGCAGCATCAGTTATGTCCCTCAAATCATAACTGACGACGTCTTGGTGCAGATGCACGGAACCGTCAAAGAGTTTATGCTTGAGGGTAGAAACCTCAACCAACTCTCTGCGACCATGAGCGAGTCGGCTACGGCTCTTGGCGATCCTTCTATTTCCCCCGAGGAAATGAAAAGGGTCATGAGCCGATACTCAAACGCTCAAGAAGAGTTTTCTCTGAAAGGCGGTTACGAAGCCGAAGCGGAGATTGAGACAATCCTTCACGGAGTCGGCATCGCCATAGACATTAACAGGCCGGTTACAACCCTCAGCGGAGGAGAAAAAACCCGGCTGGCTTTTGCCAGAGCGATTTTCGCCGACGGCGATTTGCTTGTTTTAGATGAACCCACCAACCACATCGACTGGCAGTATTACGGCTGGCTTGGAGAATATCTGGGCCATACCAAAAAAACTGTCCTGGTGGTGAGCCACCATCCCGAGTTCATCAACCCTTTCACCAAGAAGATTGTTGAAATCGAAAGGGTTACCGGCCGAGCCAGAGAATACAACGGTACTTACAGCGACTACGTTGCGCAAAGCAAAGTCAACGAAGAATCTTTAACGCGCCAAGTTGAGTGGCTCAGGAAAGAAATCGAAAGGTTAATCGAAGCCGCAAGAAAAATCCAAAGCGGAGGACCAAGCAGGGGCAGAGCGGCGCAGAACATGTTTGGTCGGGCCGAAAGGCTTAGGAGGAAGATGAATGATATTGCAGACGAACTGCCTGTGCGTGGAAAAGACCTCAGGTTCAAGCTGAGCGTGGCTAGCCGGTCAGGACAGGTTGCAATCAAAGCAGCTAACCTGTGCAAGGCTTTCGCCAGACCGCTACTTGCGGGAATCAGCTTTGAAATTCATCGGGGTGAAAAGGTTGTTATCTTGGGCCCAAACGGATCCGGGAAAACCACGCTGGTTCGTATTCTCATGGATTTGATTCAACCAGATCAAGGAAATGTGGAACTTGGGTTAAATGTGACCGTCGGTTACTACGCTCAAGAACATGAAAACCTTGATCCGGAAAGAACCGTCCTTGATGAAATTCAGTTTTCCAACCGCGTGCAGGCAACAAACCCTCGCGATATACTGGGTCGCTTCCTTTTCCCGCAGTCTAAGGTTTTTCAGCCGGTTTCTACTCTTAGCCAGGGAGAAAAAAGCCGCCTGTCGTTGTGCAAGCTAATTGTCGGCGGATACAACTTGGTTATACTAGACGAACCAACCAACTACCTTGACCCGCAGTCGATGTCTGCCGTGGCAGAAGCTCTCCAAGATTACGAGGGAACGCTCATCTTTGTGAGCCATGACGCAGATTTTGTAAGGTCTGTCCACCCAGACAGAGCAATCGTTATGCCATTTGGCGAGCTACGAACGTTCAAAGAGGAACTACTAGCCAAATAAGGCGAGCCCGTCGGATTCCACACATCCGAGCGGGCTTTTTTTATTGCTATAAATTTACGGTAAAATTTTTTTTATCTGTATTTAAAGATGCGTTGGGCCCAATTGGAATGCTGTAAAAATTATTTGTGTTGTGTCCAAAATAATCAACCTTGATAATCGGAAAAGAAAAACCGTCTGTCCTTTCTAAAATAATTTTTTCTATAGACTTGTTGTCTTTTGTATATTTTTTGTCTGTACAATTGTCTAAATGCCCTATCACCATGCCTTTTATTTTATTAAAAGCACCTGCAAGTTTAAGTTGTTGCAACTGTAAATCAATTGTTGCCGGAGATGCTCCAGTTTCCTCCCAAAAAATAATTTTGTTGTCAAAATTTGGCATATATGGAGTCCCAAGAAGATTAACCAAGCCAGCAAGCAGGCCGCCAACAAGTTTTCCATCTGCTTTTCCTGGCCTAATAATCTTAATGTTTTTGGGATATTCAAAAGATTTAGTTTTTCCTTTTAGCATATCAAAAACAAAATTTTTTGAATCTTTTGAAATCAAAGATATTTCCCTAACATTTGGGCCATAGAAAGTTGTTATTCCAGACTTTTTGTTGATTGCCAAAAGTAACAAAGTTATATCGCTGTACCCCATAAATATTTTCGGATTTTTTTTTATTAGTTCAAAATCCAATTTATCTAAAAGCTGAATCGCGCTTGCTCCTCCGGTTGCGCAAAAAATTCCTTTTATGATTTTATCAGAAAACATTGCATGAATATCGCTTACCCTTTGACCCATGCTTCCTGCGCTATAATAATCTTTTTTGTTTAAAAATTCACCCTTTTTTATTAAAAATCCGCGATCTTTTATTTCGCCGATTCCCTTAGAAATTTCTTCTTTAATATTATAAATAGGTCTTGATGGGGCAACTATGCCAATCATATCGCCTTTTTTAAGTAAGTCTAGTTCCATATAAATGTTATATTATTTTTTATTTATAGCATTTTTAGATAAAAAATAAAGGTCGGCAGCTGTTTAGCAATTCCGACCTTAAAGGTCTTGCCTTTCTCAAATTACTGGCTTTGACTACTGATCCAGTGACGGAATTCAGCTGTCATCCAACCGCAGTAATTGGGATCTATGCCACAGATGTTGCCCGTGGCGTTGTATGCGCTAGCTCCGCAACCACCTTGGCAAACGCCAATGGCGGGACACGCTAAGCAGGTTGGGTTGCTAAAGCGGTCCCGTTGGCTCCATGCGAGCAGGTTGGGAGACTTGGGGTCAAACTCAGGAAGCTTCCCAATCGAAGTAGTTCCGCTTCTTTCGAGCGCCTGGCACACGTGCATGTCTCCCTCAGGAAACACAACTATCTTTTTGCCGACGCCGCAAGAGTTGCAAGCAACCTTTTTTGATGAAAGAGCCCTGATCGTGCCCACATAACAGTCATCAACGGCTCCAAAGGCCTTTGCTGCATCATGAGCTTTTCTCATGGCCCCTGAAGCGCGAAAACCGTAGCTTGGATCAACAATGCCGTTTGTATGCATTAGCAGGTTAAAACCGTATTTTCCAACAGCGAACCTACTGCAAAGCCAAACGACAAGCTCAGTCAAACAATCCATATTGGTATCGGTAACCGTAATGAGCGGGATAAAACCGACACCTGAGGACCGCATGAGTTCCAGGCCGGAGATTACGCTGGCGAAACTTCCCTTGCCAGAATGAAACATCCTAACCGCATCGTGCACTTCTTCTGGCCCGTCAATAGAGACTTGGACCTCGATGTTTTCTCTCTTGAAGAAGCTGGCGATTTCTTTGGTCAGCAACGTTCCATTTGTGTTCACAACAAATCGAACGTTTTTCCAGATCTTTTCTTTGCCCTGGAGCTGCCTCACATACTCGACAGTTTTTTGCAGGCAATCAAAGTTTAACAACGGCTCACCGCCGTAGAAAGTGATGCACTCCCAATAATCCGGCGAGGATCGATTATTGGCCAACGTCTTATTGGCGAACAAACGAATTGCTTGCTCCGCAACGTCTTCTTTCATCAGTTTGCCAGAGTTAGCCGCCAGCGAACCGCTTTGGCTGGAGTTGTAAAGGCAGTAAGCGCAACGCAGATTGCACGAAGTCGCAACTATCAGGTACAACGATTGAACGACGTTTTCTTTTCGAACGAAAGACTCCAAGTCTTTTTCCGGATTGTGGGAGTCTCTCACAACAAATCCCTTAGCCACAAGGTGGTTGTAGGTAGTGCGGTCAAACGAGGCCGCGTCAACCCGCCCGTCTGGAGAAAACTGGAGAGCCAAATCTTTGGCCACCCGGATTATCTCCATGTTCAGGGCGTGCCACAGCAAACCGAAACTCGGAAAATAATGAACGAATTTAGACCACTTCATGATTGCTCTCCTTCTGGTTATCAAAAAAAATGGCGGAGAATCGATGTGATCCTCCGCCCACCTGTGTCTTACACGCCAATGTGGCGATTTACAGGCCTGTTACAGTCAGCGGAGCATAAGCTTCCGCAAGCAGTGCAGATTGCACTCAGCCGCCACGGCAGTTGTAGAACTTACGACTGCGAAGCAGACGAGCAATCTTGCGCAAGAATGCACGGTTCACGATTAACCTCCTTTCACTTTTGTATTCCGGCCAGTCAGGGCGGAAGCGGCAACGAACTCGGATGCACCGGAATTCTCGTAAAAGCAACGCTGCTTTGGGTGCTCAAGGGCATGCTTGGGAAATTTCCCCAAGTTATATACCGCCTGGCACTGAGAATCCGGAGCACAAAGGTCTCTGTAATTCTCGAAAGCACTCAGTCGGCATCCGCCTCGACAAACCCCTCTGGCAAGGCAATTACCACAAACGCCTTTGAGGTTATCTGGGTTGGAATGCCGGAACTGAAGCAATCGAGGATTCGAATTCCAGATGTTGGACAAGGTTTCCTGTGTCAGGTTACCGAACACGAATTCACTGTGGTTGTTGGTTACATGGCACAAACTGGCGGCCCCGTCCGGACCTATGCCAATCATGCCTTGGCCCCATGGACACAGCAGGTGACCTGTTATGTCTATGGGCACCAACGCCACATTCAAGCCGACAGTGATGTTCGCCTTGGGGTGCGTCCTGATGAACGGGTAGAGAAAACCCTCGGTCACGTCAATGATCTGAGAATACTCTACGCCGTCTGTCTTGCAGATGCACGCCCCCTTGCCGTATTCAAGAATAAACGGCAAAAGGCGAAAACCAATGCCAAGCTTCTCAACGGCGAATTCGGCGATGCTGGGGATTTCGTCGATGTTGTCGTTCTGGAGAACTGTGTTGATGCGCGCCGGAACTCCGGCGCCACTTAGCTTCTCCAGTGTTGACACGGTTCTGGAAAACGTGTTCGGTCCGCGAACTGCTTCGTGTGTCCGTTTGGTCATGCCATCCAGACTGATTGCAATCCGGACCTTGTCTCCCAACGCTTGTAGTCGACTAATGTGGCTGTCTCGAATCAGCGTGCCGTTTGACTCAAGGGTCACAAAGTAACCCATGTTCACGCCGGCTTCCACTAAGTCGAGGCAGTTCCGACGAAGAAAGATTTCTCCGCCGGTAACATTCGCCGAATGCGCGCCTAACTTACGGGCTTGTCTGAGGCAATCGACGAAAAATTCCAACGGCAGCTCGGGTCTCTTGCGGGCACTCATTTCACCATATTGGCAGTGCCGGCAGGAAAGATTACATCTCTTGGTGAAAGAGAACGCAACGACCTCCAGTTTTGGCGATTTCTTCACAGTGTCGCACTCCTTCTATGCTATTGGTCTCTGTTTTCAAGGGACTCTAGAAGAACTTCTAGATGTCGTTATCTTAAACCATACATAAACTAATGTCAACGGCGATAACATTTTTGCGTAAAAACACTTACTTTATTTTTCCTGATAAAAAATCGTCGTAGGCTTGCATATCAAATAGGCCGTGGCCGAAGATAAATAGAATTGTTTTTGCCTCACCGGTTTTCCTGCACTCTTCGGCTTCGTCGGAGAGTGTTTTCATGGCGTGAGCTGATTCTGGGGCGGGAATAATTTTTGCAGAAGACATTCTTCTGTAGGTTATTGCTATTCTTGATACATTGATTCGATGGTTTTTTGGTAGTGGGTGTCGATAATGTGACGTCTTAGCTTCAATGTGGGGGTTAGTTCGTCTTGGTCTTGGGAGAATTCTTGGGGTAAAAGGCGGAACTTCTTGACTTTTTCAACATCGGAAAGGTTTGAGTTTATTTTTTCATTTATTCTTTTTTCAAAAACATCTAAAAGCACTGGGTCTTTTGTAAGCTTGTCGTGTTCTTGCAATGGCAAGCCTTGTTCTTTCAAATATATTTCTATTTCTTGCCAGTCAGGAATAATCAGGGCCGAAATAAATTTGCGATTGTTTCCTATAACTATTGATTGAGCAATAAATTTGTCATTGTTTAACAAACTTTCAATGGGCTCTGGCCAAACATTTTTCCCGCCAGAGGTCACAATCATGTCTTTTGCCCTACCAATTATTGTTAAAAATCCCTGTTTATCTATAAAACCCTGGTCACCGGTAGCAAACCAGCCGTCTTTGCTGAAAGCGAGCTTTGTCTGCTCTTTATTTTTAAAATACTCGCTAAAAACATTAGGTCCTTTTACCAAAACTTCCTTATTCTCAGTAATTCTTACTTTTACTCCGGGAAGTATTTTTCCCACTGTGCCGAATTTAAAGTCCTTTTCTTGATTAACTGAAATAACCGGAGAGGTCTCGGTCAGCCCGTACCCCTCTATAATTTTCATTCCAATTTTTGAAAAAAATTTCCCTATGTTTTCATTTAACGAAGCTCCACCGGAAATAGTTAATCGTAATCTTCCCCCCATTTGCTGTCTTATCTTTTTAAAAGCCAAGTAGTCTCCTATTTTGTATCTTAAGGTGCGCTTTTTTTGTCTTAGCGCCCATTTAAAGATTTCTTTTTTGAGCGGAGAAGATTTGTTTACTTTGTCCCAAACCGCGTCATGAAACTTTTCAAACACGCGAGGAACTGAAATCAACATAGTAGGCTTAACCTCTTTAAGATTCTTAGTGAGCTCTTTCGCGCTCTCAGCATAAGCGATTGTCGCGCCGGAGCACAGAGGCACGTAATATCCGGCCAGCCTTTCTAAAACGTGAGACAAAGGCAGAAAAGACAAAAAAGTATCGGTTTTGTATATAGGAACGACTTCGTTTATCGCCTCTACGTTGCTCAAAAAATTCCTGTGAGTCAAAACAACGCCTTTAGGATGGCCTGTTGTGCCCGAGGTATAAATAATACTGCAGCATTCGTCTGGATCTAAAAAGATGCTTTCGCAAGTTTTTTCTTGATTTAAGGAAAGTATTGCTTTCCAGCTTAAAACCTTGCTTGTTAAAACTTCCTTTTGAGTTGCTGTAAGTTTTCCTAAAAAAATAATCTTTTTTAGGTGTTTTAATTGTTTTTGCCCAAGCAAAACTTTATTTAAAAATTCTTCATTTGAAACAACCAAAATCTTTGCCTGGCAATGGTTAAGCACATTGCAAACCGCTTTTGGATTAAGTGTTGTGTGCAGAGGCACCACAACCGCTCCTAAATACATTGTTGCCAAATCGGTAATCACCCACTCTGGCCTATTTTCTGATAAAATTGCAACTTTATCACCCTTCTCCAGACCCAAACTCTGAAAAGCGCTGGCAACAACTACAACTCTCTTCGCAAGTTCTCTATATTTAATCGGGAAATACACGCCCTCTTTCTTGTACAAAAGAGCCGTTTTATTGGGAAATTTATTCGCTGTTTCAAAAAAAACTTCGGGTATAGATTTATACATGCTACATTACATCTTTAATAAAGCTGTAAATCTTTGGGAATAAGCCTTCGCATCCCGCTCCGGCAACTCCGTGCTGATCACTATTAAACCAAAAAACTTCTTTTTTTTCAGATCCAATATTAGAAAATATATAATCTGCGCTTTTTTTATTAATCACCAAGTCTCCGTTGGCGTTTGCAATCAAAATGGGCACTTTTACCTTGTCTAAATTAAGCATTGTCTCTTTTTCTAGAAAGCCCAAAAAATCTTTCAAACTTTTAATGGGAATTACCGGATATGACACTTCATCGTGCATATCGGTGTAATCTGCGCTATAAACTCTTACTGGTTTGCGATAATATTTCATAAACCTGCTGTAAGTCTTCAACCTAAATTTTATAAGTCTGTGCCACCTTAAAAAAACCGGCGCACCCAAAGAGATAATAGCCAACGGGTCATTATTGGTTTCTTTAATCAGCCAGAATCCCAGATTTGAGCCGAAAGAATTTCCAATAATTATAATTTTTTTTACTCTTTTTCTTAACTCAATGTAAGCTCTTTTGATGGACTTTTTCCAATCTTCGGGCGAGCTCCTTATTAAATCTTCGGGGGTTGTTCCATGCCCGGCCATCATTGGCGCGTATACAGTGAAATCCCTTGCGGATAAGAAATCCGCGAGTTCTTTAAACTGCCCTGGAGTGCTGGTAAAACCGTGAAGCATAAGGATGCCTACGTCAGAATTTTTATCTATAAGAATTGGCTCTGCGCCTTTCATTGTATTAATTATACCACAAATAAAAAAAATCGCATTAAAGCGATTTTTTTAAATAACTTATTAAGAAACAGCCGGCTGTTCAGGGCTTTCTGTTTTTGGAGCTTCCTTAGGAGCCTCGGCTGCTGCTTTATCTGCGGCAACCTTAGCTGAAGCGGCGGCTATTTCTGCTTGTTTCTTTTTGCTGATATTTGAAACTTTTATTTTTGGCTCGTCTATAATTTTTTCAGTAACCAATAAATTGTGAATTGTTACGCTGGTTTGAGCCCCTTTGGAAATCCAGTATTGGATTCTTTCTTTGTTTAGACTTTTTCTCTTTTTCAATGGGTCTACATAACCCAAGTCTTCAACAGACCTTCCGCCGGTTGACGATTTTCTTTTATCAACCAATACCACTCTAAAAAATGGCTGATTCTTTTTTCCTTTTCTTGATAGTCTTATTGTTAACATTTTATATTTTAATTTGGCTAATTATTTATTATTTTTTTATTATTCCCAATTTTTGACTCCTAATGCCGACTTTGCTGCCGCTTCTTCGGCTTCTTGTTTTGATGAGCCCTCCCCTTCTGCTATCAATTCACTGCCAAGATATACGCCGACAATAAACTTTTTATCATGGTCAGGGCCGGATTCTCTCAAAACTTTGTAGCTTGGCGTTACAGAAACTTTTTCCTGCGACTTTTCCTGAAACTTTGATTTTGCGTCCTTATACGAACCGTCTCTTATAATTCCCTCTAAGTTGGCCAGTAAATATTTTTTAATGAATTCAGCGCATGGTTCGTATCCTGAATCAAGATAAAGCGCTCCTAGTAATGCTTCAAATGTGTTGGCCAAAATATAGGCTCTAGCTTTTCCTCCTTCTTTTGCTTCGCCTTTTGACAGCAAGAGAAATTCATTAAAGCCCAAATCTTCGGCAACACTGGTCATCATTTTGGCATTTACCAGCGAGGCTCTCCAATTGGTCAAATCCCCTTCTGTTTTTTGCGGATATTCTTTATAAAGATTTTCCGTAACAATTAGTTCTATTACCGCGTCGCCCAGAAATTCTAGCCTTTCATTGTGTTCCAGTTTGAAACCAGGATTTTCGTTTAAGTAAGACCTGTGCGTAAATGCCTGCGTCAAAAGATCTTTATTTTTAAATTTAAATCCTAACTTTTTTTCTAAAATATCGAAATCCTTCATTGCGTTGATAATTATTCCTTTGAACCTTGCGCGTCTGGCGCAATTTGTTTATATACTGTCCCTAAAACTCCGTTAATAAATTTTCCTGATGTTGGACCGGAAAAAGTTTTTGCCAATTCAATAGCTTCATTTATGGCAACTTTTGGCGGAACCTCTTCTTTATTTGCGTATAAAAGCTCAAAAAGGCCTATTCTTAAAACATTTCTGTCAATCATTGATATTTGAGCAATGGGCCATTCCGGGGCTGCCTTTTCAATAACATTGTCTATTTGTGGCATATGCTTTTGGACTCCTTCTACCAATTGCCAGATAAAATCCAGTTCTTCCAGTCCGGGACCAAAATCTTTGATATTTCTTTCAATAATAGCCTTCAAAGCGCCGGTTTTCTTATTGTAAAAATCCCACTCGTATAAACTTTGCAAAACTATGCTTCTTGATAGATGCCTAGATGCCATTTGTTATTTTTAAAATTATTTAGCCTCTGCTTTTGTTTCCTTTTCAACCGCTTTGATTTCTTTTTCTCGGGATTTTGCTTCTTTTTTTGTAAGTTTTGCTAAAACATTTACAACTTCTTTGCCTTTATAAAATCCGCAATTTCTGCAGGCTGTGTGCGACAAAATAGGCTTTTTGCATTTTGGGCACAAGCTCAAAACAACCCTCTTAATGTTTTTATGCATTCGGGTCTTGCCCACTTTTGACCTGGTATGTTTGTGTCTTGGAACTGCCATATTATTTTTTAAATTATATTTTTCATAATACCAGATAATTCATTCTTTTGCAATACCCCAAAAGCAAAAGCCGGTCTCTCTTAGAAAACCGGCTTTTTATTGGTTAGAATGGCGATATTTCCCACCACTTTGGCCCGCTGTTAGTATTGCTTGTCACACTGATTGGCGCCCCCCATGAACACCATAGCTTATCTTTGTTATCGTCCTGTATACTTAACGATGTATTTATTATGCTGCCTGTAATTTTTCCGTAGGTATAAATAGGGAAGATTGTTTGATTGCTGGTTGTGCCATCACCAAAATCCCAGCTCCATTTATAGTCACTGCAAGGACATACGCCGTCATCGTTGTAGCAGGTAGTTCCTTTATTCAAGAAAGCAACCGCCCCGCCCTTAGATGAAAGACTAACCGGACTAGTGGAGTATGATATTGCCGGCGCAGGATGAGAATAAGGGTATATATAAGTTTGAGATGGCGTGTTATTTGGGTCTGACTGAGCTCCGCTTTCAGCAGTTACCAATACCCTCCAATAATAGGTTGTATTAAATGAAATGTAATTTGAGCCGGCAGAAGCAGTGTCTCTTTTTACATAAATTTGTTGTTCATTAACTGTTCCATCCGGGTTCCATTGGGGGTTGGAAACATTAGTGGTCAAATTAACTATGAGATTTTCTGAAGAAAAGCTTGGATTATCGGCAATTTGGAGCGTGAATTGAGTTTCGTTGCTTCCAGCATCATCGCGATAAACCCATTTAAAGAAAACTACTCCCATACCAGGAACTATTGTGCAATACTGCGCAACAGGACTTTTATACTCCACATAAGGAGGTTTATCTGCGCAATCATTATCAGAAGAGCATTCATCGCTTCCCGAGCCATCAATCAGCACGCACTGCTGACCGGCGCATTCGGCGTGTTTGGGACAATCATAGGCCGACTGACACTCATTTCCAAAGGCGCTTTCTCCGGTAACAAGAACACACTGGTTGCTTGAGTTGCATTCTGTATGCTTTGGGCAGTCTGAATCATTTGAGCATTGGCTGATACCCTCGCCTTCAACATCAATACACTTATTGCCATCGCATTCTGCATGTTTAGTGATACAGTCGCCGGTAAAATTTTTGCCACAATCTGTGTCATTCAAACAAGCATCTGTTCCTAAGCCGGGAGCAGGCACGCACTTAAAGGAACCGCATCCGTCATCTTCACATTTATTGTGGCTTGGACAATCAGCTTGCGAGGAGCATTGATTTACACCCACCCCCATCACTGTAATACATTGAGGAGAAGTGCTTCCGCCGATACACTTGGTGTAAGTTTTTGTACAATCAATATTGGCATTACACTCATCTGGGCACTCACCGCTTACCACTGCGCATTTGCCGTCAGAAGAACAGGCAGTATGCGAAGGACAGGCTCCCACTCCGCATCTATCTACTGCCCTTCCGTATCCAAAATAGCAGAAAGAATTGCCACAATAACGATAAGTATAATTTTGGCAATCAGCATTACTGTTGCAAGAATCCAGTCCGCTAGAACCGCGCATAAGCAGGCAGACTTTTTGAGAGCCTCCAGAAACGCACGTGTTATATTGCGGACACTCCAAATCAGTAGAACATTCATTTGCCCCCACGCCAGTTGCCACTACGCACTTATCGTATTGGCATACATTATGTTTTCCAATTGCGCAGGTGCTGTCACCGGCTCCCGAGCATTGATTGACTCCAATACCCTCTTTCTTAGTGCATACCCGGCTTGTGGCGCCGGCATATGGTAACGCGCACTCATAATGAAACGCGCTTGTGCAATCAACGTCGGTTTGACATTCTGTAAAATAAACAGGGTGTACGGTCCAAGAACTGGCCTGTCTGACTACGCACTTATCATTGCTATCGCAAATATTGTATTTATAATATCCCGCAGCGCATTGACTACTGGTCGAACATTCGCCTTCACCCTCTGTTATCGTGCACTCATCTGGTCCGGGACCGTCTACTGTGATACATTTCACTTCCACACACTCTGTATGAGTCTTATTGCAATCGGAGTCTCCTTTGCATCCATCCGGCGCCTCCCCGTCCACAAGAACGCACTGTTTTTTTTCATTACATATATTGTGCTTTGGAATTTTACAATCATCTGCAGTAGAACACTGATTTACGCCAACTCCCACCACAGAGACGCACTGCTCTAAAGAGCACTCATTATGATTTTCCTGACAGCCGTCATCGCTTTGACAAGCATCAGTTCCTGACCCCTCAACAGTCACGCACTGCTTTTGAGCATTGCATATATTATGCTTTGGTTTTTCACAATCTTTATTAATACTACACTGATTATTGCCTGGTCCATCTACTTCTACACAACTCTCCGCGCTGCACTCTGTATGTTTTTGACTGCAATCATCACTGCTCAAACATCCATCATCTCCCGCGCCTTCTACAAGCACACATTGTTTTTCACCATTGCATATATTATGCTTTGGAATTTTACATCCGTCGTCAGACGTACATTGGTTTATTCCTACGCCAGTTACAGAAATACACACTTCCCCGCTGCATTCTGAGTGCGATGATTCACAGTCGGCGCTGCCAGAACAAGCATCTGAACCCGCTCCATCAACAGATTGGCACGCTTGTCCGTTGCAAACATTATGTTTTGGAATTACACAACTGGTATCGCCCGAACAACTGCTCTCTCCCGCGCCCTCTACAGATACGCACGACTCTCCACTACAAACATTGTGATAAATTGAACAATTGCTCCAATTACCGCCACTGCATGTTTGAAATCCTCCACCCGGACAAGCCTGAGTATCGCCATCGGCGCACCCGCAATTTGAACAGTTAGACACTCCGCATGAATTTACAGACACGCAAGCGCCATTCTGGCACGCAGAATGAGGATTGCTTTGGCCAGTAGGACAATCTCCGCATGTTGAACAATCAGCCGAGACACCACAACCGCTCATACTCACACAAGAATTACCGCTGCATACGCTATGGGGACTGCTTTGGCCAGTAGGACAATCGGTAGGCGGACAATCACTCCAGTTTCCATTTGCGTCGCAAGTTTGCACTCCTCCGCCGGCGCAAGCCTGAGTGGCTCCAGATTCGCAACCGCCCGTGCAATCGCCCCATTCTCCGTTAACGCAAGTTTGTGACCCGCCGCTAGGACAAGGCTGAACGCTTCCGCTAGAACAAGGTTCTACACAGTCGCTCCAACCATTAGGACCGCACGTTTGCGTGCCTCCGTTACCGCAAGCCTGAGTAGCCCCCGCAGGACTGCATGGCTCTACGCACGGACCCCATTCTCCATTAGAACAAGTTTGTGTTCCGCCATTTCCGCAAGCCTGAGTTGCGCCAGAGTCGCAATCGCCCGAACACGGCCCCCACTCGCCTCCGCTGCAAGTTTGCGTGCCTCCGCCAGCGCAAGCTTGGGTGTCACCATCAGCGCACGGAGTTATACACGGCCCCCATTGCCCGTTAACGCATGTTTGCGTTCCACCGTTACCGCAAGAAGCTGTGCTACCCGAAGTACAACCGCCCGTGCAGTCTCCCCAATAACCATTTGCATCGCAACTCTGTGTCCCACCACCCGAACAATCCTGAACAGTCCCCGGCGCGCATCTTCCATCGCAATACCCATTGCAAGTCATCTCCACAGTAGGACTATTACAATCAGGAACACCATTCAACGTAAAACAAGTCCCCGGCAACTTTGCCGTAAATCTACATTTTGCCCCGGTTACCGTACATAAATCATAAGAAGTCTCCTGCGGCGGTCCGCAACCAGCCACCAAAACCGTTTCAGTTGTATTCTTGCAAGCAGCGTTACCTTCATTATCAACAACGCAATCACCGCAAGTCTTCAACGTAGTTATCCTATCCCCCGCGCAAATAGCCGGCGACGTCTTGCATCCGCCACAGTCTCCATTATTTCCTTGAGTGGTACTTCTTATCCATTTTCTCCCACAACAAGCTTCAGTACCAATCCCAGATGAACAATTTCCACTAGATATATCACATACTCCAGAGTTAACTTCAATTTCAACTGCGTTATTAAGACAACGGGTGTTGCCAATAGGGGTATTTTCTATACACGTACGCACAGGCTTCCACGATTTACCCAAGCCACAATGTGCCGGACAATAACAAAGATTCTGACCTTGACAATCTGTTTGCCCAGGAGTTGTTGGATTTGTGACTGCATAACAAGAGCCAGCATATTCCGGCGGTGTTACACCTGCCCCCCAATTACAAGATTGGGTGTTAGTAGCTGGATCGGTAACAACTGCCCCTTCGCAACTGCCCCCTGTGCATCCGTTATCATTGAATAGTTGATCAACTTCGGAAGGATTATGACTTGCTGTCATTCCACAACCATATTGAAACGGAGAAACAGCGCTCGGAAGCCCGCAGTCAGTTTCCGTTCCACCCGGATCACATACTCCACTGCCTGCATTACACTTCGGTGAAGTAATTCTCAATTTCGTTGTTCCGGTGACACAAGCCCCCGTCAACTGGCCACAGTTTTGTTTTAATTGCTTTTCTTCTTTACATCCGGCCTTACAAAAACAATTTACCCCAAAAAAACCTTGCTGTTCACATGCGCGAGCCTCTTTACTCCAGCTTCCAATAGTTATAGGAACACAACCATCGGCACAAGTATGAGAACCGTCGATATACGCTCCACAACTAAAATCTTGACAGTATCTCTTAGTCTCAAATAGATTATTATTGCTATCGCATGAATATGGAGCTCCTGATAAACCACACTCTCTAATTTTAATTGGCAAATCACCACACCAGCCAAGAGCCTGATCGGGCTCTGTGGGTGGCGGATCAAAGGGCCAACAAAAACCTGCCTCGGGAGATTTCCATAACTCATCCCCTTTCAAATTTGCCGCGCTGTAACTGCAGTAATCTACTGTTTCACATAGAGTGCAATGAGAATCGTTATTACAACCGTGCATTGTGCAATCGGAGTACACATAAGACTCCGCATAAAATGCTGGCAAAAAAAACAGCGACAGAAATAATCCGAACAGAATTATTCTTCTCGCTGTTCCAAAATTAACAATTAAAGATAATGTTTCGTAAACCTTTTCCAAGTTAAACAAAATTACGAATTAAAAACTATTTTACAACCGAGGGTAAGATAATTACCGATATTCCTTGCAACTCTCCGGTTGGCAACAACTTTAAGCTTATATTTAAACTATCCCCTTTTTTAATCTTGCTGAAATCAGTTTTTGTTTGAGTTGGGGCAACTTTCGGATCAGCAGATTGAGTAAATGTAAAAATTTGGGCGTTATCTGTTACTGCAACTATTATAGATTCTGTTCCATAAGACAAAGTAATGTTCTTACCTTGTATGTCGCTTACATTTCCATAAGCTATAATAGAAGGAACTACTTTTGAGCTTAATGTTTTTACAACTTCTTGCGCGCTAACTGCTCCGCCAGTTGTAACGCCTTTTTGCGATTGGTAAGCAATGCCCAACCCCCCTCCTATAATAAAAACAATTACTGCAACTATTACAATTGTTATTAAACTTGTTCTGTCCATATTTTTTTATTTAATTATATTTTTTCATTTTACTACTTTTTAAAACTGTAAACAACCTGTCAAGCTATTTATACCTGTGGATAACTTTTAATTTTGCCCGAAAAACCTACTTGTCGCACAATAGATTAAACCTTGACAACCACTCTCTATCCGTTGTATTGTTTAATTAACGGTGTATCTTGACAACCTTTTATGAAAAGGAGATATTCGGTGAAAACGAAACTTACTGTCTCGCTCGTTCTGGTTGTTTTGCTGACTGCTCTTCTGGGCAGCGTGATGGCATCTATCACCGGCGGAATCGCCGCCGTAAATGCCAAGAAACAAATCATCTACTACGACTTCGCCACACAGGAAAAGAAAAATCTGCTAGACGGCATACCCGGCGCTTTCTGCGACGGACAGTTCGCCATAGACAATGGCCGCACTGTGCTAATCTGGCAACAAGCTGGGAAGTTCTTTATAAGAAAGCTTCCTAATGGCATACCAGTTGAACTTCTAGGTCAGATCCAAGATGCCCGAAAGATTGCCGTGTCCTCGCAAGGGACACACAATCTGAAGGGCATCAAAATCTCTTTTGAGTTCACTAAGGCCGGGACGTCTTGGGTGCAAGTTCCCCCGACCGACAACCTCTACAGATCTTGGGTTGGCGGAAGAAGGGAAAGGATGCCCTACGCAGATTGGCCAATGTTCATCAAACTACATGATACTTGCAACGCCATCCACATTTCCAATGTGGATGTCAATGTGGTTCATGCCGACTCAATTATGTCTGCTTCGGCTGCAATATTGCGCCATCGTATCTCGGACGCGTTCGCGTGCGGAAATTTAGTGGAATACCCGCCAACGCTCCAGTTTAAGACAGACCGCGCCAGCTACGGAGCAGACCAAGAGCCACCAGTGTCTATGATGAGAGGTTCGGGGTACCTCTTGGACCCCTTCAACTACTTCTCCGCGTACGGCCCCTCTGGAATGCTAAAGCTGACGATCGACGATTCCTTTCCGCGATTCTCGATAAAGCGGGAAGCGTTTCTTGGCCGATGGTCATTGAATCCCACCAACGAAAAGAACCAGCTGTTCGCCTACGTTCTTAAAACCAAAGCTGGCTGTAAAATCGGGATTCTTGGACGGAACGAAGTTCCGCTCGCTAATCTTGGGCACATAAGAGGTAACGACCTCAAACGGAAACCGGGCATTTACGAGATTCAAGGCGCGCTAGACGAATGCCAGGGCGTATTCTGGAAGCCCGACGGTTCTTTGACTGTCCTAAGCAAAAATAGGCTCTTCTCCTTAAGTGGAGAAGAAATCAGCGCAGGAATCGAAGCCAGCGGGATTGCAAACCCCCCAGACAGAAGAGGACCGCCAGTTCCCATCGCCAACGTATTTTCCATAAAGCCAACTCTCGTGGCCAATGGAATTGAGGGCTATGATATCTGGTGGGTGTCAAATGACGCCTTCATTTTCCGAGGCGCCGACGGCGGATTGTATACTTGGGAAAAAGGAGAAACCGAGCTCATTCTTAAGTCGGTCCCTGCAGAATTTTCCTACTGCAACCCCACGGCCGACATGAACGCCCAAACCTTGGCTACTGCTAGCGACCCCAATGGCCAAACTGTTGAGATGAAAGGAGAAGAATTCAGTAGTGGCGGCGGAACTGCTGAGATGGATGGAGAAGAATTCTGCATTGCGGGGTCAGCAGGAATATATACCGCCATAATCATAGAAAAATCATCTGCGAAGGGGCGATTTGTGGCATCGGCCCTTTACATAAAGGTTGCCGGATTCCACAAGCAGGAAGACTTAGAATACGCCCTTCTCAAGCCCGATGAAATCCACCCTTGGCAGATAGTGGACCCAAAGGCGTTCGCGTACACAAAGGGCGCGCCCGAACAAAAGAAAGGAAAACTACAAGGCTTCATCCGCATCCAGCTGAACCAACCAATAAGTTTAAGGCGGGGCAATTCTTGCTCTGCCTTAGAGCTAACGGGCTCAACGGCTGAGAAAAAAGCAGGAAGCAGGGTGTATACCAACACCAACAAGATGAAGTACGATGTCCAAAACTGGAACGATTCCAGCAAACTTCGTATCGCATCGAGAATCTCCTCGGGAGAGAAGACTACTTCTCTCAAGTAACCCATAGCCCTCCCCTCGCCTTGTGCGAGCAGGAGGGCGGTTTTTTTTACTGATTACTCTATTGGCAATTCAATATAGAAAGTAGAACCTTTGCCCTCTCCCTCTGATTCTGCCCAAATTTTTCCATGATGAGCTTCTATGATTTTTGCCGAAAGGTAAAGTCCGATGCCTCTACCCGTTACGTTAAATTTTTTGGCCCCTTGGCCTCTTATAAAGAGACTACTAAACAATTTATCAATTTCTTCTTTTTGCATTCCTATGCCCGTGTCTTTTATAATAATTTTAATTGCGTCTTGTTTGTTTTCAATTTCTATTTTAACCCCTCCTTTTTCTGTGTATTTAATTGCGTTATCTACAATGTTTGATATAGCAATTTTTAATTTGCCTGAATCGGCGTTAATTTGCTGAATATTTTCTTTTGTGTCTTTTATTATTATATCAATTCCCTTTTTTTCCGACTCAAAACTCAGGTCTTTTACTATGCTTTCTAATATTGCTTTTACGTCAACTCCCGGCTTAGGAATAACAACCTTTTCACCAATTTGAAACTGCGATAAATCTAAAAATTCTTCTACCACTTTTATCAAATCCCCGGTTGAGTCACCCAATTTTTGCGCCACTTCTTTATTTTTTTTGGCAAGTTTGCCAAATTTTCCGCTTAACAAAAAATCGGTGTACCACCTCATACCAGCAAGCGGAGTTCTTAAATGGTGCTGTATTATCAGCATAAACTCATTCTTTGTTTTATCTAACTCCTGTAAATCCTCTCTTGCTTTCTTTTCCATTTCATACGCCTCTTTTATGTCCTTTGTCTGCTCATCTACTTTTTGCTGAAGGTTGTCGCTCAAATCTTTGAAAGCATTTTTTGCCTTCTTTTCTTCAAAGTGCGATATAATAATTTTTTCTGTGCTTTTACTAAAAAAATATCCGTAAGAAATAACCAAAAGAAAAATAGTGAAAATAAATAATCTGGAAATATTTTTCTCCACCGAGTAAGACACTACCAAAAGAATACCAACCAAAACCAAGGTCACCACAAGGTAACGCTCAAACATACAATTCCGAAACTTCAGTTCGCAAAATTGGCACCTTTTAGACGGAGGGTAGCCCACGTTCCTTGCCAGCCAGCAATTTTTGTTAACATAACCTTGCTCTCCAAGCTTTTTTTCTGTTTTTACAGTTTGATTTTGCATTTATCTGGCAAATATTTTTTTAAAAATAACGTACATTATTGCAGCCAAACAAATGTTGGCAAAACTTGCCAGCAAAGTCAAAAATGACACTAATAAATCCAGGCCCCAGGCCAGATTTGTAAACTTATTAAAATAAAGCAGGAAAAAAGATACAAAAAACATTGTTGCGGTAAACCCGTAAACAAACCGTAGTTCTCCGGGGTCTTTTTCTATGGGCGATATATTTTGCTTCAGCATTTTTCCGGCAAAACCCCTGTAAAACTGGTACAAAAAATTGAGTTTCATTGAAAACATTCCCAGAAAAAATAAAACAGCTGTTAATAAAACCAGCCACATGTTTTGCAGTAAAAAAGCGGCCAAAGCCAAAAAACCGCAACAGGCTCTAAAAAAGTTTAAAGATTTATTATCGTAAATTGCGCATTGTTGTGCCATATTATTTTATTTGTTAAATATTTTTTTTATAAAATCAAAATTTGATTTTTTATTTTTGCAGTTTATGCACTTTTTTACCCCTTCACAGGCTCGCTCTACATCGGCCATGTCGTTGTAAATATAAAAACTCAGCCTGCACGAAGCCGGCGGAGTTAAACCATAAAAATGGTGAGCAAGTGTCGCACAATGGCATCCTGCCCTTGACTCTACTCCCATGTCGCTCAGCTCCTCAGCAATTTTAAACGGCAGTTTGCCCTCACACGTAAAAGCCACCAGAGAGGTTCTGTCTGCGGGGTCTTTTGGTCCGTAAATTTTTAGCGCAGACTCTTTACTCAAAATTTCCAAGGCTCGGCCAATCAGAGCTTTTTCATGAGATTCCACATTGTCCATAGCTCTTTTTACATCTTCCCTTTCCAATTTCTTGCCGGTCATAAAATATTTGTAAGTACCCGGATTTAAAGAAAAATCTATCAAGAGTCGCAAAGCTTCCGCCGAAAGTATGGCGCCCAAAATATTTGGAGTGCCGGCGGCAAATTTCCATGGCAAAACATTATAGTTTACTTTTTCAGGAGTTACCTGGCCCTCAGCAATCATATCTCCTCCATAAAGAAAGGGGTTCATTCTGTTGAGCAGGTTTTCTTTGCAATATAAAACGCCCACTCCAAAGGGCGCAAACATTTTATGAAACGACCATGCCAGAAAATCAATGCCCAAATCTTCAACATCAATAAAAGTATTTGGCACAAGCTGAGCTCCGTCAATCAACAAATATGACCTTTTTTCGCCGTCGGGCTGTATATACCCGCTGTTGTCGGCAATTGCTTTTACTTTTTTAATTGGGTTTCTTGTGCCCAGGAAATTGGACGCTCCGCTACAACAAACCAATTTTGTCCTGTCATCTACCAGCGACTGTAAATGTTCTAAATCAAGCTCGCCTGTTTCTTTATCAAATTTTACCAGCCTGCACTCAACTTTTATGCCAAACTTCGGCAAAATATCATTGCACATTCCGTACCAAGGAACATAGTTTGAATTATGCTCCATAAATGTTGTAACAACGTTGTCGCCATCTTTAAACTCGGTCAGTAAAGAATACATTACCGAGTTTATTGCTTCGGTGGTGTTTCTGTACAAAACAATATTTTTTCTTGAAGGAGCTCCAATAAATTGCGCAATCGTGTCATACGAAGCCTCAAACTTTTCTGTGGTCAACACAGAAGACTTTGACTGCCCCCTATGCACATTGTCGTACTGCACAACAAGTTTATTGAGCAAGTCCAGTAATTGTATTGGCACCTGCGTACTTGCAGCATTATTTGAAACCAAACGTCCAGCTCTTATGGCTGGAAAATACTTTTTTATTTTTGCCGTATTTATCATGTTTTGTACAATTTATTTATTGTACCACACATTAAAACAACTAAACAAACTTGCTCACGGGCCAGAAGGTTTTCCGGTGAATTTGGCAAGGGCCAAATTCTTCCAGGCTGGCAAAGTGCGCGGCGGTGCCGTAGCCCTTGTGCTTGTCAAACCCGTATTGCGGGTATTTTTTATTATACTTTTGCATAAGCCGGTCTCGCGTAACTTTGGCAATTATGGATGCCATTGCGATAGACATCACTTTTGCGTCGCCCCTTACCACCGACTTTTGAGGTGTCGCACAATGAATTTTGAAATTGCCGTCTATCAACAAAAAATCTGCGTTCAACTTCTTAATAGCCTTG
>Ga0172381_10001458_pt1 | contig 27797 bp, 36 predicted proteins | sample Leawel6488metaG_FD_119754 | JGI IMG/M metagenome (GOLD analysis project Ga0172381, IMG submission 119754) | Leachate microbial communities from a municipal landfill in Southern Ontario, Canada - Leachate well 64-88 metaG | ecosystem: Engineered > Solid waste > Landfill > Unclassified | place... | reverse complement strand
CCCTCGCGTTAGATTCCGCAGAATTGAAATAGGGGATCAAATAGTGAGAAATACAAGCAAAACCTTAATGAATGAGAACCGGCCCTCTTGGTGGAAATGGTATCACTCTGCGACTTGGCGGGGAATCAGGCGAAGTCACCTGGCCCGTCATCCCCTTTGCGCCCTGTGTGAGCGATCCGGGCGGATAGTGGCGGCCACCATCGTTGACCATATCGTCCCTCATCAAGGAGACTGGGCGCTATTCATCAATCCTGAAAACCATCAATCCCTTTGCGCCACCTGTCATAGTGCCACCAAGCGCATGGAGGAGAATCACGGGTATTCTCAGGCGTGCGATATCGACGGATACCCATTGGACCCAAAACATCCAAACTACGGAGGATGACAGAAAAAATGAAAGGTAGAAAACGGAAGCCGACAAACCTCATTGTCCTGGAAGGAAATCCCGGCAAGCGGAAACGACCTCCGGAGCCATTGCCGGATTCTGAAATACCAGGTCCGCCTGAACATCTTGACGCCTACGCACGAGAGGAATGGCATCGGCTAGCCCAGGGACTTTACCGGCTCGGGCTCCTGTATGATGTAGATCGGGCGGCTTTCGCTGCCTATTGCACGTCGTATTCCCTTTGGCGGACGGCCGAAGAGGAAATGCAGAAGCTGGCAGTAGCAAAAAATCATCCATTGGCGGGGATCGTAGCGCAAACGACAAACGGCAATATCGTTCAGGGCGTCCTTGTCGGCGTTGCAAACAAGGCCCGCGGTGACATGGTGCGCTATGCTGCCGAATTTGGATTGACCCCGGCGGCTCGGGCAAGGTTGGCGATTGATCCGAGCAAGCACAAAAAAAGCAAATTTGAGGGCTTGATAGGGGCAAATGGCGGTAAAAAATAACAATCGCGTCCAGCGGATCATTAAGTTCATCCAAAAACTGATCGTTCCTTCCGGGAAGGGCGAGGGACTCCCTTTCAGGGTCCGGAGATTTCAGCGATTGTTCATTGCGGCGATATATGGCCCCATGAACCGGGAAGGGCGGCGGGTAGTACGGCGCGCCATCCTGTCTATTGCCCGTAAGAACGGGAAAACGGCTTTGATTGCAGCAATCGCGCTTGTGCATCTCATCGGCCCAGAGGCAGTCGAGAACGGGGAGATATATTCGGTGGCAAACGACCGCGATCAGGCGGCCATCGTCTTCAAATACGCTGCTCAAATTGTCCGGGCCGACCCGGAGCTTTCTTCTATGGTCAAGATCGTGGACAGCACCAAAACGATGGTTTGTTTTGCAAACGGTTCAATCTATCGGGCAATCAGCGCCGAAGCGGGGACTAAATTCGGATTGAATCCCACCGTCTGGATTTATGACGAGCTGGCGCAATCGAAAAACCGCGACCTATACGACGCCCTTGATACGGCGGGTGGCGCTCGGGAGGAATCGCTGTCGATAATCATCAGCACTCAGAGCCATGATCCGCAACACATCCTATCTCAACTCATCGATGATGCCATTTCGGGGAGGGATGCCACGACGGTTTGCCATCTGTATGCCGTCCCGCAAGACGTGGCGGATATTTACGATGAAAAAATCTGGAAACAGGCAAACCCGGCCCTTGGTGACTTCCGCATCATGAGCGACATGCGGATAGTTGCGAAGCGTGCGCAGCGGATGCCCTCTTTTGAGGCGGCCTTTCGCAACCTCTACCTTAACCAGCGAGTCCGGTCGGAGTCGCCGTTAATCCCCCGTGCTGAATGGGATGCCTGTCGGGGCAATGCCGTCATTGAACCGGGGGCGGGCATTTATCTCGGCCTGGACCTGTCAGGGAAGATCGACCTGACGGCGCTTGTGGGGGTCTCGGATGGCGATATAGATATAGTGCGGCCCTGGTTCTGGAAGCCGGACGCGGTAATAGAAGAGCATGAACGGCGCGACCGGGTGCCGTATTGGGCATGGAAGCAGGCGGGGCACATCGAAACCACACCAGGGCGGGCAGTCAATTATGATTTTATCGTTGGCAAGCTGGCCGTCATAGTCAGAGAGTACAATGTTTTGGGGATGGCTTACGACCGGTGGAGCATTGACGACCTGCTGAATGCAATGAACCGCATGGGCTTCGACGCTTATGTTGATGGCAAGGATGATCCAAGGGCGGGGGCGGTGCGGCTTGTCCCCTGGGGGCAGGGATTTAAGGACATGGCCCCGGCAATTGACGCGATGGAAGTTTCTGTTTTGGACCGTCGGCTCGTTCATCCCGGGAACCCATGCCTTAACTGGAACATGCTTAACGCGATGGGAATCAATGATCCGGCGGGTAACCGGAAGATTGACAAGAGCAAGGCGCGGTTCCGAATTGACGGCGCTGTGGCCCTGGCAATGGCTATAGGGCTCAAAAGCAGGGACATGAAGGGACAGCCCGTACCGTCCCCATATGCCGGCCTGACCAAAGAAGAAATGATCTCCCGGATGACGGGGAGATAGGAGGAGAAGCCATGCCTGATTTGCCGGATAAATCCCTTTTGCGACCTGATGAGGTGGCTAAGTTTTGGTCTGTTTCCGTCAAGACAATTTACCGATGGATAGACCTGGGCATCCTTCCGGGCGTCAAGAAAGGTGGAGCGGTCCGGGTGCCGCGGGAAGATGCGGAGAAGGGAAGGCCGGCAATCGAATGAAAGAGGCGGTGAGGGTTCATGTCCAGTTCTTAGCAGGAGGTGAATTATGAAACGTCAAAATTCAGACGGCCATAACTGTTTTCGACGAGACAAAAGAGGACAATATACGAAAGGTAAAATGTCCATACCACGACAATCTTATCACCCGTCAAGAATGCCTTGACTACAGCGGAACGCATCATGACGACTGTTCAGGCTGCGAAATCGGAAGAGCCACGAAAGAAAAACTCCTTCCCCGGCAGTAAATAAACCATTAGGGGAGGTTCACGCCTCCCTTAATTTCTTGTCTCATTTGTCTCAAATCATCCCTTTCTTCTTAGCGAATAATCTATAAATCTGCCACCATATAGCCACGAAATGCAATATAATTTTGCAGAAACGGCTAATATGTGAAGAATTTAAGGTATTTATGTGATTTTGTCGTAATTATGGCCCAAAAAGCCGCAAAAGCTGCCGATATTCGTGATTTTCTCGTCTTCGGCGGCCTGTTTTGCCTGGGATACGGCTTTTACCTGCTGAAACCCTGGGCCGGATGGGCGGTTTTTGGGGTGGCTTCGATGGCCTTGGGGCTCGGCTGGCTCATCAGGAGATCGGATAAATGAGCATTATCGGCGGAATGGAAAGGCGGATGGCAGCAGGAACGGCAGGATTAGCCGACGCCTGGTATCAACCGGGCGGGGTTTTTTACGGCGGATCTGGCATAAAAACCAAGTCCGGGGCCTCTGTCTCCGAATTAAACGCCATGCAACTGGCCGTTGTCTGGTGCTGTATCAAGATCCTTGCCGAAGATACGGCGTCCCTCCCCTTGCACCTCATGAAATCCCGTAAATCAGGCGGCGCGGACAAAGCGACCGCCGATGATCGTTACTACCTCATGCACGACCGGCCAAATCCCGAAATGACGGCGATGTCTTTCAGGGAGACGTACATGGCGCATCTGCTATCTTGGGGCAACGGCTATGCAGAAATAGAAAAGACCGGCGGACGGATCAATAGGCCCGTGGCTATCTGGCCGATTACGCCAAACCGGGTGACCGTCAAGCGCGATGACCGCCGGAAGCTCATCTATGAGGTGAAAATGTCCGGGACTGGGCTTCAAGGCGTGACTCTGCCAAAAGAAAAGGTTCTCCATACGCCCGGCCTCTCGTTCAATGGCATTATCGGCTATTCCCCCATAGGCGCGGCCCGTGAAGCCATCGGACTAGGCAAGACCTTGGAGGAGTACGGAGCGTCATATTTTGAAAACGGCATCCATCCGTCATTCATCATTTCGTCAAAGGTCCCCATAAAAGACACGAAGGTCCGCCGGGAGGCTCTCGAAGAAGTCCACGGCGGCCTTGGCCATGCTCACCGCGTCATGTTCATTGAAGAGGCCGAAAAGGTTGAACGCTTGGGCATCCCGAACAATGAGGCCCAATTCCTGGAAGCGCGTAAATTCACCAATGTGGATATCGGGACGCGCATTTATCGCCTTCATCCCCACATGTACGGTGAATTTGACAAGGCCGTCGGCTTCAACAGCGCGGAACAATTTGCGATCGACTACGCAACAAAAACGCTCCGGGCATGGCTTGTCAGGCTTGAGCAATCCTACAATATGGCCCTTCTCGACCCGTCGGAATACGGGACGTTCTATTTTCAGCACAACATGGAGGGGCTCCTCAGGGGCGATGCGAAGTCGAGGAATGAGGCCCTTCAGATCCAGCGCCGGAACGGGATTATCAACGCGAACCAGTGGAACGAGATCGAGGACAGGAACCCGCTTGAAGGCGATCAGGGGGAAAAGTTCATCGTGGAGAAAAATATGATCGACCTGAACGACCTGGGGAAAGTGGCGAACGAGCCGTATCAAGCGACGGCGGCGAATCAATGAAGCCGAAATGCGAGAAGGCCGTCCCGGTGAAGAAATACGAAACGCGGGAAACGAAACCCGCAAGGCAGGTGCGCGATGAAGGAAAAAAGGAAAGCGATTGAATGCCGGTCGATAACCTCTGATGACGGGGCGCTCCGGAAGATTGTCGGCTATGCCGCCGTTTTCGGGAAACCGTCTGAGGACATGGGATTTATTGAGACTATCCGTAAGGGGGCCTTTAAGAAGGCCATTTCAACGTCCGACGCCCGAGCGCTGTTCAACCACGACACCGACACCCTGCCTCTTGGCCGTCAGAGCGCCGGGACTTTGATCCTCCGAGAAGACGATGAAGGCCTTTATTATGAGATCCTCCCCCCGGATACCCAGACGGCCAGGGACCTTATGACCAGCATCGAGCGCGGGGACGTGCGGGAATCGTCCTATGGCTTCACGGTGGCCGTTGATGAGTGGGACTTTTCGGACCCCAGTATCACCCGCCGGGAAATCATCGAAATCAAGGAAGTTTACGACGTGTCGCCGGTCGTTTTTGCGGCCTTTAATGATACGTCCGTTGCTCTCCGGAAGATGGAAGAAAAAAGAAAAACCGCCCTGCCAGAGGGCGCGGATGGTGGGGCGGGGGGAAGGTCTGATTTGACGGTCCTCCTGAAAGAAGAGGACGAAATATATAAACAAATCATGAATATTTAGGAGGACATGACAATGAATCCGTACCAGAAAAGAATGGATGCTGCCTTTAAAAAAATGGAGGCAATCCGAAAGGCGGCGGAGGCAGAAGGGAGGGCGTTAACGGCTGAAGAGCTTGAGGCGCGGGCGGGGCTGAAAGCCGAAATCGACCAGGCCAAAAAGGAATGGGATGATTTCAAGGCCGAAGAGGAGCTGCGGGCCGAACTGTACGGACAGGGCAGCGGCGCTCTCACCATCGACGGCCCGGGGAATATCGAAATCCCGGACGCTCCGATCTACCGGGGGTCGAACGCAACGGCACTCGGGCAGCAGCTCGCCGATATCCGCACCATTTCAAAGCCGGAAAGATTTGAGGCGGCCGAGGTCCGCGGGGCGCAGAGTCGGCTTGAAAAATCACAGAAGCGCTACATCGAAAAGCTGACCGCGCTGGCTGAAAAGGAAAACCGGGCGGCGGCATCCGGCGGCTTTACCATCGGCGTCCCCTCGGACGGCGGTATGTTCCTCCAGGGTGAGACGGTGGTTGACCTCATGACCAACGGCTTCAACAACTCCGAAATTCTTCCCCGGACAGCCAAGCGGACCCTTACTGCCACTCAGTTCGTTGAAATCTTCGGGATTGATGAAAGCTCCCGCAAGACCGGCAGCAGGGGCGGCGGCATCCGTGTCTATACGAACAAGGAACTCGGAGAGGCCACGGCCAGCAAGACACAGGTCAAAAAGATCCGGATCGAGCCTCAGAAGCTGACCGGGCTCTTTTACGCCTCCGGCGAGTGGATGCGCAACGTGACGTTTATGGGCCAGGAAGTCCGCGGGCTCTTCGGCGAGGAGTTTGCCTTCAAGTGTCAGGACCTTGCTATCCGCGGGTCGGGCGCGGGTGAAGCCCTCGGAATCCTTAACGCGGGGTGCCTTGTGAGCGTTGCCAAGGAAACGGGGCAAGCGGCTAAGACCATCCTGTCGAAGAACCTCTCGAAAATGTGGGCGCGTTTCCAGGGCAAGAATCCGGTGTGGTTCATTAACCGCGATTGCGGCCCGGAGCTGGACATGCTTTCGATCACTGCCGGAACCGGAGCCTTGGAACCCCGGTTCGTCACGTACGACGCACAGGGGATTCTCAGAATCAAGGGCGCCCCGGTCGTGACGATTGAACAGTGCGAAACGGTCGGGACGGTCGGCGACATCATCCTTGCCGATTGGGGCCAGTATGTAGCGGCGGATCAGGGCAACATCGAAGAGGCGATGAGCATTCACGTGGAGTTCATTTACGATCAGAACACCTATCGCTTCATTTACTACTTTGACGGACAGCCCCGTTGGGCTTCGGCAATCACGCCGTTCAAGGGCAGCAACACCGTTTCCCCGTTTGTCGCGCTGGCATCCAGGGCATAAGACAATAACGAGCCGGGGAGCAATCCCCGGATTCTTATAAGGAGGATAAGACAATGTATAATAAAGACTTTGTGGTCGTTCCCATGACCTTCCCGACCATTGACCAGACAGGCACGATAAGCTCAGACATTTTGAGCATGAAAAACTACGGACACGCTGACATCGTGATCCAGGTGGGCCCCATCGGCAAGGCGGCGGCAGTTACTCTTAACAAGAGCGCGGCAGTTGCGGCGGCAACGACCGCCATGGCCTTTACTAAGTATTTCAGTACCGGAATCAAGCTGAAATATACGACGCCTTCGGTGGACACGCCGGCGGAAAAAGACGAAACCGTTGCGGGTGCGGGCGGTGCCGCAGCAACGCTCTACCGCGATACCGGGACCGAGCTTATCATGCACAGCTGGGACGGTGACACTTTTGTAACCGGCGAAACCGTCACGCTCTCGGGCGGGAAAACCGTTGTTGCCGACGGTATCCAGATCAATGAGGACATCATGGTTCCCCGGATTGCAAGCTCCAACACCTTCAACTTGGCCGCCGTTGCCAGCAAACAGTACATCATCCCGGTTGACGCTGCGGATCTTCTGGATGGCTATGATTGCGTACAGGTGGAGATTGCGGACTGCGACACGGCAACGCATGTTGCCATCTTCGCGATCCTGAGCGAGCCGCGCTATGCTCAGGAGATTCCCGAAACGGCGCTTTATGACTAAGTAAAATGAGGCGGGCCTAAAAACCCGCCTCACCCAAAGGAGGACACCATGAAAAAGCGTCTTTTAATCGCCGTCCTTGCCGTTACCATGATTTTCTCGGCGCTCTACGTGACGGCGGAGCTTCTCAATATTACCACGGCGGGCGTTGACGGCAACTGGGTCATTTACGACGGTTCGAAAAACATCATCTGCACGTTCGACGCGACCAACAGGAAATTGGCCTTTCCGTCTGGATCTGCGTTTGATGTTGAATCCGGCGGAAGTTTTAAAATTGCCGGTACCGCCGTAACGGCCAGCGCCGCTCAGCTTAATAGAGCAGGGTCGAGATATTTCAACGTGGGGACCGGGACCGTATCGGCCAATACGGACAAATCGACGGCCGGGCTGTTTTACAGCGGATCAATAACCGTCACGGCCGGCACGAATGTTGTCATAACCGGCCTTTCGCCTGGCTTCACCGGAACAGACTCTTATCAGTGCCTTGTCTCCACTCGCGACCTACATACCTCCGGAGCGACGGGCGTATGGAAGTGCGCCCACACTTCCTCCACCTCGATCACGATTTCCACGGAGACAGAGATTACGGACACCATCGATTACGTGATTGTTGGTTATTAAGGGGCGCGGCCATGAGGGGCATGATTACCATACCGAGACTTTTTGGCATGGCCTTTATCATGCTCCTCATCGTCAATTTTATCGTGCTTGGTCCGCCGTGGCATGATGAATGGAGGGGGAAGGCCCGGGGGCTGAATAATTACGGGTTGGCCCTACAGAATCAAGCCCGGATGGAAGAGGCAAAAAAAGCCTACATCGCGGCCATCAGGAAAAAGCCCGGATACTCTCACCCCTACATCAACATAGGGACCATATTTGAGGCTGAGAAGGACTTTGAAAAGGCAAAGAGGTTTTACCGGGTGGCCGTCTTCCTCAATCCCCGTTCCTCTGCTGCTCGCTACAACCTTGCCAACTGCCTATTTTACACCGGACACGCTGACGAGGCGGTAAGGGAATTCAGGATCGTGGCCGGCCTCGGGAAAGACCGGGCGGCGGCACTGAACAACGTAGGATACATCCTGAACCATCAGGGGAAGAAACGGGAAGCGGTACAGGCTTTTATGCAGGCCGTCGCGGCAGATAAAAACAACTGGGAAGCACGGGAAAACCTTAAAATATTAGCGAGGATACAGTCATGAAAACGAAAACGTCCCTCATCGCACTTTTATTGATCCTGGTTGCTCTGCCGTTTATCGCATGGGCGGCTGGAACATGCACGCAGACATATCAGATCCTACCGACAAGCAACGTCTCTGTTCTCTCCTTTTCGTGCCAGACGGAGGCCACCGGGACGGAATTCCCGGCGACGGCCACGAGTACGGACATCACGGAGGCCATCAAGGGCTTATATATCACAGAAGTCCGGACGAATCCAGGGACCACGGCCCCCACGGATAATTACGACATCACGATTACGGATAGTGACGGCATTGATCTGATGGGGGGGACCTTGGCAGATCGGGACACCTCAACATCAGAAGCAGCGGCCCCGGCGATTGCATCAGGCGTTTACTTGTCCAGGCCGGTAGACGGCACTTTGACCCTGAACGTGACCGGGAACACAACCACGGCGGCATCGACAGCAGTCAAGGTCTTTTTCAGCAGGCAAAAATAGGGGGTGCTGATTATGAATCCATCATGGTTTCAGCACGTCGATTTGATGAATCTGGCCATCGGGGCGCTCTTCCTCACAGTGATCTGGTTTATGGTTCGGACCCTAAAGAAGATAGACGAGAACCAGACGAATTTATTTAACCGGATGGCCACAGTTGAAAAGGACCTGTACGAACTCAAGGGGGAGCATATGGCAACGATTGGACGGATGGGCCATGGTTGACCTTCAGCGCATAAAGGCCCGGATCAAGCCAGAGGAAGGATATTCATCCATGCCGTATAAATGCACGGCGGGGCATATGACCATTGGCTGGGGATGGAACATGGACGCGAACCCGCTACCGAAAGACGTCCAGTCTTATCTTGACGGGAACGGACTGATTGCCCCTTCGCACGCGGAGAGGCTTTTGACCATCAGTATCGGGCGGGCTATTGAAGGATGCAAGCACCTCTGGCCCAATTTTGAATCATTCCCATTGAACGCCCAGGAAGCGTTGATTGATGTTGTTTTCAACATGGGTGCCGGGAAGATTGAGCAGAAGTTCCCGCGATTTACGGCTGAAATAATGGCCCAAAACTGGCAGAGGGGCGCCGATGAACTGAAATACGCGGACGGGAAGGAGCGGCTTTCAAAGTGGTATCAGGACGTCAAGCCCAGGCGGGCGGATGCGATTATTGACCTTTTGAGGGGCGCTTGAAGACCGGCAGGGTCCGACAAATCGAAAACGCCCGTAAAGAGAAGCGGCAGAAGCGCAAGGCGAAGAGGAAGAGGAAATGAAGGGCTTTCAAAATTATCTGGACGCCAAGGAAATCGGCGAGCATTGCGGGCGATCCGTTTGGAAGCTGGACGCTCCGCTCCGGTTCATTTTGAATCCGTATGTCATCATTGAGGCCCCGGCCGGATTTGAAACAGACCTCGCCAGCGTGCCAAGGGTCCCGTTCATTTATGACCTTTGGGGCAATAAGGGCCACAGAGAGGCCGTCATACATGACCTGATGTATCGGGTTGACGCCACGACGGTGCAGGGGAAACCGATCAGCAAAGAGGATGCGGACTGGTATTTCCGGTGTGCAATGATTTCATCAAACCCGGACGTAAAAAAATATTCGCAGCCATATTACATCTACCAGCCGATGTATCTGGCCGTGAGGACATGCGGAGATTCATCGTTCCACAAAATGAAAATAGGGGATTCATTCCCCCTGGATTGAGAGGGGACCATGTTTGACGGAAACGCCTTTATAAATGAACTGGTCGGTAAAAACTGGATGCTTCTCCTCCTTCTTTATAACGTCCTGGCCGTTTGTTTCCCGGATGCCCGATGGTTGAAGGCCATAGGGGAGGGGTTTGGGAAGATGTTCCCGGTGTTCAAGAGGAAGCCATGAAAGTCGCACTCAAAACCGCACCGACGATTGAACCGTTGACGCTGGCCGACCTGAAATTGCATTTGCGCCTTGACTCAGGATCTTTTGACGACAACCTGACCATCACGCAGTCGCTCGCCTATGGGTCAAAGGCGATTGCCAATAATTATACAACCCATGTGGGCACGGGCGTGAACGTCGCGGGGAAGCAGGCAGAAGTGCTTTTGCATTGCGGCACGAACGGGGCGACGGGCACGAATGACACGCGGATCGAAGAAAGCGACGATAATGTGACATTCACGGCCTGGACCGGGGGGAGTTTTACGCAAGTAACCACGACCAACGATAACGCAGATTACAAGAAGCCGTACACCGGGACAAAAACCTACATCCGCACAGCCTCAAAGGTTCTGCTTGCCGCCTGCGAGTTTGGGACGAGCGTCCTGTTGAACGAGGCGGAGACGGCAGAGGACGATCTGCTGACGGCGATCATCCAGGCTGCCAGGGAGCATGTCGAGGATATCACCCGCCGGGCGCTCTTGACGCAGACTTGGTATTATTACCTTGATGAGTTTCCCGGGGAAGATTTCATCAGGGTCCCCTTCGGCAACCTTCAATCAACTGACCTTTCGATCAAATATAAGGACAGCGACGGCACGGAAACGACCATGACCGTGACGACGGATTACCTTGTTGAAACCAACGGGGAAGGAGTGGGGAGGATCGTTTTGCCCTATGGGATTTCGTGGCCATCGGCAACCCTCTACCCCTCAAACCCGATAACGATTGAGTTTAAATGTGGGTGGACGGCGGCGGCGTCAATTCCTTCGAAAATACGGGCGGCAATCAAGATGCTTTGCGAGAACATGTTCAACCACCGGGACGCGAAGGAATCGCAGGCCCAGGGAAATGTAACGGACAATAGGACAGTGACGCGGCTTTTGGCATCGGCGCGGCTATGGGATGAATTCTGATGCAGTCCGGAGACTTGAAGCACAGGATAACAATCCAGTATCCGACGACCGCAAGGGACGCAACGGGCGCTCCTGTTGTTACCTGGAACGATGTGGCGACGATTTGGGCGGCGATCTGGCCCGTGTCTGCAAACGAGACGGTTCAGGCGAACGCGACAACAATGATTATCAGCCACAGGATAAGGATCAGATACCGGAGCGTCGTAAGGGGGGCATGGCGGTTAAAGTACGGGGATCGTTATTTCTCGATTGCGAGCATCATCAACCCGAATATGGCAAACGAATGGCTTGATTTGATGTGTAAAGAGGCGGCGGCGTGATCAATATCTTATCGGCCATATATTCGAAAATGAACGGATCGGCGCTTTCTGCCGACGTCGGGGGGAGGATCTATCCGGACGAGGCCCCTCCTGGTTGCGAGTTCCCCTACGTTGTGTTTTTCGTCGTCTCGGCGGTGCCTGATAATGCGTTCAGCAAGACGGGAAAGGATGTCGTGGTTCAGTTTGACCTGTTTTCAAAGTCGTCGGGCAATGTGGAGATAACCACTATGTACGCCGACCTGAAATCTCTTCTTGATGAGGCGACGATGACCATCACCAGCAACACGCTAATCCTGATGAAGGAAACGAGCCTCGTCACGATGATGGAAGATGGCCCTACACAGGATGGAACGGAACGTATCCGCCATTGGTCGGTGGATTACGAAATTATGACCCAGGCGTCGTAGAAAGGAAAAAATGGAAAAGAGCCTATCGGAAATCACCAGGCAGGACTGGACAGCCTGGCAGTGGCAAGAAATAACATCCATGGACGATGAGGACCGGCGATTCATGCGCGGGCAGAAGAGGACGCCTGATGAGGCACTACAGGCCATGGAAGAGTGGGACGCGACAGCAGAAGAAAGGGCGGGGGCTATATGAAACTGCCTGAAATGGTCTATCTTCAAACCCTGACAGCCTGCAACGGGCATTGCCGCTATTGTCCGTTCGACGACATCTATGGCGGAAGCGAACCTTATGAGATGAGCTTTGATGTCTATTCGGCCGTTTTGGATTGGCTCCATAAGAATAATTATAAAGGCCGGCTCGGCTATTTACTCCATTACGAGCCGACGCTTGATGACCGGCTGCCGGAATGGGTTGAATATGCAAGGGACATGCTGCCGGGCGTTAGAATCGAAACAGCGACAAACGGAATCATAAAGCCTGATTTTTTACGCAGCTTTGACGTTGTGGATGAGGTCCCGGTGGGTTTGAAAAAGGTGTGCAACTCGCGGGCCGGGAATGTCCGGGCATGTGCAGAGATAGAAAACAGGGAGAGGCTAAGCCCTTCTCCCTGCAAGATACCAGAGGCGACCATGTGTATTTCGGCCGGCGGTGATGTCCTTTTGTGCTGCCAGGACTGGAGGCATGAGGCGGTCGTCGGGACCGTCGATGATTTGACGGCGGCAAGGGCAAGGCAGATGAGCGTAAACACGGATAAATATGAGTTCTGCCTCGACTGTATGGCGGGCAAAACCGCTGAGGAAGTGGGCGAAAGGCTCGGAAAGAGATTGGTTTTATAATGAAAATCCTCGTAACTGCAAAATACGTATCAGGCGCAGCCCATGAAGGCGGATCGTCCCGGTTTTTAAAAACCGTAGCGGATACCCTCCGCGACATGGGCCATGATGTGACGATCACGAATAGCCCGGCGGATCATGTTGATAAATCCTACGATCTGATTATCTGTTCCCATGTCCTGGATGAGATCAATGCAAACCCGGCCCGGAAGATATTTATCAGTCACGGAATCATCGGCGATGAACGCATGGGGCCCGGCGCTGATCGCTACATATCGGTGAGCGATGAGGTGCGCGAAGTCAACCGGCTATGGACGGGGCTAGACAGCGAGGTCATCCCCCAACCGATAAGGATCATGGATCAAAGGAGGCCCAACGCCACCCTAAAAAATATCCTGATCATCAGGCGGAACGGTCCAGAAGATGATCCATTCGCCTTCCTCGCCGAGAAATATGATGTCCGGGAAAGCGATATCAATATCCCTATTGAGGATCAAATTGCATGGTCAGACATCTGCATCACCTTGGGGCGCGGGGCATTGGAGGCCATGGCCCAGGGAAAGCCAGTCATCGTTGCTGACAACCGGGCATACATCGGGGCGCTCGGAGATGGTTATGTCAACCGGGAGAATATCGCGGATCTGGAAACGTGCAATTTTTCGGGGCGCTGCCTTTCCTATCCTCTCACAAGGGAATGGATCGAGGGCGAAATTTCAAAGTATGACGCGGGGGACTCGGATTTCCTTTATCAATACGTCAAGGATCACCACGAGGCCCGTATGATTTGCAGGCGCTATCTTGAGCCTTCGGCCCCGGGCATGGTCCGGGATATGTCAACGGCAAAGATCGCCTTTGGCGTCATGATTAACGATTGGATCAGGTTCGATCAGGTTTTGAAACGGTCCCAGGTCCAGGGGGAAATGCACTTTGTCAAAAGGCCGGAGTCGGCAACGAAGGGCCTTAATAAGCTCCTGGACATCATCGACGGAGAATGCGCGGACATCGCCATACTTACCCATCAAGATATGCATTATCAAGCGGACTGGCTTCCCCAGGTGAGGGCGCAACTGGCAAAATTGCCCGACGATTGGGTTATTGCCGGAATCATCGGCAAGGACATGCATGGCAACCTTTGCGGCCATTTCCGGGACATGCGAATACCCCAAATATGGGACACGTCGGATGTTCACACTTTTCCGGCCCCGGCCAGCTGCTTCGATGAGTGTTGCCTGATTGTCAACATGAGATCCGGCTTTCGCTTTAACGAGGGGCTCGACGGGTTTGATCTTTACGGGTCCCTGGCCGTTCTCCAGGCGCGGGCAGATTTGGGCGGGTCTGCATGGGTTATCGATGCTTATGCGGAACATTACTGTCTGCGGCCGTTCACATGGCGGCCTGATGATAAGTTTGTCGCCGGGTTTAAGTGGCTTTGGGAGAGGTATCATGACCGGGGGCGAGTGGATACAACGGCAATCGGGCTTGCAGAAGAAGCGGCATAATTAACACAACGAAATCATCAAGCAGGAGGGCATTAAAATGGCTGCATTATCAGGGAAAGCGGGAAAGGTGATGTATGGGTCCGTTGTCGTTGCCAACATTACCCAATGGTCGGCGAGCGGATTCAAAATGGAGGTGGTGTCAGTGGATACCCCGTTTGGCACCACGGGGGCAAAAACCTACCTTGCAACGCAGATCGGCGATGCCGGGACCGTCAGTTTTGAGGGTAACTATGATCCGACGGACACGGCTGGCCAGATTGCGCTGCGGACAATGGCCAAGACCGGGCTCGGATGCACGAACCTGTACCTGTACGAAACCGCAACAGCCTTCTGGCGTGTCGGCACGGGTGGTTCGATCTTCGTCACTGGCGGAGGAGAGCCTACGACCATGCCCCGGAACGGAATCGGCAAGGTGAAGTTTGATGCCCAGGTAAGCGGGGCCTACCTGGAAAGAGCGGGAACGTAACCAATCAGGGCCATGGATAAAGGGCGGGTCCATGGTCCTGCAACCCTACGCCCGGCCCATTGGGCCAGAAAGACCATGGTGAACGCATGGAATTGAATGTTGATAAATGCTCGTATGAAGGGGAGTGGTTTGACTTCGGGAATGGCCGGCTTAAGATACGGCCCTATCCGGCGAGCAAGCAGAACTTTGCCATCAGAGACGGCGCGGTCGTTTTCGGCGGAGAGCGGGGGTATGACAAGTTTCGGTATTGCCTTACGGCGTGGGAGAACTACGTCACGCCGGGAGACCAGAAGCCGATTGACCTGACCGATGACGTCAAGCGCAAGGTGTTTGATTTCAGACTGGGGGCGGTAACTACCGGCGACAAGACGGTTACTATATCGGATTTTGTCATCCAGAAGGCGGATGAACTCTTTTCGCGGGCGGCAGACGCTGAAAAAAACTGATTGAGTGGGTCGCGTGGACCGACGAATACGCGCCCACTTGTGAGGGATGCCGCGACATTTACGAGATGAGGACGCCACCGGCAACGCCTCCATGCGAGTCGTGCCGTGTGGACCTCCTGCCGGAGAATGAAGATGTTGCCGATGTCTTCATGGCCGTTCGCGGGCAAATCCTCTCGGCGGAAATATCGAAGAACCGCCGGATGATCACGCTGTCAATACCGGCGGTTGAATCGGCGATAAGGATGAAGGGTATCAGGGATCAATGGTCATGCCTACAGACGATCATGCTGGCATGGCACTACTTGCGGGCGGAACAGGACGATGGCGGCGATTGAAATTGACTTCGTGAAGTATTTCCCGGAATTTGAAAAGGCGGCCATGGACCGGATTGAAAAAGCCGCCGGCGTGATCCGCAATGCCGCCAAGAGAAACTGCGTTGTTGGGACGATTTCGCGGCCGGCTAAGGGGAAATTTTGGACAGAGCGAAGCCCCGGAGCCATGCGGGCCACGATCCGAGTGGTTACAAAGGAGGGGGCCAAAAACGTCCTGTTAATCGCCGGGAATAAACAGACCTGGTGGGCGACTCAAATGGAGTACGGGCGGGGCGGCTGGAAGGGCGGGGCAAAGCCTTTTATGCGACCCGCCATAGCATCGACCAAGGCGGAAGTGCAAGCAATCATCGAGGGCGGATAAATGGCAGGGAATCCAGTCGGGACAATGTATGTTGAATTGTCCCTTGACGCCACGAAATATACGAAGGCTCAAAAGGATATCTTGGCGGGGGCTGAGAAGAACTCCGCCGATATCAACAAGGTCTTCAAGACGGTCGGAACGCAAAGCGATGAAATGTATAATGCAATGCGCAAGAACGTGGAGAATTCCCTGGCCGCCATTAAGCAGTCGCACCTGTCCAGCGCGGACGAGATCCGGAGGGCGCAGGAATCAGCAGCGGCGAAGATCAAGTCCATCAATGAGCAGCAATACGGCCACCATGAAAGCCTTATTGAGGGCATCAAAAAGAACTGGGTTGGGATGGCGGCGGCGGCAACGGCCGCATTTCTAGTTGTCAAAAACATCGTCGCAGAGCCCATAGCGGCCTACATGGAATCGGAAAAGGCCTTGCTCAAGATGGGCATGGCCATGAAGAACCAGGGCGACTTTACCCGCGAAGCTCTGGAAGACCTTGAAGACTTCGCCGCCCAGGTGCAGAAGACCACGGCCTATGAGGATGACGCCACCCTGGCCGTCATGGGGAACCTGAAATCGTTTGGCATGAGCAATGAAGAGGTGAAGCGGGCGACGCAGACCGCCATTGATTTTGCCACGGCGAAGGCCAACGAGGGTATGACCATAACAACGGCCGCCGAGTTGCTCGGTAAGGCATACGCCGGCAACACTGGGATGTTGGGTCGATATGGCATTGTTATTGATTCAACGCTGGAAAGCGGCAAAAAATTTGAAGCCGTCATGGGCCAATTAGAACAGCGATTCGGCGGATCGGCCCAGGCGGAACTTCTGACCTATGCGGGCCAGTGGAAGCAGCTTAAAAACCAGTGGGGCGACATTCAGGAATTCATGGGCCTTGTGTTCTTAAAGACCATCGAGGCGGTCGGATTTTCGATTTCCATGATGGGCGCGGGGTTCTGGACCGTTGCGGAAATGATCCTCTCCGGGTGGGGGAAGATCGTTGGGGCCATGGGAGACGTGAGCAAGTTCATCGGCCTTGAGAAAATCGGCAAAGGGCTTGAATCCATTTCATCCGGCCTGTCCGCAGGGGCGAAAAACGCGCAGGAGGCGAGCGCGGCCGCGATTAAAAACGCCGATGCCAACTATAAGAACATGGTCTCGTTTGATAATGTCGCCGTGGCCATCGATAACATGGGCAAGGCCGGGAAGCGGACCCAGGCCATCGACGAGGAGGCGTTAAAGGCAGCCAAGAAGTCGGCGGAGGAACGGGCCGCTGCTATCAAATCCATTACGGAAGAGATCCGCAAGGCCAATGTCGAAATAGAAGGCATTGGGAAAAGCCAGTATGTCAAGGATCTGGCAAGGATAGCGTCAGAGGAGAAGGAGTGGAACAGGAAGACGCAAAATGACGTAAGCGTGGTGAAGTGGAAGGCCGCGCAAATAGAGTTGCTTGAAAGGAGGTTGGAAGAAGAGACCACAAAATCATGGCGCAAACAGGCCGATGCAGCCGTTGGCGCCATGCAGAAAGAGATAGAGCAAGGGGCCAAGCTGTCCGATGAGTCCATGAAGCGGATCAAAGAACGGGGAGACGCGGCCCGGGACCTCTATAAAGACATGAAGGGTTATGAACAGGATTATTACAACGAATCGATGAAGCTCATCGAATCCCAGGCCGAACGCTATCGGGCATTGGGACTGGATGAAGCGGCCATAGCAAAGTACGTCGCGGACGAACAGGCCAAGGCATATATCAAGATGGGGCAGGCATCCAATGATTGGGTTACAGGCGTTAAGGTCGGCCTGATGGAGATCACCCGAGACCATACGACCTGGGGGAACACGGCCTATGAGGTGACAAAGACCTTCGCCGACAGCGCCAAGTCCGAACTCTCCACCAATCTTTTCAACGTCATGAAGGGGAATTTTAAGGAGGTCGGCCTTGACTGGGGAAAGATGTGGGACGCCATGCTCGGCACTCTCAGCGATAAAATAGCCAAGATGATTGTTGAGGCGGCGGCGAATGCCATTATCATGAAGTTTAGCGCCTCCTGGACGGATGCAGGGGTGGCCGTACTCGGCATCATTGATAAACTCATGGGGTTTGTCGGCGTCACAAGTACACTTTCGGCGGATGCAACGGTGCAGTCGTTGGCAGAGGGGGCCCCGGGCTCTTTCGCCTATGGGGGGCAGGTTCCCGGCTATGCCTTCGGCGGAAACTCCCCGGCCAACGATACGGTTCCGGCCTGGCTGTCTCCTGGAGAATACGTTATCCCCAGGACCGGCGTGAATCCCGATACGATTACCATCCTTGAATATATCAGGTCATTTGGCAAAGCGCCGCAATATGCTATCGGCGGGATCGTCGCGGCGGAACAGCCATACCAGATCATGAACCCCGATTACAGGCGTTTTCTGGATGATCGGGGAAGAATATTCAACGTCCCGGACATCGATCAGATCGCCGACTCCTGGACCTACAGGAAGCAGAACGGGACCTATATTGACGGCAACTGGATTCCGGATGTTTATGATTTCACATACGGCGAGCTCAACGGCGAATCCGCGGCAGAGCTGGCGGCCCGTGTCTCGGAATATTATGCCAACGGCGGGACCACGATCATTAACAACCCAAAAACAGGCGACACCGGGACATGGTTTGATCAATTGATGATGGGATTCCATGAGGGGATTACCTCCGTTTTCGGCACCGTCTTCCCCGCCATCGGGGGCGTGATCGACAGCCTCATGAAGCCATTGTCCTACGCGGTGCAGGCGGCAGTTGCGGCCATGCACGCATATTCTTTTGGGTTTATGTCTCCTGTATATGCGGCAATGTGGGCAGGATCAACAGCCACCGCGTTATCGGCCGCGCAAAACGCAGGAGAAGTTAACTGGGGATCGGTCGCCGCCTCTACCGCTGCCGCATGGCTCGCATCAGAACTTGCAACAACCAGCGCGTTCGACGCCGACACGCTGCAAGGCCTGGCCGGTGCGTCCCTTTCCCCGGAGCAATTGGCCGACCTGCAAGCCATGACCTTCAACGCGGCTGGACAGGGTACGGCGGCAAGCATCCCCTCCCTCGGGATGGATGTAGCCAAGGCCACAGCCAAGACGGTTATCAGGGACATCCTCTTCGGCTCCACGGGAAAGGCCGGGAGTCTCTCCCTGTCTTTCGACGGAGGATCGGGATCCGCCTTGTTTGGCGATAGCCTGCAAAACCTGATCGGACCGGGAAATAAAAACGCCTTCGCCTTCTCTGCCAAGAACGGCCTGGACTATGTGCCTTATGATAATTTCCTGATCAATGCACACCGGGGGGAGCGTGTCCAGACGGCGGACGAGCGGGAAAACCTGGCCGCAGAGATAAGGGGCCTCCGTGATGACGTCAGAAGCATCGCCTTCCAACTGGTGGACACGACGAAAAAGATGTTGCGCCTTGAGGAAGATTGGACCGAAGTCGGCCTATTAACGAGGACATCCTAATATGAATATCATCCGGCCTACGACGATCACGGACGCATTGCTCACCTCATCGGACGTGGCAGAGACGGACTACACAGAGTTTTCGATGGGAACAACTTACGCGGTGGGCGATATCAGGATGGACTCCACGGGCGTCGAGGTGATAACGCTTGATGTCGCCCCTGCCACGGCCTGGGATGTAGGCGACCTGATTACCGGGCAAACCTCCTTAAAGACGGCCTATGTCGTTGCCAAGCTCACGACACTTACGTATCAGATCCGCGAGAGATCGGGGGCGTTTACGCTGGGCGAGGTGGTGGGCGTCACAGAGACAGCGGCAAAGCTGGCCGACCAGGGGGCCGCGCATCCGACCATCACGGCGGCGACAAACAAGGTTCATCGCGTCTATGAGGCGATAGCGATTTCAACGGCAAAATATCCGCCCACGGATCTGCTCTTGGCAACGCCTCTCTATTGGAAAGAAGTATCCGCCACCAATCGATGGAAGGTGTTTGATAACAAGGTCGGCGCTCAGGCATCACAAGCCACTTCGATGAAATGGACACTGGCCCCGGGGGCCATTGATTCAATTGCGCTGCTGAACCTGGACGCAACGACCGTGACGATCAAACTGACCGATCCGGGTGATGGTGTTGTCTATAACGAGACGATAGCAACCGTCTATTTTCCGGCCATCATTGACGGGTACACCTATTGTTTTGAGGAATTCCTGTATAAGACCGACATCGTAAAGACCGACATCCCACAATATGGATCTGCAAGCCTGGAAATTACGATTGCGAGTGACAGCACGGCCAAGTGCGGCGAAATCGTCATGGGGAAAAAGCGCGATATCGGGAACATGCAATATAGCCCCAGCCTTGGCATAACGGACTTCTCGACAGTGGAGGCAGACGACTACGGCGTTTATAAAATAGTCGAGAGGGCGTTCTACAAGCGGATGAACATCAGACTTGTCGGGGATAATTTTATCGTCGATGAGGTGGCGCGGCTGCTCGCCCTCTACAGGGCAACACCGATTGTTGTGATCGGGGATGAAACCTATTCGTGCCTGATCATTTACGGGATACCAAGAGATTTCACGATTGTCATCCCATATAAAAATTACTCGGAATGTAATCTTGAGATCCGGGGCCTTACATAACGCAAAAGGAGGGAAAACATGGCAGCACAGATAACACCATTACCGACCGCACCGTCAAGAGCGGCCCCGTCAACATTCTCGGCCAGGATGGACGCTTTCCTGGCAGCGCTGGCCGCATTCGTGACGGAGGCGAATGCTTTAAGTACAGAGGTGAACTCTGAATCAACTACAGCGACGGCCCAGGCAGCAATAGCGACGGCTCAGGCGGTCCTTGCGGCAGCATCAGCAGCGACGGCCATGAGCGCGGCGAACTATAAGGGGGCATGGTCGGGACTGACAGGAGCGGCAACGAGACCCTACGCCGTGTCGCATAACGGGGCATTCTGGCAGTTGGCGTCAGATCTCGCCGATGTGACGGCAAAAGAGCCCGGTGTCGACGCCGAGTGGCTGATCATCGTCCCGGCATTTTGCGACCTGACCCCCAAAACCGGCAGCGCAACGCTATCCGCCACCGAACTCGCCGGAAATGTCCTCATCACGAACACCGGCGCGGGTGGAGCGATTGAATTGACCCTGCCGGCTGGAGCGGCAGACTATTCAGTCGATTTCGAGGTAACTGTCGCGCAATACCTCAAAGTAACGGCGGCAGGATCGGAGACGTTCGGTTACGGATCTTCCCTCGGTGTAGCCGGCGGGTACGTCCGCAGCAACGTGGTAGGAACCCGGTGGCGGATAACATGGAATGGGACAAGGTGGTCAGTAAGTAACCTAATCGGCACTCTCAAAGCCGACGTATAGGAGGATAGAATCATGGAATGGGGCATATCACCGCTAACAATGCCGCCGAAGGCGATTATTAACCTGCACTCTGCCGGTGGCGAGAACTCGGAAAGGGCTCTAGCCCCGCAGCCAACAGCAATTAGCTTGTTGACAGGGGCACTTACGGCAGACACATATAAAGAGATCTTGGCCGTTTCCGGGGCAGGGGTAATTACAATCTGTGCAGCATGTACAAAAGATACAACATCGCGCACGTTGGGACTGAAGATCGTTATCGATGGCGTAACGGTATTTGACGCTGTGACAAATGCAATAACAACGGTATATCACGGGATAATTGCAATTGGCGGAGGAGACACGGAGGCAACTTCGATATATCTAGAGCCGGAACCGATCCCCTTCTACGAATCGCTTTCCGTATCGGTAAAATCGAGTGTGGAAGAAACGGATAAATCGTATTTAATTTATGCCTATCGCACCGTGTAGAGGAGGATATATTATTATGGGAATCATATCACAAGTAAAAGACGGCGAATATATGATCACGACCTTTGATGGGGGTCACGTAGTCAAAGAGATTGACCAGACGGGGAAGGTGTCGCCGGTAACACCAAAAAAAATCCTGACCCGTTACGAGTTCTGGTCGCTTTTTACGTTTCAGGAGATGGTGGCGATCACGACGGCAGCTAAAACGGATGTGGCGATTGAGGTATTTATGGAATCGATGCGGGTGGCGGAGGAAATCAACCTCGATTATCCGGAGACAATACAGGGACTCACCTATCTGGTGAGCGTGGAGCTGATCACCCAACAGAAGATGGATGATATTTTGGCGGGAGTGTAAGCTCAAAGGATGACAATCGCGTGACATGTGGTCATTTTAGTGACCACATGCACATTTTCTCCTTCCACGATATAAATTCACACATGTTATCCTCCTTCCTTCGCCCGGCGGCGTCACGAGAACCGCCGGGCGCGCTATGGCTCGTTGCCAGTTACGCAATAATCTTTATTCCGGGGATCTTCTCGGCCAGCCATACCTCGATGCTCTTGATGGCTTCGAGACGCCACATCCGGCCATCCGCCTCGAAGAGGGCGCACGTCGGGCCACCACCGCTTTTTTGCATCCTGAAAACGAAAGTGCTGGCCGGCTGCTCAATCTCCATAAATGTTCTGAAGGGCCTGAGAGTGACGGGGTTCGGGACCGGAACCGTGGCAACAGTGGAGATTCCGCTTTTCGCTGTCACGGATTGCGTCACTCCATCGTCACTGAAGTTCGCCACGTTATCGTCTTTGATATTCCCGACGACCCTGAGGATGGCTGCCGTGTTTTCATCCTGCACAAACATTGCCTGAATCTGAATGATAAACTCTTCGGCACACATAAACTGTCCAAACCGGAACACCGGAGATTCGTGGACAGCGGTCATGTAGGTGGACCGGGTGAGCCAAGCATCCGTATAATCGTATTCCAGGACATCAACGGTTTTATGGTCGCATACGTGGATCATTGCCGACGCCGGCGCTGCCAATAGCGGGTTGTAATCCACGATACCCGTCAGCGTGTTAACGGTCAGCGTTTCCGACTTGGGTGGCTTCACCGCCGAAAGGCCCTCGTGGCCCATGGTGTACGTTCTCCCGTTGACCTCTTTTACCTCCCTGATGCCAAGGGAAAGAATTTTTTCGATTGCCGCTTTGATCATTGTGCTTTCGCCTCCTTGTCGATCTTGAAGTGCTTGACGTTTTCAGCTTCCGGGATGGGTTCCGAAAAAAGCCCGGCCTGCGGCGAGATATACTCCGTCGCTCGCCCTTTCCCGTCCTTGTCTCTGCCCATGAATACCCGGACCCGGACATCGAAGGGCTTGATGGGGGCCAGCTTTGGCACAACCTCAACCACGATATTGCCGATGTCCCGGTCTTCTGTTGGTGAAATTGTCGCCTTCAGCGTGACAACCCGTTTCGTCTTTGCCGGCGTGTTTACGTCCTGGATGTTTGTCAGAACGTCCTGCAGGGCCAAGTTGAACCGCTCAACCGCCGCACCCTGTCCCAATGTTTCTAAACTTAAGCTCCGCTCTTCTTTTTCCACTGCATTCTCCTTTCTGCCGGTTCCCCGGATGTTAAGTTATAGTCCCGCCTCTGCGATGAACCGACTCGCCGGGGCCTCTTGTCTCTTTCTGTCCCTGCACAGTTTCTGATAATCAAGCTCACAGGCCCTATGATATGCTCGCCCCTGGACATTGACGAACAGGTTTTTAGGGTCATCGTATTGCTTGCAGTAAGCGCAGTGATCCCAATCAGCATGTCCACAGGCCGCGCGCGCCTTTGTTCTCTTGTGAATTAATTTGTGGTAGGCAGAATCTTGGCAAACAACAAGGTTGTTGTTCTCGTTATGATCTCTTTTGAGGTCTATGTGATGGACCTCAGCCTTTGGTGGTAGCGGTTTGCCGAGAGCTTTTTCAGCAACCACAAGATGTTCCATGACATAGTTTTTGCAGCTTCGCGGATGGCCAGGAATCCACAGATAAACGTATCCGTCAGACCGTATTCGGTTTCCTCCATTCCATTTTGGGTTTAAATGACCCCTTGAGTTGTGCCCCATGATAAAATCAATGGGAACGCCCTTGATATACCCGTGAACAGAATGATCATTTTGGGGAACGGTAGTTAGCCCTCCGCACCCGCAATGACAATAACCGTAGGGTATTGGTTGATTCATAGTCCGGCCTCCTGGACAAATCTACTTGCGGGGCTCTCATAAATTCCGCCGTTATTCTCTTCTCTTTCGGGGCGAATTGTTATCACAAGCCGGTCTTTAGCTCGCGTCATTGCAGTGTAAAACAATCTTCTTTCCGCCTCTATATCTCCGCTTGCAATGCTCTGCTTGCTCGGTATGATCCCCTCATTGCATCCGGCGATGAGCACCGCCGGCCATTCGAGCCCCTTGGCTGCATGTATCGTCATGAGCATGATTCCCTGACGATCCTCTTTTATTTCGTCCTGGATCTCATAGGTGGCGAGCCAGGAAAGGTAGGCCGCGATGGACCCGTCCCCGATGGGATTATTGTTGATAAATGCCATGGCCTCCGGAGATAGTTCCGGGAACTGATAATTTACGAACTCGGCAAAATCCAAAAACGCGGGGAGACCAGAAGGATCTATTATATCGACAGCATGGAGGAACAGATCCGTCGCGGCATCGGAACTTGTTGCCATCCACGCCTGAAAATGGCTCTCCCCACGTTCCGCCGCCCGGACCCGTATTCTCCCGTATTTATCGCTTGAAATGCCGATCACGTCTTTGATCAGGAGAAAGGAGAAATTGTCATAGGGATTCACGGCCAGCTTGAGAAATGCGTGGAAACGGCGGAAGGGTTCGCTGTTCGTCAAGGCTGAATTCTTGCCGACGTATTGATGGGGGGTCTCGGCCTCTTCCATCAGGCGGTCAAGTTTCTGCAGGAGGGCATGGTTTCGGGCGAGGATGGCAGCGTTTCCGATCACGCCGGTTACCGCCTTTATGAAGGCGTCATTTACAAGAGACGCGCTATCCATGTTTTTCATGACAAGCGCATCGTCATTCGTTCCTACCCTTATCACCGCCATCGTCTTCGTGATCCGATCTTTATTGTTTTCGATAAGACTGTTTGCGGCAATTACAATACCGTGCCGACTCCGATAATTCATTTCCAGCCGGTAGATGTCAAACTCACTTTGATGGTCAACGAGGTATTTCGGCGCGGCTCCTCTCCACTCATAGATGGACTGATCGACGTCCCCGACTACAAACAGAGACGCATTAAAAGCCCGTTCCATCTCCAGGATGATAGCCCATTGAAGATGGTCAATATCTTGAACTTCATCAACCAGGATATGCTTGATGTGGAGATACCTGGCCAGGGTCGGAATGAGAAGCCGGAGGCCGACCAAAAGCCCCCCATAGGTCATGCTATTATTCTCCCGGCACCGCTGGATGAAGGCATGGAACAAATCCTTGATGGCCCCCTCTTCTTCGGGCTCGACTCCGCGCTGATAGTAGGCGTTGAAAACGGCGTCAACGTCCCCCTTTTTCACCTTCCAGGCTTTCCCGTTGTGCAGTCCCATATCCTTGGCGACCTCCTTTAAAAGAAAGTCCTCTTCAAATTGCGAATAAACCGTGACGGCCTTTGATTTCAGCCCGATGACATCCCCAAAACGATTGATCATGCTGAGGGCCAGGGCGTGCATGGTGCCAAGCGTGACGCGATAGGCCGCGCCTCCTATGCGTTCATGGAGGCGGGTTTTGATTTCTCCGGCGGCGCGTCTCGTGAAGGTGAATGCCATCACCTCGTAAGGCGAGGCTTTCTTTTCCTCGATCAGGTGCGCGATCCTTTCGATCAAAACTCTTGTCTTTCCACTTCCTGCCCCGGCAAGTACCAGGGCGCGGCGGGAATCGGTTTTGACGGCTGCTTGCTGCTGCTGGTCAAGGCTCATAGCCTCACCTGCCCCCATGCCAACGGGATCACTTCCGGGGCATGACACGTATTGACGATTACCTGCATACCCGCCGCCTCGTATTTTCTCAGGACCTCCGTCAAATGGATGTCGTCAACCTCCGCCGCCTCCACCAGGAGGATCGTTCCCCCGAGTGCCTTACAGAGCGCCGGATCAAACGCCGCCTTTTCGCCACCAGACAGGCCGGAATAGGGAATCGTTGCCTTTCCATTATTCCACCCGGTGAAGAAAGTCCCATCGTCCCGGATCTCGATCGCGGCTGAGCCCATAGGCAATACCGCATTCATCTTCGAGGCCATGGCTGACGTGACGGTCTGCATGGCCGTGTTTTTCCGTTCCATGAGGTCTTTCAGGGTGGCCTTTGCGTCGGTTATGCCCGTGCGGATCTTGTTCCCCTCCGCCCGCAATTTCTCTTCCTCTTCGTGGAGACCCTTGGCTTTGAGGAAGAGTTCTTTTTTCTCCCGGAGGCCCTTCAGGGACGCCTCCAGGCCTTCGATTCGGTCTTTATGTAATGATTGTTCAGTCATCACGCCGCCTCCTTTCTCTGGTATTTCCTCAATTCCCGGATGGCTACCAGTCGGGCCGCGCATGCGGAGCATCCGGCGCCGTTCAGGGCGTCAAGGATGGATTGGATGGACGCTGCGGCATGATTTTCAGACCCCCCATAGGCCTTGGAAATATTCTGGATGGGGGCGCATGATGCCACGCCTATTATCTCTTCTCCCGGCATCGGTCCCGCCCCCTGGCCGATACTCCGGATAGGCCCGTTGATGATGGCGTCCTTGGCGGGCTCAGACTTCTTAACGTCCTCCGCTTTCAACTGTTCCGCCTGTTCCTGCAAGAACTTCCGCCGCGCCTCTAGCGCGGCCTTGTCCTCAGCCTCCTTGACGGCCTTATCTGCCTTCTCCTTTTCCTCCGCGACGGTCTTAAGGCGTAAGGCTTCTTCGTCCGCCTCCTTGAGATCCTGCCGGGCCTGGGCAAGGCTTTTTTCTGTCTCTGCAATCTGCGCGGAGATATCGGCCAGCGTCCCGACCGGCTTCTCAATCTGAGCCCGTGCCGTCGTCAGCCTCGCCGCGGCATCCTCGGTTGATCTCGCCTTGGCGTTCAATGCGTTAATCTTTGTTTTTGTCTCCTCAATCTCCGCGACGAGCTTGGAAATGTCGGTCTCTGGCGGATAGAGGTCAAAAACAGCATCGATCTTCTTATTGTCGCTCAGGTCCATAAAGGCCCCGATATCGATGGCTACCGGACGACCGACCTCAAACATGGCCTGTGAAAATTGGTCCTTCGTTTTCTTCTTCCCGTTGACCCCGTAAGCCTGTGACACGCTTTCACCCGACCGGGCATATTTGCGCTGGAAGAGGTGGCCGTTGATCTCGACGCCTACGGACATTTCCTTCCCGTCCCCGTAGTTGTCGAGGATCTCCGCGTTTTGCTTCCCGGCGCCTGGTATGTAGCCCAGGAGGGCCAGGATAAGAGCCTGGGACCGGGCGGATTTTCCGGCGCCATTGGGACCGATGAAAAGGGTCAACTGGTCGATGTCCTGGGCGAACGTGAGGCCCTTGATGTTTGTGCCCGTGATTTGCGTAATCATTTTGACACCCCCTTAAACTCACCGCAGACAATGTTTTCCGGCTTCGTTTTGCTGATGATCGTTGCGAATTTTAATTTATGGGAAATACGAATTCGTAGACCCGCATAGATGCCAAAATCCTCACCAGCCTTGATGCCCTCACCAGCCTCGATGCCCTCACCAGCCTTGATGCCCTCACCAGCCTCGATGCCCTCACCAGCCTTGATGCCCCAACCAGCCTCGATGCCCTCACCAGCCTTGATGCCCCAACCAGCCTTGATGCCGGAACCCGCCTCGATGCTCCAACCAGCCTTGATGCCCTCACCAGCCTTGATGCCCCAACCAGCCTTGATGCCGGAACCCGCCTCGATGCTCCAACCAGCCTTGATGCCCTCACCAGCCT
>Ga0172381_10001457_pt1 | contig 27799 bp, 32 predicted proteins | sample Leawel6488metaG_FD_119754 | JGI IMG/M metagenome (GOLD analysis project Ga0172381, IMG submission 119754) | Leachate microbial communities from a municipal landfill in Southern Ontario, Canada - Leachate well 64-88 metaG | ecosystem: Engineered > Solid waste > Landfill > Unclassified | place... | reverse complement strand
GTTTTTATGTCAATATTAATTTAGTTGATATAATATGATTCTATGGAAATTAAGTCTCAAATTAATAATTTTAAAAATCACCAGATTTTTTTGGAAACAAAGAAATTGGCTGGTATTTTTTTAAAAAAGGCTGGTTTTATTGAGATTGACACTCCCCTTCTCTCTCCTAGTTTGATACCGGAATCTTATTTAGAAATTTTTGAAACGAAAAATTTATTTAAAAAAAATAATCAAGAAATGTATTTAATTCCATCACCAGAATTATTTTTGAAGAGATTAATTGTTGATGGGATTGGAAATTGTTTTTCTTTGGGTAAATCTTTTAGAAATAATGAACCAGTAGAAATAAAACATTCTTTTGAATTTACAATGTTGGAATTTTATCGAGTTAATGCAGATTATTTTGAGATTACTGAAGATGTAATGAATTTGCTAAGATTTATATCTAAAAAAATGTTTGGTAAAGAAAAAATTAACTATCAAAATAAAATTATTGATTTAAAAAAGTTTGAGAAAATTACAGTGACTGAGGCTTTTAAAAAATATGCTGGAATAACAGATATTTTTGATCATAAAAAGTTTTTTGAGCAGGCAAAAAATAAAGGATATAGAGTAGAAAATATGGATTATATTGATGTTTGGTCTCAAATTTATGGAATTGAAGTGGAGCCAAACTTGGGTAAAAATGGGATGATAACTTTTATTTATGAATATCCAAAAGAATTAGCGGCTATTACAAAAATAAATGAATTTGGAATAGCGGAAAGATTTGAATTTTATATTGGAGGAATTGAGTTAGGTAATTGTGGAAATGAAGGAGTAGAAATTGAGGAATATAAAAAAAGATTTAATGATGATGCTGAATTAGTGAGTTATAAAACTGATGATAAGTTTATTGAAATTTTGGAAAAATTACCAAAATGTGCTGGGATTGCGATTGGTGTAGATAGATTGGCAATGATTTTTGCTGATGTAAAAAATATTAATGATTTGAAATTAATTATTATTGAATAATATGAAGGATATTTTTTTTGAAGATAAAGTCACACCAGTTAAAGGTCTAATTAGGAGATATAAAAATAGAGTTTTATTGGAATTAACTTTAAATTGTCCAGTTGAGTGTGATTTTTGTTATCGAAAATGGAAAAAGGAACAGTGTCGTAAAAGTTTAGAAAATATAGATATAGATAATATAGTCAAATATCTCTTAAAAAATAAAGAGATTGGTGAAGTTATCTTTTCTGGGGGTGAACCGTTAATGGTTATCGATTTATTAGAATATGTTTTTGAAAAAATTAGTCAATTAGAGCAGATTAAAATTATTAGAATTCACACCAGAGCTCCAATAACAGCACCTAAACTAATTTCAAAAAATTTTTTGGAAATATTAAAGAAGAAACGTGAACAGATAATTTATATGTCGATTCATGTAAACCATATTAATGAAATTACTATTGAAACCGAATCAGTTATAAATAAAATTAGACAAACAGGAATTATTTTGTATTCACAATCGGTTTTTTTGAAAGGAATTAATGATTCAGTAGAAATTCTAGAAGAACTTTTTTCTAAATTAGTAGAGTTAGGTGTGAGGCCATATAACATTTATCAATGTAATAAGATTAAAGGGATTGAAAAATATATAGTGCCACTTAAAGAAGAAATAGAAATTATGACAGAGTTAAGAAAGAGAATTTCTGGTTTTTGTTGTCCAAATTTAATAATTGATGTTCCGGGTAATGCTAATAAAATACCAGTACCTTTGTCTTTTTGGGAAGTAAATAGGGATAGTTTTAAAGATTTTGAAGGAAAATTAATAAAAATATCTGATGTTTGTTAGATTTTTTGATTTTGGTCGATAAATTCGCTGGCTCTGATAATGGCTCGGAGAAGAAGATTAATTCTTTCTTCAGCTTCATTTTGGGAAAGATTTTTGAAATTATTGGGAAAATAATGAAATATTTCATTGCGACCAAATTTCCAAGCATCCCAAAGCATTTCAGCTAATTCTTCTCCGTTTTCATGATAATCGGCTAACTTTTGAAAGACGGAAAATCTTTTGTAACGAAGAGATGGATTAAGAGTCTTCCCTACCCTAAAACGATCACTTTCATATTCTGCATCAGAAATAATTCCTATTTTAAGGAAAAAATCTTTCAAAAAACCTTCATAGGCTTTGGCAAGAGGAGAAACTAAAAAAGAAAAATCACTGATATTATCTTTGATTTGAAGCCGTTTTAAAATAATCTCGACATCAGTGACTAATTCTTTTTGATGACTAGAGAGATATTTCTTGGCTTGTAAAAATAATTCTGGACTGGATACCATCATAATTGGGAATAGATCATAAATATTATAAAGATAACAAAGAAAATTAAAAACATAAAGATATAGCGGTTTAAAAATTTAACAGGAAGCTGAGTCTCTTCTCTAGCAAAGAGCCAATTTTGTAAAATATTGGGATTATAAAAATAATCAATAATTTCATCAACTAAAAGATGAAGATTCATAGCAACAATAAAACTAAAAATAAAAAGATTGTTGGTTAAAGTGAATATAAAAAAAGAAAATAAAGTTAAAATTACTTGAAAAAAATAGTGATGAAAAATAAGATTGTGATGACTTCTATGACTGGTTTTTAAAATATGACAGACAGATTTGAAATTATAATGTTTTAGAGCAAGTCTAACTAGACGACTTTCTTCTAAGTTTGGTTTGAGAAAAAACCAAAAAATAAAATGATCAATATCTAAAATAAAAGAACCTAAAAATAAACCAAGAAATACAGAAATTATTTTAATATTATTAACTCTTAAAATTACTAAAAAAACAGAGATAATTATAAAAATAATCAACAAAGCCAATAAATGGTAACGAAATTCGTGTTTCACTAATAAATGATAACAAAAATGAATTTATTCGTACCTTAAAGCTTCGATTGGAGAAAGTTTTGAAGCTTTGCGAGCTGGAGCAACACCGAAAATAATTCCTACTACAGAAGACACGCCAAAGGCTAATACTATAGAGGAAATGGTGATTTTAGCAGGAAAAAATGGATTAATAGCTAAGGTTCCTAAAAATCCTAACAAAATACCAATTACTCCTCCGAGACAGGACAAAATAACAGCTTCAATTAAAAATTGAATAAGAATAGCTCGAGGATAAGCACCAATAGCTTTTCGAAGTCCAATTTCTTTGGTACGTTCAGTAACTGAAACTAACATTATATTCATAATTCCAATACCACCAACGACTAGAGAAATAGCGGCAATACCACTTAAGGCTATGGTTAAAACACTAATAATAGAATTAATAGAATTTAATAGTTGAGAACTATCAAAAACAGAAAAAGCATCGGTCTCATATCTTTCTTCCATAATTTTGGTTATTTCTTTTTTGGTTGATTCGATAGAGTTTTTATTAGGGGCTTTGACTATAATACTATTAATGTCTTCGTTACCAGCTAAATCAGAAACAACAGTAATTGGGGCATAGGCTTGGTCGTCAACACTAGGTCCTCCCATAGACGCTCCTTTTTTATCAACGATTCCAATTACTTTTAAATCCTTTCCTTTAACAATTACTTTCTTATCAAGAGCGTTAAAACTAGGGAAAAGTTTTTCGGCTAAATTATACCCCAAAATAATAACTGGGGTTTTTTTGTCATTTTCTTCTTTTGTAAACCAACGACCATTATTACTTGAAGGAAGAAGATTATTATTAAGACCAAATTCTTCAGTTCCACCGTCAATTTCAACAGATTTTTTAAGACCATTAGCTGATTTTATATCAGCAAAAACCGCATTTACAGGCATAATAATTGAATCTCTCAGACCTCTTTCTAATGAACGAACATCTTTTTGAATAAAACTAGTGGTCATCATCATTCCTCCTTGGGCAAAGCCGCCGTTTTCATTAAATACTTGACCAGGAGTAACAAAAATAGAATTGGCACCTAAGGAGTCAAATTGTTGGGTAATGTAGACTTTTAAACCGTTACCAATTGAAGTTAAAAGAATGACTGAAGTGACCCCAATAATAATTCCTAGAGAAGTTAGAATAGTTCGACTTTTATTTTTTAAAATCGACCTAAAACTTGATTTTAATAAATCGTTAAAACTTGGTTTAAGCATTTTTTATTTTAAAATTTTGCCATCTTTAATAATAATAGTTCGATTGGCTTGTTTGGCTAGATCCATATCATGGGTAACAAAAACAATAGTTCTCCCCTCTTCTTTGTTTAATTGATGAAGAAATTTCATAATTTCAATCCCGGATTTACTGTCAAGATTACCAGTTGGTTCATCAGCTAGAACAATTTGAGGGTTATTAATTAAGGCTCGGGCAATAGCTACTCTTTGTTGTTGTCCACCAGATAATTGAGCTGGAGTGTTAGGAAGTTTATCTTGAAGATTGACTTTGATGAGCATTTCTATTGCCATTTGTTGTCTTAATTTTTTGGGAACGTCGGAATACAAAAGAGGTAAAAGAACATTTTCTAAAGTGGAAGTTTTGGGTAAAAGATTAAATTGTTGAAAAACAAAACCAAGAGTGACATTTCTAATTTGAGCTAATTGATGTTCTTTAAGATTGGAAATATCTTGACCATTTAATAAAATTTGACCTGAGGTAGGATTATCAAGAAGCCCAATAATATGCATTAAAGTTGATTTACCTGATCCAGATGGTCCAGTAATAGAAATAAATTCACCTTTATTAATTTTTAGAGAGACATTTTTAAGAGCATAAAAAGTATCTGATCCAGAAAAATAGGTTTTGGAAATATTTTTTAACTCCAAAATAGTTTTAGAACTATTTTGTGATGACGATTTGGTCATTTTCAGAAAGTCCTTCTAAAATTTCAATGGTAGTATCAGTTTCGATGCCAGTTTTAATATATTTTTTAGTTAAATTAACACTGTCACCTTCTTTAACCAAAACATAACTTTGATCATTTTCTTGATGAATAGAATCAACTGGAATAACTAATGAATTAGAATTCTCTTTTAGAGAAATAATTGCATCTCCATCCATTCCAATTCTATATTTTAGATCATCATTATTTAAAGGTAATTTAAATCTAACTTCATAGACAGTACTGGTTTCCCCAGAAACTGGAATAAAAGAAACGTAAGTTATTTCAGACTCAAATTCTTGATTAGGAAAACTATCTAAATTAATAATAGTTTGGTCACCGATTTTTATTTTAACAACATCTTCTTGATCTATTTGAGCTTTAAAATAAATACTAGTAGGATCGACAATAGAGAAAGTGGCAGTAGTTGGAGTGATATTGATACCACTTGAAGGTTGTTCAATATCAGTGATAATTCCATTAATTGGAGTAATTAAAGTAGCGTATTTTATGGCTAAATCCTGAAGTTCATAATTAATAACTGAATTATTTAAAGTATTTTGAGAACGAACTAAAATTCTTTTCATATCATCGGTTAAAATAAAACCGTCTTTTTCTTTTTTGTAATCATCTTGGGTATCATCAAAAGTGGCTAGAGCTGATCGATAATTATTAAAATCTACTTGAAGTTGTTTTTTGAGTTCTTCTTTATTAAGACTAGCAATGGCTTGATATTTTTTGACTTTATCCCCTACTTTGACTCCAACCCAAGCTAATTGTCCACTAGTTTGAAAACGAAGTTCGGTCTTAATAGCAGCATCAATAAATCCAGTAAGAGTAATTTCATCTTTAATAGTTTCTCTTTTTGGTTGAATAATGGTTTCTTTTTTGACATTAAATTTTGTTTCAGTTTTAGGAGCAGATTGAGCTCTGACTTTAAAAATGCCAAATCCAGATAGGATAAGAATAAGACCAATAATAATAATTTTTTTTAGATTTTTCTTTAAAAATGACATACAAGTTTTGATTATACTATTTTATCTTTTAATTGGTGAAGTTTCCACATAAAAAGCTTATATGGTGTTTTGATAGTATTTGGATTTTGATCTTTAACAAAATAACGAGCTTGTTCCAAAATTTTTCTATCAGTATTTTTGGAAAGACGAATATAAAGGGAACGATTTTTCCAATCATTTAATTCTTCAGCCAATTCTAAACCATAAGCTTGATATTCCATTTTGACGTACTTTTGGCGTTTTTCATAAACTTCTTGGTACTTTTTTAATTGATCACCAATAACAGTTGGCGGATTTTTTATCATTGATTATTAAGATATAAAATATAAGCTTGACCATCGGTTAAAAAGTTATTACCACTTTTTTTAGTACCATAAAGCAATCCAGTTAAATCAATTTTTTCGAAAGATTTTACAAAATTATTTTTGGTTAAATCTGATTTAACTTCTTCTCTTTCTTTATCAACAAGTAATTCAGTAGTATGAATTGGTAAGATAATTTTAAATTTGCTTTTAATCTCTTCGTCAAAATGAGCGGTACCTACCCAAATTGATTGATCATCTGAAGTAATAAAAAGTGTTTCCCAAAAATGAATATGATGTCTAGAACTGGCTAAATTTTGAGGGGTAGGTTTACCAAAACCAATACTGTTTGGTTGGGTATCCCAAAAAACTGGAAGTCCAGGAGTTGAAGGATAAGAATTTTTTTTAATAACAGCATTAATAGTTTTTAAACTAGTTTTAAAACTAAGTTGGTCTAATAAAAACCAACCAGAATCAATAAAAGCTTTATTTAGAGTATCTCGATTGGCGACAATAATGATATTGATTGGTTCAGCCGGAAGAGCAGTAATAGATTCACTAATTTTTGGAAGTTTGGCAAAAAGTTTAGTACTAATTTCTTTTTTATTAATAGTAGTTTTAATTATTGGAGTAATAATTTTTGGTGATAAAGGATGAGTAAAATAAAAACTAATAATAAAAATTAGCCATAATGTAATTAGAAAAAAAATAGAAGTAATGATAGTAGTTTTTTTGAAATGAGGATTGAATTTTAAAGGATGAAATTTTTTCTTGATTTTAAGGGAAGTGATAATAATACTTAACCAAGCAATACCAGCATTAAAACTGGCTAAAACATCTGATGGCCAATGAGCTCCTAAATAAATACGAGATAATCCTACCCAAATAATTAGAGTTAAACCAATTAAAAAACTAATTATTTTTAGAAACTTATTTTTTTCTGATTGAAGAATAAAATAAACCAAAAGTCCGTAAAAACAAATAGCTACAAATGTATGTCCACTAGGAAAACTATAACTAGTTTCATTAACTAAAGCATTAGTTAATGGTGGACGAGGGCGATCAATAATATTTTTAATAATCCAAACAAAAAATTCACCACCAATAACGGAAATAAGTAGAGTTTTTAAAAAGCGCCAATTTTTTAAAAGAATTAAAATTAAACCAAGAATAATAATTCCAATAATAATAACTTCGCCTTTGGCTAAATAAGTTATAAAAAGCATTATTTGATTAAGATTGTCGTTTCTGAAAGTACTGACAAGATTAATAACTCGGAGATCAAATTGAATTAATTTTTCTTGACCAATATAGTCTTGAACAATACCAAAAAAAATATAGATAAAAAATAAAGTGATTAAAGTGCCAACAGTTAAATAAAGACCATATTTTTCGTTTAAAGTAAGGCGTTTTTTAAAAAATCTAAAAAATTTTGGGTATTTATTTTTGAGACGATTAATTTCGGGATCATTTTTAATCCCGTGACCAATAGATTTAGTAATTGATTTAATAATTTTTACCATGGTGGACTTAGGCGGACTTGAACCGCCAATGACTCAGTGCGACTGAGCTGTTTTACCATTAGACTATAAGCCCTTTATTACATCGAAAATTTCGGTAGTTATATTTTCTATTTTTTCTTTTTCTTCTTTAGAAAATGATTGAAGAACATAGTCTTCAATTGGAATATTATATTGAGGTTTATCAATACCAATTCTAATACGATTAAATTGTTGAGTATTGAGGTTCTCGATAATGGATTTAATACCATTATGACCGGCTGGTCCACGATCGAATTGAATTCGATAGTCTCCGACTGGTAAATCAAGATCATCATGAAAAATATAAATATTTTGAGGAGAGATTTTGTAAAACTGAGCGATTTTTTGAATAGTAAGACCGGAATTATTCATATAACCAGTAGAAACAGCAAAAATTGTTTTATCAATACCCTGCCCTGTTTCGTAAATTTTGGCTGATAAATTTGGTTTATTAATTAAAGATGATTTATAAAATTTTTTTACATAATCAACAATAAATTTTTGTCCTAAATTGTGGCGAGTATTTTGATATTTTTTATCTGGGTTACCAAGACCAACGATAAGTTTCATAGTCTATTTTAGCATTAAGGGATTGATATATATAATAGTATATATATAGTATAAAGATGTTTATTGTTAGTTATATTGTTACTTTGATATATATTTATCCCCTAAAGACAGGGAAAACAAAATTTAAGTTTGGTATTAGCAGTCAACTGATTAGATTGCTAATTTAGCAAACTCTTCTTCAGAAATGATTTTTATACCTAACTTTTTGGCAGAAGTAAATTTATTAGAATCAGAGTTTGTTTCACCGTGCCTGCCGGCAGGTAGGTTAGTAATTAAATAAGAAGTATTTGATGTAACCGAACTGGCAATCTTACCACCGAGAGAAATTATTTGATCTTCAATTTCTTTTCGAGGTTGATTAAGAGCACCAGTGATAGCAAAAGTGAGGTTTTTAAGTTTATTAGATGAATTAGTTTTTTTGAGAGTTGTTTGTAATAATATTGATTCGATAAAATCTTTTCGATCTTGAATTCCTTGATAGATTTTTTGAGCTAAAGTGATTTGAATTCCATCTAAGGATTTTAATTGGTCAATAGTGATGTTTAAGATTTTATCTGAGGTATCAAATCCCGCATTAATAATTTGAATAATTCTTTGAGAACTGAAATTTGGAATAATTGAGGCATCTAAAATTTGTTTTAGAGAAAGTTTTCTTTTATTTTGGATTTCATTAATGATATTAGTACCTGATTTTTTACCAAGACCAAAAAGATTTTCAAAATCAACAACTTTAAGATTATAAAAATCTCCAGGAAGACGAAGAAGTTTTACTTGATAAAGTTTAGCAATAGTTTTATCAGAAATGCCTTTAATTTCTAAAGTGTCGCAAAATAATTTGAGAGAACCTAAAATTTGATCGGGACAATTTTTAATATTGGGACAACGTAAAAATTTATTGTCAATAATTAATTTGGTTTTACAGGAAGGACAAAATTCAGGGGCAATAATATGACCATCGGTAACTTTGGTAATAACTTTTTCAATATGAGGGATAACATCCCCTCTTCTTTGGATTTCAATAATATCGTCAATATTAATATTTTTTTCTTTAATTAAATCGTAGTTAGCTAAGGAAGCAAAAGTAATTACAGCTCCAGAAATTTCGATAGGGTCGACTTGAGCCACTGGAGTAATTGTCCCCATCGGTCCGACTTGCCAATTGATATTGATAATTCGAGTTTGACTGGAACGGGCGGGAAATTTGTAGGCGACTTGACCTTTGGGGCGATTGTTTTTGGAACCGAGTTGATGTTGTAATTTTAAATTATTTATTTTGATAACTAAACCATCAATTTCAAAAGGATAATCTTTTCTTTTTTTAGTTAAATATTTTTGATAAATATTTTCGATTTCTTCAAAATTAGAACAGTGAAGATTTTCGACGGTGGTAAATTTGTGTTTTTTTAAATAATTTATTTTTTCGACTTCGGTTTCAAAATTTTGAGTAGATGAAAAAATATCAACAGTATAAAGACTGCAGAGTTCAGAGTATTTACTATCGAGACGCTGAGAAATGCCGGAAGTTGCATTTCTGGAATTAGAATATTTTTCATCAGGAATCTGATTTAGTTTTTGAAAATCTGTTTCTAACATCACAATTTCACAACGGACAGAACCAGTGAAATTATTCGATAAACTCAGGACTGTGTTTTTCATCTTAACCACATTTTGAGTAATGACATCCCCTATCTCACCATCGCCTCGGGTAACGGCTTCAACAAGTTCACCATTCTGGTAAATAATTTCTAAAGAAATGCCATCACATTTTGGTTGAATACAAAACCCCCCTCTAATCCCCCCTTGAAGAAAGGGGGAAGAATTATTTTTTGAAATAAGTTTTTCTTTTAATTCAAAATAATGAACTAAATCATTATAAATACTGACTTTATTTTGAGAACCCATAACCATAGCATGTTTTTTTTTATCAAAACCGGTGTTGAAATTGGAATTACCGACTTTAGTAAAAATCCGATGATGAGGGTTAATTTTACGTAAAATATCTTCAAGGGTATCGTAGGTGTGATCATCCATAATTGGTTTACTATCGAGGTAGTAAGCCTTTTTAGCATCCATCAAAAGTTCACCAAGTTTTTCAGGAGAAGTATTTTTGAGATTAATAGAGTCAAGAGTGACCATAAGCTAATTATAGCTTAGATATTTACTAGACAGTAATAGGCGCCTTTGGTAGAACCACGTTTTTCAACAGCACCAGTATCAACTAATTTTTTAAGATCGCGCCAGATAGTATCATCGGAAACCATGGGTAAAAGTTGTTGAGCATCAGGCATACGAAGACCACCGAATTGTTGCATATATTCAACTAATTTAATTTGACGTTCAGTAAGATGAACTTGTTTACCGCCAAGTTTTTGTTTGAGTTTAATATCACGAGAAAGAGATTGAACTTTTTCCTTAACTCGGGATAATTCAATTGATATAGCTTCAGTAAAATAAGTGATCCAATTAGTTAAATCTCTTTTAAAAATATCAGAAGATAAAAGATGAGTATTTTGAATAGTATTGTAATAATCTTCAGCATTGCGATCAAAATATTCTTCCATAGAAAAAAGACGGCGAATATCATAACCTTCAACATAAAGAGGTAACATAGCAAAAGCTCGAGAAACTCGACCATTACCTTCAATAAAAGGATGAATAGCCACTAAAATATATTGAGTGATAGCAGATTTGATAGCAGGATGAATATCTTTAGCATCAAGACTATTAAGCCAATCAATAAAATCAGTGATTAAATATGGAACTTCGATAGCTGGTGGTGGTCGATGAGCAATTTCACCAGTACGAGTATTTTTTAGAACAACTTGTTGATGACGATATTTACCAATTTCTGATTCGGGAATAATCTTAGTGGTAGTTAACTCGTGAATTCTTTTAATAATAGTTTCACTATAAAAGAAGGAACGATTTAAATTGTTAGTATCGAGATTCTTTTCTTCAGGAAGAGGCATATTAGCATCATAAAGAGACCAAAGTTCTTCAAGATAAGACATAACATTTCTATAGTTAATAACTTCTTGAATATCTCTTTCACCGGCAGTTATTTTTTGACCTTCGACTAATTTAGCAACTTCTTGGAAAGTAAGGTCATTTCCTTCAATACGAGTACCATAATGGACTGTTCTAACAATAGCTTCTTGTTGAAATTGTTTTTCGTAGGCTGGAATAAGAGGAGCTTCATCGATAATAGCTTTGGAAGCTTCAATACTGCCGATATTTTTGAGAATTTTATTATTGATTGAAAAGATAGGTGAAAACATGTGTTGGTGAATTATAACACTTTTTTAAAAATCAATAAGGGGAAAATGCGGAAAATAAATCTGCAAAAAATAATTATCTGTTACACATAGAGTTGGTTTAAAAATTACCTTAACTTATGATTTATTAGTATTTTATTATTGGTAATTTTTTTTTAATTTTTTATTTTTTTTGTTTAAAAAATGCCTAAGGTTCGAAAAAATTTGATACATATTGTGTTATTGACGGTATTAAAGAATTGATTAATAATATAACCTATAGATTATTAAAAGTTGATATTTAAAAAAAATGGGAAAAGTAGAAACATCAAGAGGTAGTACGTTAATTAAACCTTATGGTGCTGCTGGAGGAATAGTAACAGGATCTTTCTATTTATTAGAAACAAAAAATTCTAAAATATTGATTGATGGAGGAATGTTTCAGGGTCATAATGATGAAAGATCGGAAAGAGGTGAAAGAAGAAACTTAACACCGTTATTAGGAGTAGAGAGAGGATTAAATAATATTGTAGTTACTCATGCTCATGTTGACCATACAGGTCGAATTCCAAAAATATATAAGGATGGTTTTAAACCAAACCTATTAGCAACAGAGGTTACTGTCGCTTTTATGAAACCTTTATTATTAAATTCGGCTGAAATTCAACAATCAAAATACTATTCTGGAGATAAAATTTATGAAATGAATGATGTACATACGACTTTTAGACATATGAGAGGAGTAAAACCTTTTAAACAAACACAAGTTGGTCAAAATAATAGTAATATGACAGTTGAGTTTGAGATTAATGGTCATGTGGAAGGAAGTAGTTCTATCTTAATTAGAGATCCTGATAATCACAGAAATACACTTTTTACTGGTGATATGGGAAAACCAATTCAATCTTTATGTGGAGGTTATCTTGATTTTGTTGACAATTATCCAAATGATCCAATTAATACATTGATAATTGATTCAACTAATTATGAAAAAGAACCAGTTCCTTTTGAGGAAAAAAAGGAAAAATTATTAAACACAATTAGAAAAGTTTGGGATGGTGGTGGTAATCCTGTTTTTCCAGTTTTATCTTGGCATCGACTTCAAGAAATAATAGAAATGTTTCATAATGGTCAAGAAAATGGAAATATACCTATGAATTGTGAAATTATAATAGATTCTCCTTTAGGGATGGAAATAACAGATGTTTTTCGAGAACTTGGTCCTGATTATTTGTCACCGAGATATGGAAACGACCCTAATTTTTATAAAACACCTGAAAGTAGTATATCTAGATTTGATTTAAAAAATTTAACTATTATTAAGACACATGATGATTCAAAATTAAATGATAAAAAAATGGCTTGTTGTAATAAAAAAGCGATTATTTTAGCTGGTGGTGGAATGGCTGATCATGGTAGAGTGGTTAATTATTTAAAAGGTGATTTTTGTAAAAATCCTAAAAATGCGGTTATTTTTACTTGTTTTCAAGTTGATAGTACTCGTGGAGCAAATATGCTTTATAGAGAAAAACAAAAAAAAGACAGAGAATTGGAGAATGAACAATTAAATAATAAATTTTCAAAAAAACATAAAAAAGAAAAATCAGTTGGAGCTCAAGTTTTTCAAATAGATGGTTTTACTAGTCATGCTAGTGGACCAGGAGAAGTTAATGGGTATTTAGACAGATACAATCTACTATATTTAGACACTATCATTATTTGTCATGGTAGAGAATCTTCTAGACAAAAAATGGCTTTTGATTTTGAAATAAAATTTCCAAAAGTAAGAATAATTAGACCAAATCTTTATGAATCAATTTGGCTTAGATAATTAAGCTAAATATATATAGTCGAGGGCGGATTTAGGATCGACGTTAGCATTAATCATTTGAATTGATTTGATTATTTTTTTGATAATTTGAGAATTTGATTGACTAGGCTGGTCGAGAATAATTTTTTGATAAATTTTAAGTTGTGCTTCTAAAAAAGGTAATACTTGATCTTTATTTTTAGAGATGGATTCACTAAAGAACAAATCTTTTTTAATATCATTGGTAATCAATAATGGTTTTATTTCTTGGTCTAAAAAATAAGAATTTTTAAGTTTTATTAGATGACAACGAGAAGTAACAGTAGAAAGTATTTTTGATGGTTTAGAAGTAGTAATTACTAAATAATTATTTTCTCCCGGTTCTTCGAGAGTTTTTAGTAAAGCATTTTGAGATTCGGTATTTAAATTGTGAGCTTCGTAAACAATAACAATTTTATTTTTATGGTTAAAAGGTTTTTGGGATAAAAAATTTTTTATTTGACGAGTTAATTCGATAGTCCAACCAGTGTCTTGATTAATAATAAAAATATCAGGATTATTAGGGGTTATTTTTTGACCAAGATAATTGCATATTTGGTCTATTTTAAGGTTAATTGTTTCTTTATCTGAAGAGACAATTAAAGTGGAAGGAAAGAGGTCCATTTGGCTTGTGTTGATCATAAAAAAAATGTACTATGTTTATATATTATGAATGATTTTGGGACAAAAATATATAAGAATTTAAAAGAAGTTTTAAAAGATCAAGGTTTGATTGATGATGCTAAAGCTGAAGAAATTAATTTGAGACAACTTAAAACTGGTGAATCAGAAGAGGAAATAATTAAATTATTGAGATTGGTTTCTGAAGAAGATTTTGTTAAAGCTAAAGCCCAATTTTTAAAAGTACCTTTTGTAGATTTGGATAATATTGGTTTTTCACCTGAAGCTTTGAGTTTAGTGCCGGAAAGTGTGGCTGAAAAATATAAAATAGTCCCCTATCGATTGGATCCAAAAACAAAAACTTTGTTTGTAACCATGGTAAATCCTCTTGATTTGGAGACTTTGGAATTTTTGGAGAAAAAAACAAGCCTAAAAATAAGTGCGGCCATGTCGACAGAAAAGCAGATAAGTAGCTTTATAAAAGAGAAATATATTAGAGAGAAAAATATTACTTCAGAAGTAAATAAGGCCTTAGATGAGAGAAAAGTAGATGAAACTGATATGAAGAAAGTTCAGGAAAAAGTAGCAGTTGAAGCACCAGTAGCTAAAATAGTTTCGACAATATTAGAATATGCTGTTAAATCAAGAGCTTCAGATATTCATATTGAACCACAAGAAGATAATGTCAGAATTAGATATAGAATTGATGGTATTTTACAGGAAAAATATTTATTACCTCGAAATGTTCACGATGCAGTAGTTTCAAGAATTAAAATTTTGGCGAGTTTAAAAATTGATGAAAAAAGAATACCTCAAGATGGACGTTTTTTCTTTTCAATAGATGGAAATGATGTAGATTTGCGTATCTCTACTTTACCAACAACTTATGGTGAAAAAGTAGTAATGCGTTTGCTTAAAAAATCACAAAAAGTGCCAACTTTACCGGATTTAGGTTTACGAGGATTGGCTTTAAAAAATTTAATGAGTTCAATTCAGAGACCTCATGGAATTATTATTATTTGCGGTCCAACAGGTTCAGGAAAAACAACTACTTTATATTCTATTTTAGATATTGTGGCTACTTCTAAAGTAAATGTAGTAACAATTGAAGATCCAGTCGAATATCAAATGAAAGGAGTTAATCAAGTTCAAGTCAATGTTCAAGCTGGTTTAACATTTGCTTCGGCATTACGATCTTTTTTACGTCAAGATCCAAATGTAATTATGGTGGGAGAAGTTCGTGATTCTGAGACGGCTGATTTGGCTGTAAATGCGGCATTAACTGGACATTTAGTTTTTTCAACATTACACACAAATGATGCTTCTGGAGTACCACCAAGACTTTTAGATATGGGCTGCGAACCATTTTTATTAGTGTCTTCTCTTAATTGTGTGGTAGCTCAGAGAGTATTAAGAAAAGTTTGTAAGGATTGTGTTAGTGAAATGGAAATGACACCAGAACAAAAACAAGATATTCAAACCACTTTAGGGCCAGTTTACAATTTGATCGAAGATAAATATAAAAAAGACGGAGGGACTTTAAAAATACCTAAAATAGTTGGTTGTGCAAAATGTAATAATACTGGTTATTTGGGTCGGGTAGCAATTTATGAAGTGATGCCAATTTCTGAAAAAATAAGCAAATTGGTAATAGAAAAGGCAGCAGCAGCAACGATTCAAAAACAAGCTATGGAGGATGGTATGTTGACTATGAAACAAGATGGTTATGTCAAAATTTTAGAAGGAGTTACTACTTTAGATGAAGTTATTAGAGTTGCTCAATATTAATTAATTAAAAAAAATGCATACAAAACTACAAGAACTATTATCTTTAGCGGTAGCTAATAAAGCTTCTGATGTTCATTTGATGGCAGGAATTATTCCAAAAATTAGAATTAATGGAGATTTGATAGATGCGACGAATTGGCCAATTTTGGAAGAAAAATTAGTGGTTGAAATGATAGATTCATTAATTAGTGATAAACAAAGAGAAAATTTAAAAGATTTAAAAGAATTAGATTTTTCATTTGATGCTGTTGGATCAAGATTAAGAGCTAATGTTTATTGGCAAAAAGAAACATTAGCCTGTGTTTTGAGAATTCTTGCTTCTGATATTCCAACATTTGAGAGTTTAAATTTACCGGATATCTTGAGAAATTTTATAAATTATAAACAAGGTTTTGTTTTGATTACTGGTCCAACTGGACATGGTAAATCAACTACAGTAGCTTCTTTATTAAATGAAATCAATAAAACCAGAAATGGCCATATTGTAACTATTGAAGATCCAGTTGAGTATTTATTAAAACCAGATAAATCAATAATTTCTCAAAGAGAATTGGGTGAAGATACTAATGATTTTGGCAGTGCCTTAAAATCTTGTTTGAGACAAGATCCAAATGTAGTTTTTATAGGAGAGATGAGAGATTTAGATTCAATTCAATCAGCGTTGACAATTGCTGAAACTGGTCATTTAGTATTTTCGGTATTACACACTAATTCAGCTTCACAAACTATTGATAGAATAATTGATGTTTTTCCGGCTAATGTAAAAGAGCAAGTAAGAGTTCAATTGGCTTCGGTTTTGACAGCAATAGTTTCTCAAAGATTAATTCCCGCAATTGGCGGTGGTCGAGTACCAGCTTTTGAAGTTTTAATGACTAATTCAGCAGTTAAAAATATGATTAGGGAAGGAAAAACTTTTATGCTTGATAATGTAATTCAAACAGGGGCTGATGTGGGAATGATTAGTTTAGATGATTATTTAGCAAAATTAGTTTTAGGTGGAAAAATAACTGAAGAAGTAGCAATTAATTATGTAATTAATCCTTTAGATTTTAAAAATAAATTAAGAAAAAGCAATTTTTAAATATGAAATTTGTATATAAAGCTAAAGATTGGAATGGAAAATTAATAAAAGGAGTGGTTGATTTACATGATAAGGCAGCAGTGGTGGAATCGATGAAAAATGATGGTTTAGTACCTTTGATGATAATGGAAGAAAATCAAACCTTAATTAAGGAAATTTATCGAAATATTTTTTCCAAAGTTGGATTAAAACAAGTAACAAATTTTACTCGACAATTGTCGACAATGATGAATTCAGGATTACCGTTAACTGATGCTTTATCTCTTCTAAAAAATCAAACAGAAAAAGATGGATTAATGTTTGAAATTTTGGATTATACTTTAAACACTGTTCAGGGTGGTCATAGTTTAGCCGATGGTTTGGGTAAATATAAAAAAGTATTTGGAGAAGCTTATATTGCTTCGGTTAATGCTGGAGAAGCGGCAGGGGTTTTAGATGATGTGATGAATAAATTAGCTGATAATTTAGAAAAACAAAGTGAATTTGAAGGTAAGGTTAAAGGAGCAATGATTTATCCAGTAATAGTGGTAATTGGTATGGTGGCGGTAGTTATTATTATGATGATTTTTGTAATTCCAAAATTGATTGGTTTGTATGGTGATATGGGTTCTCAAATGCCAGCTTCAACAATGGCATTAATGGCGATGTCAAATTTTATGATTAAATTTTGGTTTTTAATACCAATATTAATTATTGGTGGAATTTTATTATTTAGAGTTGGTGGTAAGAACAAAAATTTTAAATTAAAACTGGATACTTTTAAAATTAAATTACCAATAATGGGAGATTTAACTCAAAAGAATATTTTGGCATCAACAATTAGAACTTTGGCGATGTTATTAGGAGCAGGAATTCCTTTAGTAGATGCATTGAGAATTGTGGCTAATGTGGCTGATAATGCCCTATTTTTGAATGCTTATTTACAAATTGCGGAACGAGTGCAAAAAGGTTTTAGTATTGCTAATTCTTTTGAAGAAACTGGAATATTCCCGGTTATTGTTAATCAGATGGTGTCAACTGGTGAGGCGACGGGTAAACTAGATGAAGTATTGATGCGGGTGTCGGATTATTTTTCGACTGAGGCTGAACAATCAGTAAAAGCTTTAACTTCGGCAATTGAGCCATTAATTATGATTTTGTTGGGTTTAGGGGTGGCTTTTTTGATGGTAGCTGTAGTAATGCCAATCTATAACTTGACATCACAATTTTAGTAGTAAATAATGATATTAGAATATTAAAATTTAATTTTAAAAAAAAATGAAAAAAAGAGTAATTTTTGAGAAGGGTTTTACATTAGTAGAATTGTTGATCGTTATTGCTTTGATAGCAATTTTATCAGTAGCAGTTTTAGCAACTATTAATCCTATTGAACAAACAAATAAAGCTCGTGATGCTAAATTTAAAAATGATGCCGCTGAAGTGTTAAGTGCAATTGAAAGATATTATGCATCTCAAACTAGTTATTCTTGGAATGTCGGGACTCAAGCAGTTATAGATAAAACAGCAGATGTAGCTTTTGAAAGTTTAGATTATCGTTTTGGAATTATTGGAGATCAAGGTTCAACTGATGGAGATTTAATATCAACTTCTGAACTTAAAGGATCTTTTAAGGGAAAAGAATCTTTTGTAGCTGGTGTTTTGGAATCTAATAAAATGTATGTTTTTCATAATGGAACTTCTGGTTCTAATTATGTTTGTTTTCATCCAGCAGCTAAAGCAAATAGAAAGGCAGATAATGTTCAATTAAAATGTATTAGCGGTGTTAGTACTATTGGAGGTGCTGCTGCTACTGCTACTTTGATTGATCAAGCAGTAGGTGGTTGTACAGTTCCAGCTACTTGGACTGATGTAATTAGTGCCACTGATGCTAATTTATTGTGCGTACCAGAAGGTTTAATCAATTAATTTAAATTGGTAATTTTATTTATAATATTAGTTTTTACCCTTGGGTTGTGTTTGGGAAGTTTTGTAAATATGTTGGTTTATCGAACTGCAAAGAAGTATGGTATTCTGAAAAATAAAAAAATAAATATTTTAAATAAAAACCGATCGTTTTGTGATTTTTGTGGTAAACAATTGAAATGGTATGAAAATGTTCCAATATTGTCTTGGATAATTCAGAAAGGAAAAACTAGATGTTGTGGAAAAAATTTGCCAATCCTCTACCCTATAATTGAATTGATGATGGGAATTTTATTTGTAATTTATTTTTCTATAGGAAAATTACAAGGATCACCATTACAATGTGGATTGGGATTATTAATAATTGTTTTATTGGTTTTTAGTGCAGTGTTTGATTGGAAATATATGATTTTGCCAGACGTAGTGACAATATTATTAATTATTAGTGCTTTGGTATTTTGGTTTTTGGGACATTTTGGTGAATGGAATTATTTTTTGGTGGCATTAGCTTCGATGGGATTTTTATTAATATTAAATTTAATTACTAAAGGTAAAGGTATGGGTATAGGAGATGTAAAATTTGCCTTTTTTATGGGATTATTTTTAGGTTATCCTAAAGTAGTAATCGCTTTTTATGTAGCCTTTATAGTAGGAGCTTTAGTTAGTTTGGTTTTATTGGTTTTTAAAAAAATAAAAAGAAAAGCCCAAATACCTTTTGGACCTTTTTTAATTTTAGGGACTTTGGTAGCTTGGTTTTGGGGAAATAGTATTTGGCATTTAGTATTTGGTATATAGTATTAAGTATGAAAAGAAATAATCGTGGTTTTACATTGGCAGAACTTTTAATAGTAATAGCAATTTTGGTAGCAATGGCGACTATTTTAATAGGTATTATTAATCCGATTGCTTTAATTGGAAGAGCTAAAGATGCCAGAAGAAAAAGTGATTTGAATAAAATTAAAATTGCTTTTGAAGAATATTACAATGACAAAAAAACTTATCCAACTGCAACAGATATTAATACTTGGAATGTAGTTGGTAATTGTGGTGAACATATTGCTGGTATTGATGGTTATATAAAAAATTGGCCATGTGATCCAGATGGTCAGGTTTATAGTATGGCTTCTGGTCCTAGTAGTTTTAAGGTGGTAACAAATTTGGAAAATAAATTAGATAAAGATATTCCAACTGAATGGTATACCAGTGAAGATAAATATTATTTAGTTGGTTTTACTAAAGATACGGCAAATTTTGGGGTATCTAGTTCAAATATACTATGGTATGAAACTATTTTGAATGATAATTGTAATAAAAATCTTTGTTCTATGTGGACAGGCGGTCATTGTGATGGTGGTATTGGAAGTTGTGATCTAAGTAGTAATGGTACTTGTTATTACTCTAGTGGATGTGAGGCTGGTTGTGTCTGGAAATGTTGTGGTAGTGGTTGTAATGAAGAATAAAAAATAAAAATGTATTATTATTAAAGTAATGAAAAGTTCTAATTTGTTGGAAATACTAATAATAATAATTGTAATTTCAATTTTAAGTTGGATAACTTTTAATCAATTTAATTTGGCAAAGGCAAAATCTAGAGATGTTGATAGAAGAGCAAATTTAAACGAGGTAGCTAAAGCAATTCGTCTTTATTACGCTGATTATGGTGAATTACCCAGTGATGAGATTATTAACAGTTTGTGGGGTAAACCGTGGATAGATAATGGGTATACTTATATGGCCAAAGTTCCTAAAGAAAATTTTTTAAATAAAGAATTTTGTTATCAAGCGAGTGCAGATGGAAAGACTTTTACTTTTTTTGCAGAGTTGGAAAATAAATCTGATGTAGATTGTAAAAAAATAGAACAAATATGTAATAACCAAAGTTATTGTTTTATAAATAAATTAGAATCGGTGGTAATTAAAATATGAAAAATAAATATGGCTATGTTGGTCGAAAAACAGGATTTAGTTTAATAGAGTTATTAGTAGTGGTTTCGATTATGGGAGTATTAGCGGCGGTATTGATGATGAATATAGTTGGAGCTAGAGAAAGAGCTAAAGATTCTAAAAAAATGCAAGATTTAAATAGTTTAAAAAATGGCTTGAGAATGTATTATAACGATAACCAAAGTTATCCTGTAAGTAAGGCTATTATTCTAGGGTCTGGTTTTACTGGTTATATATCTAGTATCGGTGATACTAGTTTTATTTATACTCAACCAAACGGAACAGATAGTTTTAGAATGACAACTATATTGGATAGTGGAGCAGGTAATGATGATATTAATTCACAGACTAATTGTGGAATTGGAGATCCACAAGATAAGGTTTATGCAGTTTGTAGTAATTAAAATGATTAAAAAAATAAATAAAAAAAATGGTTTTACATTGATTGAATTATTGATAGTGATTTCGATTATGGGAATCTTAACGGTAATAGTTGCTAGTAGTTTTTATGGATCACAACAAAAATCGCGAGATGCGGCTAGAAAAGCTAATTTAAAATCAGTGGCTGATGCTTTGAATATGTATTATGGTGATTTTGGATCTTATCCGGATAATGTTGGTATTAATATTAATACATTAATGGGTAGTCAGGGTGAATTTAGTGTAGGGAGTGTAATTTATATGAAAAAAATGCCTGGAGAAACAGTAAGTTCAATGAGACCTTTTCTTTATGAAGTTTCAGGAACGAGTAAATCATTTAGATTGTATGCTAATTTAGAAAATGAAAAAGATAAGGATTGTCATTTAAAAGATAATTGTCCTAGTTACAATAGTTTTACTACGGGTTGTTGTTATGTAATTACTAGTTCAAATGCCAATCTTGATTCCCTACCATGAAAAATAAAGGTTTTACGTTAGTTGAATTATTGATTACTATTTCAATTATTGGGATTTTATCAATGATAATAGCGGTTAGTTTTTCTAAAATTCAAAAAGATGGTCGAGATCAAAGAAGAATCGGTGATCTTAAATCAATTCAAAATGCAGCTGAACAGATGATATTACTTAGTGGAAATTATCCAAATTCAGTCAATTACTATAGAGCGACTTCTCCTTCTTGGGTAGCTAATGGTCAAACAGTTTTAAATAAAGTACCAGTGGATCCAAAAGATAGTTCTAATTATTTAGTTTCTGGAGTTAGTACTACAACTTATTGTGTTTGTGCATTAATGGAAAATACAAAAAATAGTAATGCCGAAAATGCTACTTGTGGGTTTGCTAATAAGGTTAATTATTTTTGTGTTCAAAATCAACAATAAATTATGAAAAGAATAAATAAAAAAAATGGGTTCACTTTATTTGAATTATTAGTAAGTATTTCAATTATTGCCGTAATGACGGCGATAGCAGTGATTAGTTTTGGAGGAATAAGTAAAAAATCTCGTGATGCTAGAAGAATGGCTGATTTAGAAAAAATTAGAATTTCTTTGGAAGCAGCTAGACAAGTGGGTAATACTTATCCTACTACCAGTACTGTTCAAACTATTTTAGTACCAACTTATTTACAACAATGGCCTAAAGATCCGAAAACTGGACTTATTTATACCTATACTGGGTTAACAACCAATACTTATCAAGTTTGTGCAGTAGTTGAAGATTTGGGTTCGACTAATAATCCAGTGGCTAATTGTAATTACAAAGTAGTTAATCCTTAATATGAAAGGTTTTACTTTAGTAGAGTTAATAGTTACAGTAGTAATTGTGATGGTTTTGATGGGAATTGGTTCTGTTTACATAAATAATTTTTCAAATTCTAAAAAGCTGGAAACAGTGACAGATGAATTAGTTAATCAAATAAAGTTAGCTAAGAATATGGCAGTTACTGGTCAATTACCTAGCGGTGGTAATGATTTGGTATATGTGGGAGTAACAACTTTGGCTAATGGAACAATAACAGCCAAAGTAAATAATAGTAGTACTCTTTATTTTAGTAAAAAAATTGATTCAATGAATGATTTAACTTTAACAGCTACTTCTTTTGGTTTTGCTGTAGGTACGGGTAGATTAACTGATATAAATGGAACTTTTATAAATGGTCCGATAAGTATAGGGGTTTCAGGAAGCGCAACTAAAACGGTGATAATTACTGATTTGGGAACAATTAATGCAAACTGAAAAAGGCCAAAGTTTAATTGAGGTAGTTTTTTCGGTGGCAATAGTGGTATTGGTAATAACTGGAGTAGTGGCATTGATTATTAGTACGGTTAGTATTAAAACAAATGCTTTTCAAAGAAAGACAGCTAGTAGTTTAGCTGAAGCAGTAATAGAAAATTTGATTAGTACCCAAAAATCAGATCCGGAAAATTTTTGGCTTTTAGAGAATATAGCGGCAGGACAGACCTTACCAACATTTAGTGGTTATACTTATGCAGTTAACTATGTTCAAAAAACTAATGGAGGGTGTAGTGCTGTTCGTAAAGAATGTGCCGATACTTCGGTAATAGTTTCTTGGGGAGATAAGAGTATGACGGTTAATAGATTTTTTTCAAGGAATAATTAAAATGAAAAAAACAGGTTTTACATTGATTGAAATGATTGTGGTGGTGGCTTCAACAGGGTTAATAATGACAGCTATAACGGGAATAACTTTGGGGATTTTTAAATCACAAAATAGAAATAAATCGACCAATAAGGTGGTTCAAAATGGTAATTGGATTATGAATGAATTGAAGAAAAATGTGTTGAATAGTAGTGGTACACAAATAAATTGTATTAATAATGTTTCTATTGGAATGACTAATCTTGATGATAATGGAAGTACAGTATTTAGTTGTGGAAACAATAATATTGCCTCAACTTCGGGTTCCTTAGTCAGAAGTTTAACTAATAATCAGGTCAATGTAACTGATTGTACTAACTTTGTTTCTTGTACTGAATCCCCTGCTCTAGGGGTGACGAGTGTTAAATTTAATTTTGGAGTAGGAACAACAACAGCAGGTGTAAGTGTAAGTCAAAATTTTAGTTTGGATGTGTCAGTGAGAAATTAAGAATTAAATTACTTGACAAAAAATCTACTGTTGGTAACATATTATGTTACTTCCAGTACAAATATATGAAAAAAATAGATATTTTAAATACTTTATATAAGTTATCGCAGACAGTTTTTTCTTTAAAAGAATTGTCTCTTATGTTTCCTGAAATAAAATATGTGAATTTAAAGAGAAGAGTAAATAATCTAGTTAAAAAAGAAAAATTGATGAATCCAATTAGGGGTATTTTGGCTAAAAATAATTTTAGCCTTTTAGAATTAGCTTGTAAAGTTTATACTCCATCTTATGTTAGTTTGGAAACTATTTTGGCAAAAGAAGGGGTTATTTTTCAGAAATATGACACTATATTCACTATTTCTCATGTCAGTCGAGAGTTAAAGGTTGGAAATAATAAAATAGGTTATAGACGACTAAAAAATGAAATATTATTAAATAATTTGGGTATAGAAAGATATAATAACTATTTTGTAGCTTCAAAAGAAAGAGCTCTTACTGATGCTGTTTATTTATATCGTGATTATCATTTTGATAATCTTAATATTTTAGATTGGAATTTGGTATTAGATTTGGCAAAAATATATAAAAGTAAAGCAATGACTAAAAGAATTATGAGTTATTATAATTTATACAAAAAAGATCATGTTTAATCCCGAAAAACACAAATTAATAATGGTTAGAATTCTAAAAGATTTTTATGCAGATAAAGATTTAGGAAAAATATTGGGTTTTAAAGGTGGAACTATGGCCTATTTATTTTATGATTTACCCAGAGAATCGGTTGATTTGGACTTTGATTTGTTAGATAAAAATAATGAATCTTTGGTTTTTGATAGAGTAAAAATGATAATTGAAAAACATGGCAAAATAGTTGAAAGTGTTGTCAAAAAAAATACTATATTTTTTTTACTTGACTATGGATTTGAAGAGAGAAAACTAAAAATTGAAATAACTCGCGTAAAAACAGAAACCAATTTTGTGGTGATGAATTATTTGGGGATTTCGATGCTGGTGATGAATAGAGAGGCAATGGTAGCTGGAAAATTATTAGCTTTAGCAACTAGAACAAAAATGGCTAATCGAGATGTTTTTGATATTTGGTATTTTTTGAAAAATGGTTGGGAGATAGATGATGAAGTGATAAAAAGCAAAAGTGGTTTAGGGACAAAAGAAATTATTGAAATGGCAATTTCTAGAATAGAAAAAATTAAAACTAATCAGATACTATTTGGTTTAGGTGATTTAATAGATAATTCAACTAAAGATTTTGTCAGGCAACATTTAAAAGAAGATGTTTTATTGGAATTAAGAATGAGATTATAGTTGATGTGTCAGTCAGAAATTAAAATTTTATAGATTTTCTTGACTTTATGGGTTGGGTGTTATATTATTTCCTTAATTAAATTAATATTATAGGTTTCCGTCAGAGATGGATAAAATAATAAAAAAATTAATAATTTAAAAATAAAAAATGGCAGAAAGTGCACCACAACAATTTACAGAGAGAGAAATTGGGAAAATAGTCGATTCGGTTCAAGATACAACTAGACAAGAATCTAATCCAAAACCAAAAGAAAAAAAATTCGGAGATGCTTTTAAAAGAAGGTTTGCTGCTGGAATAGCTGCTTTTACAATAGCAACTGGAGCTGGAGCTGTTACTGGATGTGAAGTTAATCCTCAACCAATTATTGAAACAGAAGCTACAGTTGAATCTAGTGAGACTGAACCAAGTGTGACAGTAACTCCAACAGAAACTACAGTTAAAGTTACCCCAACACCAACTGAAGCCCCTACCCCAACACCTACTGAAGTACCATTAACTCCAGAACAACAGGAAAAAAAAGATTTACAAGAAAAAATGGAATTGGCTCCAGATATTGAAGGAGCTGAAAAAGTAATTAAAGAAATTAATGGTCTTAAAAGAGTAACTTATGAAAGAGATGGAGTTTATATAGGAGAATATAAAAAAGAAGTTACTCAGACAGATGAAAATGGAGAAGTGACAGAAGTTGGAGGAATTGCTTTGATTGGATCAGAAGCTGAAAAAATATTAAATGAACAATTACCAACAGCTAAAAATGGTTACTTAATGCCATTAGCAGCTGATATTTCTGATTTAACAACTTTAGAAAATGTTAATTTAGCGATTAATTCTGAAGGAACTTTGGTTGATGGTCCATATTTTATCCAAATTTCTTTTGGAAGCGAAACAATTGATGTAACTAATGTTCTTCCTAGAGAAACAAATATGTATCAATCAAGTTCGATGTCTACTGGTCAGGAAATTAATCGGACTGAATTATGTCAAAACAGTAGTGAATATATTGATGGTAAGGAAATGGAATTTGTAGTTATTAATTCAAATTTTATAGATCGAAAAATAAGAATAATTAATGTAGTGATGGGAGATAAACTTGGAGAAACAAATGAACCAATATTAGAAGGTTGTATACCTGGAATGGTTCAAACTATTGAAGTAATTAAAAAACAATCTTTTGATAATATATTAAAATTTAATGAAGTGCCAGTGTTTGTGGTTTCTAATAATTAAGTTTTTTCAAAACCCACCCACCCTGCGGGTACCCTCCCTTGAAAATGGAGGGCTTAATTCTTTGATATATACACTTTTTGAGTGAAAACAGGTAAACTATTTTATGAAAAGGTTGGTTTTATTTGGAATAGTTATATTTTTGATTATAGTTGGTGGATTTTTGGTGGTGGACAAGATATGGTTACATCAAGTTTTTGAGATTAAACCAGGAAGCTGTTTGTTGTTTGAAAATAAATATTGTAAAAAAATTGAAACTAAGGATTTTTATAGTGGAAAATTGTTTTTTACAACAATTGAAGAGACAAAAATTTATTCCCCAATTGATGGAAATTGCAGTGTTGCAACTGTTTCTAATTTTATAAATAACAGAATGGAAAATGCCTTCTTAATAGAAGGTAAAACAAATGATAAAGTTTATACTTATATAATAATGTTTGAAAAGGGTATCCTTGAGTGTAAAACAAAAGTGGTTAAAAAAGGGCAGATTTTGGCTGAAATTAAAAAGGGTGAAAAAATTGATGTAACTGTTAATATTGCTCCAAAAATAAACGAAGAAAACTGGGAGAACTTTGAAAATGAAATAAAATTAAAAAATGAGTTAATTGATAAGTTGTTAAGTAAATGAGAAATAAAATTATTTTAAAATTAATAATTGGATTGGTTATTTGGTTGACAATAGGAACAATAAAAGTTCAAGCAGCTGTTACTTGTCAATTGTCTTCTTACCCATATACAATTATTACATGCAATTTGGCAGATATATACCAGTTGTGTTTAATAAACAACTCTAATGATTGTTGTAGAAATAAATGTATCCAAGACATAAATTGTGCTAACGATTGTATTGGAGCTGAGGATATGTGTTATAAGGGAAATAATAATATTGGAAATTGTGGAATTGGTTTTTGTGGTTCAGATAAAAGTGATTGTTGTACTAGTAGTTATAGTAATTGGACAAAAAGTAAAATTACTTGTGTAAATAGAAATAGTGATATTTTAAATGGACTTAATTGTGTACCTCAATGGATAACCAGCCTTGATTGTTCGTTGGGAGATAAATTAAAGAATATAGGAGATACATTTTTGTATGCTAGTGACTGTCATTGTAGTATTCTTGGAGTTTATAAATATTGTTGTGATGCAGCTGGTTATCCTGAGGCGGCAATAAACGGAGGATTTCTTACTGCAGTAGATATATATCGCAATGGACAATGTCCGGGTGGATATATTGTAGATGGAAACAGAGTTAGAAGTGTACCTTGTACTCCAAATTGTGTGCCTACAAATGGAACAAATGGAGTTTGTGGAGCTGCAGCTGGAACAATGCATTGGTCCATGGGAGTTGGAACAGCACCTGCTACTACTAATTTAATAACTCAAAATCCTTTATGTGCTGATGGAAGTCAGCCTTCAGTGAGCACTAATGCTGATTTTACCTATACGTGGACGTGTGCTGGAACTGCAGGAAGTTGCGGTGG
>Ga0172381_10001456_pt1 | contig 27800 bp, 27 predicted proteins | sample Leawel6488metaG_FD_119754 | JGI IMG/M metagenome (GOLD analysis project Ga0172381, IMG submission 119754) | Leachate microbial communities from a municipal landfill in Southern Ontario, Canada - Leachate well 64-88 metaG | ecosystem: Engineered > Solid waste > Landfill > Unclassified | place... | reverse complement strand
TGAGGAAACGGAAGGGTGGATGGATACAATAAGAAGAGAGACGTATGAAGAAGCGGGTGTCTATATTAATAATATACAAACAATTGGATATATTATTGCGAAAAATATTGGAGACTCAGAGGAATCTATTTTTCCAGAAGTAAGTATTTTACCAGTTACAATTTCCTTTGTAGTAGAAGTTGATAAAAAATGGAAACAAAGAGAAACATTGGGTAGGGAGGTGTTAAGAATAAAAGAAGTAAAAGATCTTTTGGCTAAAAGAAAAGATAATAATCAGTTACTCGAAATTTTTGAGTATGTTCGTAATTATTTAGAAACACAAAATTATGAAGACGATTTTTCTTTTTACGAAAAGGGAGAATTTGAAGAAATACCTACAACGCAAGTTATGTTGTTCTGTAAAGATAAGGATAATAAATTTTGTATAGTAAGAGATTTTGATGAGAATTTTTTCAGTCTTCCTGGGGGTGGTTGTCGCTTAGACGAAGAAGATATTCAGTGTATAAAAAGAGAAGTTTTTGAAGAAGCTTAGTTATCGTTTCGTAATATTAAGAAAATAGCCACTATTGTTGTGTCTCTAAAAAAGGACAATGTGGTTATGTCAAAAACGAAACATATCAGATTTTTAGCGGAGGTGGATATTTTAGATTCTTTTATTCCAAGGAAAGATGGTTTTGAAACAGAAGAGAGAGACTTTGTCTATCTTGAAGATCTTCAAAAGAAAGTAAAGTTATTACAAAATTCTTCGGGGGATAAGCTTTTGGATATTATTAAAAAAACATTATGAGGATCAAGACCAAATACAGACTTTGGAAATTGAGCTTTCTGAACATAGAAAAGCAGACTATGATTACCAAACCACTGTTGCCACAGTCATTTCTGTTGCTCGTAGAGCAAAGACTATTTTTGAGAATAGTTCTGATGTAGCAGGAAAACGTGCATTTTTAAATTACATACTTCAGAACCCTACTGTAAAAGAGAAAAAGCTATGTTTTACTATAGCTTCTCCGTTCAATCTAGTCCTAGAACTAGCTGATAGTCCTAACTGGCTCCCACTCGTGGACAAGTTCAGAACTTTGAATTGGAAGAAAATTGAAAAAGAGCTAATAAGTTTTCAACTTTATGATATTTTTCGTAGAGTTTCGAGCAATGGAAGAAGCTAGGGCTTGTTGTTTGTATAAATTAACAGAAATTTGTATACTCATTAAAAATATTTAATGAGGTATAATGTAATCATGGCGTTTGATTTTAAAAACATAAAACAATTATCGAAAGATCGTAATGAGCAACCTGTCAATCCAGTGAGTCTTTTTTACAAATTGGAACATCCTTCGATTGCAGATCTTTATCCTGTGCAAGAGAAAGTTTTAAGTGGGTGGTATCAGGCTTTTGTAGAAAAAAAGACAAATACAATAATCTCTTTAGACACCGGAACTGGAAAAACTCTTGTAGGACTTCTCATTGCTAAATCACTTCTAATTTCTCAAAAAGGTAAGGTCTTATATGTTTGCCCAAATAACTATCTTGTAGAACAAACAGCTGAAAAAGCAAAAGATTATGGTATAAGTGTTTCGATTTATAAAAAAGGTGAATGGACAAATCAAGAAGGATATTTGCAAAATACAGCTGTTTGTATTACAAATTATGATTCTGTATATAACTCTAAGTCAATTTTTGAGCGAGAAGAATTAGTGGGCTGTATTTTTGACGATGCGCACCTATCTCTTGATATTATCGATAATCAATTTTCAGTTAGTGTCGAAAGAGATAAGCCTTTGTATAATAAATTGTTCTCTTTACTAAAAGAACATTCGTCGAGTATAGAAAATCTGGAACGCATAGAAGGTGGTGACCCACAAGTAAGTGTTCTAATCCCCTTAATCGAATGGTATTCAAAGTCTGATCAAGTTAAAAAAATTCTGGAGGCTGATGAGTCTGTGTCTAAATCGTTTCAGTGGGGACACGTTAAACCAATCCTTAAAAAAACTCTTTGTTTTCTTAACGCTGTAAAAATTGAAATATCGCCACTTTATCCTAATATACAACATCATTATATTTCTGAGGACAAGATTTTTAAAGTCTACTTGTCGGCAACTCTTCCGAACAGGGATGATTTGTTAAGGATTCTCAACATAGAAACTTTTAGAATTGAATCAAAAAATCCAGATTATAGACCTGAACGCCTTTTTGTGTTTTCTAAGCTGTTAAAATTGGATGATGTTGAGAAAAATGGTTTATATAATTCTGTTTCAGGATTATCAAAAAAAACACTCATACTTGTTCCGAACAGACTTGAACTTGAAAAATACAAAGGTGTTAAGCATTCAATTTTAGTCAGGACAACAGAAGAAATAAAACAAAAAGTAGATGAATTTAAAAGTTCTGAAGAAGCCACATTGGTTCTTATGAATCGCTATGACGGAATTGACTTACCTGGTGATCTTTGTCACAGCTTGGTTTTGGATGGGTTGCCCTTTAATTCAAGTTTAAAAACAAGGTTTTTCTCCGAGTACTTTCATAATCAGAAGAATGCTTTCATGCGATCTATTTTAGCATCCAAACTTGTTCAGGCATTTGGGCGCACTGTTAGGGGGTATACTGATTATAGTGTGGTTTTTCTTTTGGGAGATAAACTAAACAAATGGGTTTTGAATAAGGATAATAACAAATTTTTCCGAGAAGATGTTGTGGATGATTACGAAATTGGTATAGAGGTTTCAGAAAGTATAAATTCCATGCAAGATTTGGAAGAAATGACTAAACAGATGTTGAACCAAACTGATGAATGGAAAAAATATGTAAACGAAAGAAGGAAAGTTACAGTAGTTAATGATTCGATTGATGTAAATAAAGAAGATGCTGATTTAGAAGTTGCAAAAGCAGAGAGAGAAATAATAAACACTTTCTATAATGGAGACTACTCTTCTTGTGTAGATATTATTAAAAAAAATCAGAAACTAATAAAGGAATATTCTCGTCCAATTTTAGGTCTTTATCTTAGTATAGGGTCTATATGTTCTCTTGAATTAAAAGATAAAAGATTGGCATCCGCACTTTCCGCTCAAGCTTTTGGGATTAACCCTTTGTTTGGAAAGCCTCTAAAACTTTCGGGAAGAGAAGTATCACAACAAGAACAACGTATTATGGACAATGATAATGATTTCCCTGATTTTATTTGGGAAACTCAGGGAGATAATTTTGGGAAACAATATGATGAAGATCTAAAACGATTGGGAGAATTTCTCGGCTTTACTTCTAGTCGTCCCGAGGCTGATGGTGATGGCACGTTGGATGTATTGTGGGTAAATGAAGAAGACAAAATTGCATTGGGGATAGAGCTGAAAGTAGATAAAACCACAGACTGTTTAAGTAAGGATGATATAGATCAATGTCTCGGTCATATAGAAAGGCTTAAGGAAACATACTTAGGTTATGAAATACGACAATATGCGGTGTGCGACATTAAAGCGTTTAATAGACTCGCTTCTCCTGCAGACTTACGTCATTTTTCTCCCGCAATAATTAAGGAATTGACTGAGAAAGCGCGTAATTTATATGTGCTCAAAGAAACTAAGCCAGAAAGTATTTATGACGAGCTAAAAGAAAAGGAATTAACCCCTGACGTTATATTCCCCGAACAGTTTATAAAAAAACTAAAAACTAAAGAGCAGTAAAAAGTAGAAAATTTCTACTTAGTTTAATACTCTTTGTTCAAAAAACACTTGTGTGCAGAATTTGATTAAAACAAATTCTGCACACAAGTGAAAAAACAATTTCTAATTACTTAGGGTTGGTAAATTACCAATAAAATCTTTAAGTTGTTTTTCTTTTTTATATAAATTGACTTCAATCCAATTTTCAAGTACTCCGTGAGCTATAAGTACTTCTTTCTCGTCGGGGAAAAGATCGTCATCGAACCAAAGGAATGGTTTACTAAAATCGATTGCCTCTGTTTTTGCAATACTCCATTTTGTTGGTTTTATATTCTTCATAATTTCTATGGTTTCAGAATCAAAAATGTGCTCAAGCCGTTTTATTGGGATACTTGCATCACCATCCTGACAATGTGTCGTGAGCCAGTAGGTCGTGTCAGGATAATGCGTGAGTATATAGAATAAAAATTCTTTAGCAAACAAGGAAGAGAATTTCTCATTTGCCAGTAATACTCCGTCGATGTCAAGATATATGTTCATTTTAAGGTTTTTGGAGTTAAGACTTTTTGGGGTGTTGAACCATTTGTTGACTCTATTCCTTCAATCAGGCAGGAGCTTAAACAGAAATCAAGACTTTGACCTTCTTTGATTGGACCAAGATTATTATGAATGATTATTGCGTGTCGAAGATTTATTTTGTCAGGACCATGAATTTCAAGATCATATTTTTTACTAAGAAAACCTAAGATATACGAATGTAAACAAGTCACAAGTATTTGTTCTCGATTCTCGTTTTCTTTTATATATATAGAAAAGTTTTTCAAAGATTCCTCCCATGCTTGTACTAAAATGATTGGGGGGATTGATAACTCTAATTCAACATCTCTAGTTAGTGGTGAGAGAAGTTCTTCAAAGTATGTTATATCAAGTGCATTTATGGGTGTGTTATCCATTGGGGTTAATTTTTTTAATAGAAACGAACATAATAACGGCAGTAATAACATCAATAAAGACCCATATTCCTTTGTCTAGAAAAATTGGTGAAATTGGGTTGAACAGAATCGCTATGGCACCCATTATGAAGACCCAGTTTTTCTTTTGTGCATTGTATGCACTATATCCATTACATACTGCAACGCCACAAACAACCCACCTTAGGGTTTGGTAATAGGAGTAGGACCATATTGAAGGGATAGCTAGAATTAGCATTATTCCGGCTATGATAGAGAGGGTTTTGTGATGGGTGATGTTCATGTTGGTATGTTAGTTACTATTTTACTTCAATACCTGGTCCAAACCACCACCCCCAATTACAACCACTTTTTTTGAATAATTGTAGTCCTTTTAACATCCATTGAATCCATGATGGAATTGTCGCTAAAAACAACCATGAAATAGCGATAGATAGTGGGGTGAGGAGAATTGCAAAAAAAATATGTAAATTTTCAAAAACCTGTTCAAGTGTAGGAATAATTATAAAACCATAGAAACCCCAGCTAATGAAAAGCGTAATAATGCTCAAATTATAATACTTGCCTTCAAGTTCTTGTCTGTGGATTATCATCATTGTTTTTCTAAAAATATAGAGCTCATCCCTAATCTGTACATCTTTTCGTTTTTGAATACATTTTTGGGAATTACAAATGGAGTGGTCAAAATGGTAACTTCCACAATCGGGGCATTTTATCGTGTGTTTTAATGCTTCTGTGAAATTTTCCTTAGCCATGATTTAATAAAATATTTAATAAGACGATAATAATTTTTGTTCAAGTTGTTAAGTGACACGTTATTCTTAACTTTGATTTATGTTTCAGGTGTTTTGGTTTTTATCTATAAATCAAAAAGTTTGTTTGTTTCTACCACCTTTTGTCTTCATGAATAAATTCTAGCTAAACTTAATAAGTACAAAATTTTAAAAGATATTTTTATAGACGTTCGGTATCGTAATGAAATTTGTCAGCGTTGAGAAATTCTTTTCTTTTTGTACTTATATTTTTATACTCACTTTCTATAACATATCCAAGCACAATCAAATTAGGGTCCAGCTCGTCTTGTTGCCCTAGATTTGAATTTAAGAGCTGCATATGTCTTAATAAAACTCGTTTTTTGTTGTTATTAGTCTTAAATTCATTGTCATTCCAAAAAAATCTTCGATTAAACTGCGTTCGAATGAAACTGATCTTTCGCCCGAATTTGTGTTTCTTTAACTCTGTATATATAGTTTGCTCAGTTTTAGAGTATATGGTTTGCTCTATTACGTTCAAAAAAAAAGTTTCATTTTTAAGATACCACAAAAGGAGTGATATATATTCCAATTTTATTATTAACTCATGTTCTGGACGTTTAATCCCTATATCTTCTTTGAGTGATTCATACGAACGGTCAACAACTTCAAAAATATCTGATGCGAGAACACAACCAAGATTCTTCGCTGCTTTTATGTGAGAAAGGTGGTTTAACAACTTTTTAAATATATTCATATTATTTAAATTCAGTATAACTTATTTATATTTAGCAAGTTCCTTTTGAACCTCTTTAAGTTCGTCTTCAAGTTCAGAGATTTCTTCTTCTAACTGCCGTTTATCAATCTCTGTATAAATTGTTTCCAATTCTATTCCAATTGCAATAACTTTTTCAATTGTAGTCTCATTTTTGCATTGTTTAATTAGTTGTTCAACACAAAACTCTAACTCATTTTTAGATTGATTTTGTATTGGAACAGAAGATATGTTTTTTTTGTGTTTTAAATTGGTTTTCTCCATATTTTTTCCAGTCATTATTTATATTCTACGCTTCTTGATATGTAGTGTAAACTAAAGTAAAGTAAATGAATAATGAATGAAGAACTTACTCAGACAGCAAAACAAACAGTATACTTCTTTGAAGAATTTATAAGACGAAAAGAAGTCGAAACTTTTATCAAAAAGTATCGGAAACATCTCAATCTTCCGTCTGAAGGTTTGTCTTGTGCAGAACAAGAAGAACAAGGAATAAAGCAATTTATATTATTTTTGGCAGATTGTCCTAAAAAGTTACTTGACCTTCTTCCTGTAAAGGAGGGGAATGATCCTATAAGCATCATGCAAGAATGTGCCTCTTTTCTGAATAAACAAAAAATAGACAGTTATCACATAATGTATATGTTACCTCTTTTTCTTTTGTTAAATAAAGTGATTGATACTTCTCTATATTTACACGGAAGAGATAATGACTTGTTAAAGATCGAACACCTACCAACATCATCTCTGTTGCCAAACAGCCGCTCACTACTTCAACCGCACGAATACGCTAAATTTATGAGCAGTAAATATCCGATTGTTCTATATATAAACCCTCAAGTTTCACAACGTCAAATACAGGATTTTATTTCGAAAAATTGGTCTTTTATTGAGGAATACAAAGACCATACAACTCATACGACCAATTTGAGAAAAAAGAGCTTTTTAAAACAAGAAAGGAATGATTATATTTACAAGAATAGAAGTCTGCCAAGGTGTGAAATTATGCGGAAAGTTAACAAAAAATTTACGAACTTGGAAACTATTGAATATGGATATATAGGAAAGATAATTTCACAAGAGAAAAAACGTCGTGAAAATAAGTGATTACAGATAATTTCTGCAATCACTTATTTCTTACGTAAATTCTATAAAAATATAATCTGTAGGCAACAACCTACAGGTTGTTTGTTATGGAGGATTTTAATAGACAAAAAGATAATCAGAAGAAAGTTCCTTTTCAGGAGCTTTCTTCTGATGACAAGCAAAAACTGGTCGGTGCCTTTGCTTGGCTTATACAAGAAGATAAAAAACAAAATCCTGCGCTTTATCAAATTGTTAAGAAAACATAAGATTATGATTGATACAATATGTCTTTTGATACCGAAAGAGAAAATGAGGTTTATTACTGGGGTTTCAAATTGGGATCTATATTCAAAATCAGAGCAATACAGTAAGTTTGTTAGAAATCCAAGCAAGACTGAAAAATCAACTGGAAAATACTTTCCAAGACTGACAGGGTATAAAAGACGTTTCTCACAAGAAGCAAATGTGAGAGTGGAATTTTCAGCTCCCAAACTTTTGTTTTTAAATAATCTTGATGAACTTGAAGATAAAGATTTTTCAATTATTGTAGTAACTCTTCAAGATAGATTGTTAGACATGGGAGTAATAGTATCAAAATCTATAATCCAAAATGCTTCAGTAAGTTCAATTCATTTCTCGAAGAATATTTTATTAAAAGATGGATATACCGCCAGTCACTTAATTTCAGAAATGAATAAAGTGAACTTACAAAAGATCTTTGATTTTGCCAAGACAAGATTTATCAATGATGGTCAAAGTCTTTATGTTCACGCAACATCTCATCAATTTGTTATTTATGACAAGGTGGCTGATTTGAAGAAGGGAAAAAAAAGAGCAATAGACAAAGATCAAACTTGTTACCAGAAAAGTCTATTTGCAGAGTTTGTTAAAGAAAAAGAATTAAAAGAAATAATTCGTTTTGAGATCAGATTGAACCACAAGCAAAAGATGAACAAAGTTCTTGAAGATTTAGGGTATACAAAAAACCCTACTTTTAAAGAAGTTTTCAGTGTTGAAGTGAGTAAAAAGGTCGTTAGTGATTACTGGAAAAGAATTATAAAGGAACGAAATCTTGGGATTTTTTCAATCTCATTGAGTGTTAAAGATATTTTACAAACTTTGTTTTTGGCGGATAAGAAATTAAAACCGAGACAAGCAATATATTTACTTGGGTTGTTCATGTTAGCTAAAGATGAGAATGGAATGAGGCAATTACGGACCATTGTTTCAAAAAGATCTCATGATAGAACCTGGTACCGTATAGTTAAGGATATGCAGTATTCTAGTGAACTAATTACAAAGAATAATTTGAGGGATTGGGTTGTACAAATAGATGAAGCTTTAGAAGATTATAAACCGTATAAGTGTAAAAAATTACAGGCAGATTAAAAATTGCTATGTAAAGCATTGTAAAGTATAATTATTAGCGTAATAAATAAAAAACATGGTTAAAGTAAAAGGAGTTGAAATTAAATTTGAAGATAAAGCGTTTTATAAAGCGGAGGATTTAGCAAAAGCACTTGATGTAAACATCATGACTATTTATCGCTATATTGATGCTAAAAAAATAAAGGCATATAAGATAGGTAAAGAGTATCGGATAGATGAAGTTGAGTTTAAAAGGTTTTTAGAGAGTGTTAAAACAAAATAAAAATATGGCATCACTTAATTTCAAAGGAAAATCGGCGGTATGGAATCATCATCTTTCCGTTCCTTATCATACCCTTGATAAAGACAAAAAATATTCGCTTGCGGGCGCGGATGAAAATGAAAATCTTATCATTGAAGGTGATAATCTCCTTGCTCTTAAGGCACTGCTTCCAAAGTACCAAGGAAAGGTGAAATGTATTTATATTGATCCGCCGTACAATACAGGTAATGAAGGGTGGGTGTATAACGACAATGTGAATAATCCGATAATCAAGGAATGGATTGGGCAAACCGTCGGCAAAGAAGGCGAGGATCTCACACGTCACGACAAGTGGCTGTGTATGATGACACCGCGTTTGAAACTTTTGCGCGATTTGCTTTCAAATGATGGGGTTATTTTTGTAAGCATTGATGATCACGAGGTTTCAAATTTGCGTTTGTTGATGGATGAAATTTTTAGAGAAGAAAATTTTGTTGGTATTTATTCTTGGGTAAAGACGCAAACGCCAGAAAACCTTTCAAAAAAAACGAGGCAAATGGTCGAGTACGTTTTGTGTTACGAGAAAGAAAAAAACGATAAGAAGTTTAAAGGTATCATACGATCTTCAAATACAAGCAATGGTTTATTGAATCAAAGCAATTCGGTCAAGGAACTCATATTTCCTGCCAATATCGTTAGTACGCGAATAAAAAATAAAATATTAAAAGCGGGAGCTTATGGCACTGATAACTATGAAGTGGAACTTTTGAACGATGTGGAAATAAAGGATGGTTTTTTTGCGGAAAAGTTCACTCTTCGTTCAAAGTTTAAATGGACGCAATCAAAAATTGACGAAGAAATCGGATTGGGGACAAAAATTATGATACCAAAAGAAACATTATCCCCTGCGTATTTAAAAGATCAAAATAATCCACAGGTTCCCGTAAACTTAATTGATGATGAAGTCGGAGTTGGAACAAATGAAAATGCTAAAGCAGAGTTACGAGAGATTTTTGGTTTTGATACATTCGAATATCCAAAACCTTCAAGCCTGGTAAAGTATTTGATTGGGTTTGTTTCTGAAAAAAACGATATAATTTTAGACTCCTTCGCTGGTTCTGGTACTACGGCTCAATCCGTTCTTGAATTTAATCAAGAGGATAAAGAAAAGAGACAATTTATTCTTATTCAGTTGCCAGAAGAGGTCAAGAAAAAAACAAGTTCTGGACAAAAAAATCCCGCATACGAAGCGGACTACCGATTCGTTCACGAAATTACCCGCGACCGTGTAAAAAAGGTTATCGCGCGAGATAAACTTAAGGTTGGTTTTACCTATTACAAGCTTGGACCATCCGTTGATGGAAAAAGTATACTTGAAGGCAAGGATTTGCCGACGTGGGAAAATTTTGCGAAGTATGTGCATTATCTCGCCACAGGAAAACCGATTGATGAAGTGAAAAAACCGACCGCAACGTGGGAAATTATTTCAAAAGCAAAACCGACGGGGATATACCTTTTGTATAAAGATAGTGTGGAAGAATTGAAGGAACTCGCTATCACGCGCGATTGGTTGGAATCAATAAAAGACAAGGAAGGCAAAAAGATTGTGTATGCGCCTGCGTGTTTCCTTGATAAAGAAGTGCTGGATGAACACAATATCGCCTTTGTGCAAATTCCATTTAATCTCTTTCAAAGAAAGTAAATATGATACTCAAAAGCTCACAACAAAAAGTCGTTACGGAGTTGGAAACATTCTTTGAAAAATGGAAGAATGAACTTTTGTCGTATGAAGAAAGCACCCGAAAATTAAAAACGGCGGGAATGGAGGAGATGATAAAAGATATTGTTTTACCGATAAAGAAATTATATGGAACGGTAAATGAGTACAAAGATTTTTCTGATATTCCTCAAACACCCGACGGTAATATATACCCGCGCTTATGTTTACAAGTTCCGACAGGTGGAGGTAAAACTTTGCTCGGTATTGAAACGATACGAATCTTTCACGAGGAATTTTTGGAAAAGAAAAAAGGATTGGTGGTGTGGATGGTCCACTCCGAGCCGATCTATGCGCAAACGATTCAAAAGCTCAAAGATAAGACAAGCCCGTATCGGCAAATGCTGGACCAGATAAGCGGAAACAGGACGGTTATCGCGGAGAAATCGGACGCGCTTCGGTTTCAAGATGTGAACGAAAATCTTGTCGTGTTGATGTTGATGATTCAATCGGCAAACCAAGAAACAAAAGAAAATTTGAAGGTGTTCAAAGATTCGGGCGTGTTTATGGATTTTTTCCCTTATGAACACGAGCAAGAAAAAATCGCGGAACTTTTGAAAGCGTATCCGTCGCTTGAATACTTTGAAGATAATTTGTTTGGTCAAAAAGCGATAAAAACAAGCTTGGGAAATATCGTACGCGTATGCAATCCGTTGTTTGTGGTTGATGAATTTCACAAGATATATACTGATTCACAAAGAAAGGTTATTGATTCGCTTAATCCGCGATGTATCATCGGGCTTTCCGCTACGCCGAAACCTGATATGAACGTGCTTATCAAGATCAAAGGAATGGATTTGTATCACGATGAAATGATAAAGCTCCCGATAAATGTTCGCCCTGAATTGAATGATAACTGGATGGAAATGATTCACGATGTAAAAGAAAAACGGGATGAGTTGGAAAAAATTGCTAATAAACACAAGGAATTGAAAGGCGACTACATACGCCCGATTGCGCTCTTGCAAGCGGAACGAACGGGAAAAGATAAGCGCGACGGTATGCACGTGCATGCGGACGATGTAAAAGATTATCTGATACAAATCGGCATTGATACTTCGCAGATTGCCATAAAATCCGCTTTTGTAGATGAACTGAAAGATGAAGTTTTGATGTCAAAAGATTGCGAGATTCGCTATATTATAACCAAACAAGCGCTAATGGAGGGATGGGATTGCCCATTTGCGTACGTTTTAGGTGTAATACCGACATCAAGAAGCACAACAGCACTCACACAGCTTGTCGGGCGCGTGTTGCGACAACCTTATACAAAGAGAACGGCTATACCTGAACTGGATCAGTGTTATACTTTTTTTAACCATGCGGATAGCGAAGAACTATTGCACGGAATAAAAAAAACTCTTGAAGCCGACGGACTTGAAGACATTGTTGATACCATCAAAGGAACATCTGGACCGAGCGGATTAAGTTTGATGTATCGCGCTTTTCCAATTCAAAAACAATTCAAAGATAAGTATTCCGAATCGTTAGCGCTCCCTTTGTGGCATATCAAAGACGGGAAAAATATCCGTGTTCTTTCGTACAGGTCCGATATTTTGCCAAGAATTGACTGGACGAGTATTGATACAAAAGCCCTTGTGAAGAAACTAAAAGAAACTATTGGAAAGCAAAAAATACAGGGTACGGATCTGCAATACTTTCTTGGCAGTACCTATCAAGGCAAAGGTGTGGAATATGAAAAAGAAGCATTTGAAGGGGGCGATGAATATATAATCGCTCACATTCTTTCGGAGTACATAAACAACCCTTTTATCTCTTTTTCTTTTGTGAAAGAGGTGATGAAAGACCTTGAAAAGACACTGGTACGCGAAGTTATTGAAAGTGATTTTGGTTATATTGCGCATGAGTTGTCTTCATTTGTAACATCGGAATGTCATAAGAACGAAGAACTGGTATTTAATAAGCTTGTGGAGGACGGCACTGTATTTTTGGCTATTACTGAAGATGGCGGATATACTATACCCGAAACATACTATGCGCCCGCAAAGAGAGATGAAGACAATGACAAGAGAATTATTCCCATAAAATCAGATCCGAAATCTCTTCACTTGGCGGTTGATTATGTCACGATGAACAACCTTGAAAAAGAAATAGTGGAAGAACTCCGAAAACAGGACAAGGTTTTGTGGTGGATGCGCAATAAAGTAGAGCCGACGGCATATCACATACAGGCGTGGAGAAAAAACAAAATTTATCCCGACTTTGTTATTGCAAAGAAAAATGACGAAGGAAAGCTTGAACTGGTATATATCCTTGAAAGCAAAGGCGACCAATTGGCAGAAAATCTTGATACAAAATACAAGCAACTTGTTTTTGAAAAGATGACAGAAACATCAAGTGGAGGTAGAGATGTTATCAAGAAATTCTCACATTATGATTTTCAATTGGTTCCGCAATCTGAAACAAGAAGTGCGATAAGAAAATTATTTAAATAAGTATGAAAGCAATAAATGTCTCACGAGTATCGACAGAGGAACAAAAAGAAACTGTATTGTATTTAAAAAATGAGAAATAAACTTATAAAAATACTAAGAGGTCTTGAAGAAGAAAGTGGCTTCAAAAACAAATACTCTGATTATTTTGAAGAATTCCAGTGTGATTATTCAATTGAAGAATTTCTTGATTTTCCAGACTTCAGATTTGTTATGAAACGTTTCAATGATAAGCATTATATTACAAAAGATAATGGTCTGATATTTCCTATCTCAAGTAACAGTATCAATGCGGAACTAAAAAGAATGGAAGCAGACGGGCTTATAATGATTGGAGTTCAAAAAGGAATGAGATGTGCGACTACTGCAGGTAATGGTCCAGATAATGATGGGTCTGAATTTACTTCTGAAAGTATTGTTCTCACAACTAAAGGAAAGAGTGAATGGAAATACTTTTGGTATAAAGCCACTGAAAATCCTGTTACAACAATACTATCAACTGGTGCCGTTGTTATTTCTATAATTGCTTTATCGAAATGAAAGCAATAAATGTCTCACGAGTATCAACAGAGGAACAAAAAGAAGCAGGAAACTCTTTGCCTGCTCAAATTGAGCGGATAGATATTTATTGTAAAAGAAAATCTTTTGATATTATTAAATCTTTTAGTTTTGACGAAAGTGCATATAAAGATAAAAGAGATGAGTTTGATAAGTTGCTTGAGTATGTTCAAGGAATAGCCAAGAAAGAAAAAATTGCAGTCTGTTTTGACAAGGTAGACAGACTTTCAAGAAGTGTCTTTGATAAAAGGGTTGGCAATCTGTATGATCTGGCTCTTGCGGATAAAATAGAACTTCATTTTGTCTCTGATGGGCAAGTGATAAATAATCAAATGTCTGCTGTTGAGAAGTTTCAATTTGGTATGAGTTTGGGTTTAGCTAAATATTATTCTGACGCCATTGGCGACAATGTCAAAAGAGCTTTTGAGCAAAAGAGAAGAAATGGGGAATGGACAGGACCAGTTCGTTTGGGTTATTTGAACGTATCATTGGATGCAGAAAAAAGACTGCGTAAAGATATAATTATAGATCCAGAACGAGGATATTTAGTTCAGAAAATGTTTGAATTGTATGCAACAGATCAAGACTCACTGGAAACAATAAGAGAAAAAATTTCAGAACTTGGATTAAGAACTCTAAAGGAAAATAAATTATCAAAAAGTGGGGTTGAGAATATATTAAAAGATACCTTTTATTGTGGTACTGCTGTATCAAAAAAATATGGTTCGTACGCTCATAAATATCCTAGACTGATTACAAGAGAATTATATGATAAGTGTCAACAAGTACGCACAAAACGCAACAGAATGCCTTATAAGGCAGTTTCTAGAGATTATATATTCAAAGGATTACTCAAGTGTCAAAACTGCGGTTGTTCAATGAGCCCGGAAACAAAGATTAAACCAAACGGAAAGACTTTTACTTACTATTCTTGTACTAATGCTAAGAGAATATGTAAACGAGTATATGTGCCTGAAAAAGACCTGTTAAAGCCTATTTATAAAGTTCTAGAACGATTTGAGAGTATTACAGAGGAAGTGCAGAATGATCTTGTTGATGAGTTACGTAAAAGCACAGAAACAGAAATTGTCTTTCATAAAGCACAGATAAATCGTATGCGAAATGATTATGACAAATTGAAGATAAAGGACGATCGATTACTTGATGCTTGGATGGACCAGAGTATTACTAAGGATATCTATGACAAAAAACATCAAGAATATCAGGACCAAATACAGACTTTGGAAATTGAGCTTTCTGAACATAGAAAAGCAGACTATGATTACCAAACCACTGTTGCCACAGTTATATCTGTAGCACGCAGAGCAAAGACTATCTTTGAAAATAGTTCTGATGTAGCAGGAAAACGTGCATTTTTAAATTACATACTTCAGAACCCTACTGTAAAAGAGAAAAAGCTATGTTTTACCATAGCTTCTCCGTTCAATCTAGTCCTAGAACTAGCTGATAGTCCTAACTGGCTCCGCGGGCAGGACTCGAACCTGCGACCAATCGATTAACAGTCGACCGCTCTACCAACTGAGCTACCGCGGAATATTTTTAACAAAACACAAATTCTTTCGCTGCGTTTGTAACGTCAATATAATAACAAAGTTCTAGAAAAATGCAAAGTGTTTTTGGTTGATTTCTAATTAGTTTTTAAAATTGAGTATTGAACAGTAAAAAAGAAAGATGGTTTGAAAAAAAGTCTAAAGAGAGGTATAACTAACTTATCTTTTTATTAAAAAAAATTATGCAAACTTTTAAGAAAACAAAAATTGTAGCAACTATCGGTCCGACGTCTTCAGATGAAAAATTATTTACAAAAATGGCAATGGCGGGTGTGAACGTGGTGCGCTTTAATTTTTCTCACGGTGATTACAAAACTCATAAAGACTCATTGGACATGGTGAGGAAAGTTTCTCAGAAATTGAAACAACCAATTGCTACATTGCAAGATCTTTCGGGTCCGAAAATTCGTACTGGGGATTTTAAATATGGAGAAGTAATGTTAAAGAGAGGCAAAAAAATTACTCTTACTTCAAAAAAAATTATTGGTGATGAAAATAGTGTTTATGTCGATTACGAAAGGTTATCAGAAGATGTTGTTCGCGGAACAAGAATTTTACTTGATGATGGAAGGAGGGAACTTAAGGTTTTAAGCACCTCCAAAGGTAAGGTTCTGTGTTCTGTTGTTCAAGGTGGTTTGATAAAAGGAAGGAGGGGGGTGAGCTTACCGGGAGTAGATTTAAAAACCTCGTCGCTGACTAAAAAAGACTTAGAAGACATTAAGTTTGGTATTCAAAATAATTTCGATTATGTTGCTCTTTCTTTTGTACGCACAGGCGCAGATATTAAAAAACTTCGTTCAATTTTAAAAAAGGGAAAATCAGATGCACATGTTATTGCAAAAATAGAGACAGTGCAAGGGGTAAAAAATATTGATGAAATAATAGAAGAATCCGATGGTATTATGGTGGCACGAGGTGATTTGGCTGTAGAATTGCCACGCGAAGAAGTCCCCCTGATACAGAAAAAAATTATTCAAAAATGTAATTCAGCGGGTGTTCCTGTCATTGTGGCAACTCAAATGCTTGAGTCTATGATTAGTGCCTTGGTACCAACTCGTGCTGAAGTGAGCGATGTTGCTAACTCTATTTTGGATGGAGCAGACGCCATAATGCTTTCACAAGAAACAGCGTACGGTGAACATCCTTTGGAGGTTGTAAAAGAAATGGCTACGGTATCAAGAAAAGTTGAAGGAAATCTTGCTTATCGTCTTCCAATGGAAAAAAATATTTTGAAATCAAAAGAGCTTCAAAGGAATATTATTATTGATGCTGTAACAGCTTCTGCTGTGCGTGTTGCTGAAAATGTAGATGCAAAAGTAATAGTTGCCCTTACATCTTCTGGTATTACTCCGAGAATGATATCGCGTTATCGCCCAGTTCAGCCAATACTCGCTCTTACTTCAAATGAAAAAATATTAAATAAAATGGTTCTTTATTATGGTTGTTACTCAAAAGAAATACATAAGTTTGATTATATTATAGAAGCCATGGATGATGTTAGAAAAATTATTTTACAAAATAACCTAGCGAAGAAAGGGGACAAAATTGTAGTTGTCTCCAGTGTTCCATTTGCAAACTTTGTTGGTACAAATTCGTGTATGGTGGAAGTGATATAGTTTTATGTATATAAAAGTAAAAGTGACCCCTAATTCAAAAAAAGAAACCTTTGAAAAAATTTCCGAAGATCACTTTAAGATATCTGTAAAAGAAGAGGCAAAAATGAATATGGCAAATCGAAGAGTGGTAGAGATTATTGCCCAAAATTTTGGTATTTTGCCTGGTAAAGTACGTCTCGTAAGTGGGCATCATTCACCAAGCAAAATATTGAATGTGGAAATAGGAGAAAAATAAAAGTAAAACCCCAAAAAGGGAAGGAACTAACTTTTTTCTTAAATAGTTTTTATTTTTATGCTAAAATATAAGTAGGTAAGTTCTTTGTTTTTAAAAGATTAGTTAGAAAAAAGGATATGAAAATAAATATAAAGGCAACAAATATTGATCTTACCCCCGCTTTATCTGACTATGTTAATCAGAAAATGGAGCAAATTGAAAAATTTATTGAGACAGACAAAGATGTTCCATTGTGTGAAGTTGAAATTGGAACGACAACAAAACATCACCAGTCGGGTAATATTTTCCGTGCTGAAATCAATTTAGACTTCTCAGGAAAAGATTTTCGTACTGTGTCTGAGAAAGAAGACCTTTATGTTGCTGTCAATGAAGCCAAAGAAGAAATAATTGAAGCTATAAAATCAAGTAAAACAAAACAAAGGACGAAATTCCGTCGAGGTTCTGAAAAAATCAAAAACCTTCTTAAGGGATTTGGGAAAATTAGAAGAAAAAAAATCAAATAATTATAAAGTATTTATTAAAAATAAAAAAATGAATGGGTTAAAACAAAATCATATTATTATACTAGCTCTTGTTTCTTTGTTAATCGTATTGTATTTTATGTCATCAAAAAATAATTCAAAAGAAGAACCGGTAGTTGTGAGTCCTATTAATGTTACTATTCAGACCACAAAAGGAGATATCGGGCTTTTGCTGTATGCTGACAAAACACCAAAAACAGTTGCAAATTTTATAGAATTAGCAAACGCTGATTATTATGATGGAGTTAAGTTTCATCGAGTTATGAAAGACTTTATGATTCAATCTGGAGATTATAAAACAAAAGATGATTCTTTAATGGACGAGTGGGGGTCAGGAGATCCTGGGTGGAAAATTGAGGATGAATTCGTAGAGGGAGTCTCTAATATGCGAGGAACTATCTCAATGGCAAACAGTGGTCCAAACACAGGTGGTAGTCAGTGGTTTATAAACTTAGTTGATAATCAGTTTCTTGATTTTGATAGACAGCCATTAGGTTCAAAACACGCGGTTTTTGGGAAGGTTATCTCGGGAATGGATGTGGTGGATGCCATTGGAGAGGTTGAGACAGAAGGTCCGGAAGGGTCAAGACCAGTTGAGCCGATTGTTATTACAGACGTGATTGTTGGAAAGTAGACCTAATCTAATAAAATAAAAAACATGAAACAAAAAAACACCCACGCCGTACAGCGTGGGTGTTTTTTTGTTTTTGCTAATTTTGCTAACGGGATTTTAAAAATACTTCGTAATCCATTTCTTTTTTCCCCTCGGGAATGACTTTTTTGATGACGAGTTTTTTGTTTATAAGTTCGGCTTCGGTGATGATAACGCGAACTTTTTTACCATCTTGTTCAGTGAAGAAAAAAGTCCGAGGCCAAATATCAAAGGCTTGAATTTTCCGAAAATTCTTTTCCGGGTCATCGTTTAGATCAATAAGTCCGTCTTCTTTGATAATCTTTTTAGTAAACGTTGCGACTTCGTGATTTTGTTCCTGTGGTTTTATTTCACCAGCAATCCATTTGGGAATTATTTCGGCGAGCATTTTTCCGCCTTGTTCCCCAGTTATTTTTTCGAGTTCGCTCGCCTTTGGTGGCCAGTTCTCAATAGGTGTTTTTTCTTGGGCGAGAATTGGTCCGTGATCCATTTTTTCATCAAGAAGCATTATACTTACTCCTGTTTCTTTTTCTTCTAAAATAGCGGACTGGAGAGGGGAAGCGCCACGAAGTTTTGGTAACAGTGAAGGGTGTACGTTTAGTGTTCCGTATTTGGGAATATCAAGAATTTCTTGGGGTATTATTTTTCCATAGGCGGCGACAATAAAAAGATTCCACGGACCATCTTCAACGATGGTTTGGATAATTTTTTCGTCTCGTAATGTTTCTGGCTGAAAGGTTGAGATGTTGTTTTCTTCCGCCCAAATTTTTGCTTCGGGGGGGGTGAGCATTAGTTTTCGACCAGCGGGTTTATCGGGTTGGGAGATGATAAGACGAGGTATTATGCCATTTTCTTTAAGGGTATCAAGAACATAGACGGCAATTTGCGGACTGCCAAAAAAGGCGATATTTGATTCTGGAAGTTTTTTGTTCATATTTGATTTTTAGAGAGTTGGGTTATAAAAAACAATGGCTTGAATTATTTAGCTATGATAACATGTAATGACAAGATTCATAATAAATATCTTGTCATTATGAGTAATTTGTTAAAAATTATTAAATAATTAATAAAAACAATATGATTGTTACAACAGGAGAAAAAATCCCAGGGAAAGAAATAACTCAAATTTTAGGTATTTCACGTGGTAGTACAGTACGAGCGCGTAATGTTGGACGAGATATTTTTGCTGGAGTTAAGAATTTGGTTGGTGGTGAGATTACTGAATATACAAAACTACAAGCAGAATCGCGTGAGCAGGCAATGCAACGAATGCAAGAAGATGCACAAAAGTTAGGGGCTGACGCTGTAATAGGTTTACGGATGCAATCATCAATGATTACTCAAGGGGCATCGGAGATGTTGGTTTATGGTACAGCAGTAAAACTTAATTAATATTAGTTTATTATCAAAGATATGATAGGAAACATAATTTTATTATTTTGGGGAGGTCTTTTTGTGATTTTTATTTACCTAGTCATTCAGAGGATAAAAGAAAAGAAAGAAGAAGATTTTGAAGACAGAGACAATTAAAACAAACAAAAAATACCAAGGTCTGACCTTGGTATTTTTTTGAACATTATTGCCAACAATTGATTAAGACACGCAGACATTGTATTATGTCGCCTAGTGAATCAAGCGTTTTATAAATTGTTATTTCTAATTTTGTAATGAAACTAAAAAACATAATAGAGTCTCAACAGTTTGATGAAGAAACTATTTTTGAATTATTTAAAAAAACAGACGAACTAAGAATTGGCGTTAAAAAACCTTTAGATGGAAAAATATTAGCTACTCTTTTTTATGAACCAAGTACCAGAACGCGGCTTAGTTTTGAATCGGCAATGTTGAGGATGGGCGGACAAGTTATTAGCACTGAAAATGCTAAAGAATTTTCTTCGGCTATAAAAGGTGAATCAATAGAAGATAGTGTTAGAGTTATTTCTACTTATTCAGATGCTATTGTTATTAGACATTTTGAAGAAGGGGCGCTAGAGAAAGCAGCTTCAGTAAGTCCTGTTCCTGTTATAAACGGGGGGAGTGGCTCTGGACAACACCCAACTCAAACTCTATTGGATATTTATACTATCTGGAAGGAGGTTGGCAAAATAGATGGAATTACAATTGCTATGGTTGGTGATTTGAAGTACGGAAGAACAGTCCGTTCACTGTGCTATTTACTGGGGAAGTTTAAAAATATAAAAATAATTTTTATCGCTCCTAAAGCTCTTTCTATTAATCAGGATATAAAAGATTACTTAAAAAGAAAAGATGTTTCATTTGAAGAGAGAACTGAACTTGATAAATATCTTCCTGAAGTGGATGTTGTTTATATGACACGGATTCAAAAAGAGAGAATGTCCGAAAAAGAATATGAAGAATCAAAAGGTTTATATAAAATTACCGAAAAGAATCTTCAGTTGATAAAAAAAACAGCTCGATTGTTACATCCTCTTCCTCATGTTGAAGAAATTCAACTTTCTTTGGAAACAGAAAACAAAGACCAAAGGGTTGCTTATTTTAGGCAAGCAGAAAATGGTTTGTACGTAAGAATGGCTTTGCTCTCTTGTCTACTGGACTAAAAGCTTTCTGAAAAATTTTTAGCAAAATAAATAAAAGAGCGGTTTAATCGCTCTTTTGTTCTTAACCACCTTTTTCTCTTTTAATTTAAGTTATTTTTTGTCGTCTGAAAAATTCACTTCTTTTAAGTCTTTGGCTTTGTCGATAAAAAGAATTCCATCTAAATGGTCATTTTCGTGTTGAATTGTTTGAGCCATCATTCCACTTGCTCCCCTTGTAAATAACTCACCCTTTTCATTAAAAGCTCTAACCATTACTTTTTCGGATCGTTTTACTTTTCCATAAACACCACGAACGCTGAGACATCCTTCCGTTAGCCATTGTGTTTTTCTGGAGCGATTGATTATTTCAGGATTAATAAAGATAAGGTCTTTATGTTTATCCATGTCCGCAAGTTCTTTCTCTGGAAGAGCGTCGCCGTTTTCATCAAGAGTAAATATTTTTTTTGATATCAAAAAAGCTCTAATTGAAATTCCTATTTGTGGGGCAGCAATAGCGAGCCCATCTTCATTCTCGTCAATAGATTTTGCCATGTCTTGGAAAACCTTTTTATTTTTTGAAGAAGCTATTTCTTCTACTGGAATTTCTTTTGCGATTTCCCTTAGAATAGGATTTCCTTTTTGTATAATCTCTATCATGTTTAATTTATAGCAAATTTTTTCTGTAATTCCAATACTTATAGCAGGTTTTCGGGTTCGACATTAATGATATACGCGGGGGAAAGTGATTTTAATATTCCGAGCAATCTTGTATCAACCCAAGAATTTTTTTCAAGTTTAATAAGCATGTGCATACGGTATTCACTTTTTATTTCTTGAACAAATGCTGGGAAGGCGATTGCTTCATAGTTAGTGAGCGCGTCTTTTAATTTTTCCATATCATTAACTACTTTTTCTTTCTGTCCTTCTCTAGTGATTTTTATAAATTTTTTAAATGGTGGGTATTCCGTTTCTTGCCTGTTTTTTATTTCATCGCGGTAGAAGTCCATCAAATTTCCTTTGCTAATATCTTGAAATATCTTTTCGTCGATATGGCGGGTTTGGATGATGAAATTCTTTGTTGATTTGGTATACAAACGAAGGAGAAGATTAAAGATGCGCTCGTTTCCTCTGAAGTCAGGAAGAGCAAATAATGAATCTATTGAAAGAACGGCTATATTTTCAATATCTTTTTCTATATAGGAAAGCGCCATCTCTGTGCCTAACAAAATACTCCCGGGAGAATCTATAAACGATTGAGCGATTTCCTTGGCTTGTTTTGTGGTGGTGGCAGAATCTTTATCAAGTCGAAACAATTTAATGTTTGGATATTTTTTGGATATTTCTGTTTCTGCTAATTGAATACCAATACCAAGTGGAGTTAATTTCCAACTCCCACAATTTTCGCATTTTGTTTTTGCGCTTTTATGATTTCCACATTTGTGACAGATGAAAACATTTTTATCATTTTTCTTATGAAGAACAATAGGAGTGCTACAATAATCACATTTAACAATAGTTCCGCAATCTCCACAAACAGTTAAAGGATTAAGTCCTTTTCGTGCGGAGATAATAAAAAGATGCTCATTCTGTTGTTTTGTTTCATCGATGATTTTTTTTAACTCGTCGCTTAAAATACCAAAAGGTTCTTTTTTGTTTGTGCGAGTAGATTCGTCTAAATTTTTATCTTTTTTAGTATCAATTATTTTTTGTTTTGCGGTGCTCAAGATACGAAACTTAAGGGGGGTAAAAGGAATAAATTCACCTTCTTTTTGGCGGAACAAAGTTTCTGTTCGAAGAAACACGTCTCCAAAGATAAGTTTTATCCCAGTTTTTTTTGCATGAAATTCTGCAAAAATTCTGTAGTCCATAAAAGGGCGTGTTGGCGTTTTATAGCCACTGTCGTTTTCGCTGTCCAGTATGATCGTCCCAATATCGTGACGGGGAATTGCCATAAAGCCACCAGTGGCTATTATCAATACTGGATGTTTGGAAGTAATGATTTTATTCCATCGTGAAATCATTTCTTTTTTAGAAATTTTCCCATTCAATATATAAGTGTAAGAGCTGATTCCTTTTTCTAGAGAATTGAAAGCGTGTTCAATTTTTTGTGAGGAGGGAAGACAGAAAAAAACAGACTCTTGTTTCGCAAACGACTCTCTAATGAAACTTTTGTATGTTGCCATTCTTTCCTTATAGTCAGATTGAAAAACATACTTTTCATTTTGTAGTTCTTTTTGATCAAATTGTTTTTCAATACCAACAGGTATTTCGTTGATTTCTTCATTTCCATATGCTTCTAAAATATTTTTAGGAATCAGTGATTGAATTATTGAACTGGTGTTGGTGGCAAAATAATCAGCTGCAGTGTTGGCTGTTTCGATAAAGCTTGGTATGAAAACTGGAGTGGATTTTATTTTTTCTATTTTTTTAATAGTAAAAGTTGCTTGTTTAAGTTGTGTTTTTGCAGAGCGTACATCCTGAATAAGTATAGTAATTGCGGGTATTGTTTTTGTTCGGAGAGGAACAAAAACCAGCGAGCCAATTTCAATGTTGGGGTCTGTTGTAAAATAAGTGAGGTGGTCTCTAAAGATACCGCGCGATAATGGGATTACAGTAACAATTTTCATATTTTGAGTTTGTAAACAAAAAGGTAAAAATTAAGACAATTTTTTTAATGAAAGTTTTGTTCTTTTTCAAAAAAATCTTACGCTGTTTATGTTTATGTAGATACATAGTTACAGAACTGGCCTCAAAAGTCAAAACAGGTGGGGATTTCTTTGAGTTGTAAAATCGCTTTAAAAGACATATTATTACTACTACTTATGGATAAAGAAAAATTTCTAATAAAGGGGCTTGCTGGTTCCAGAACACTTGAGGGAGAAATTCCTGTGGGAGGTGCAAAAAATGCGGCTCTTAAGGTGATTGCGGCTTCTTTGCTTTTTAAAGATGATGTTGAATTAAAAAATGTTCCTAATATAGAAGATATTAAAAAGTTGATAGAATTAGTACGTGATATCGGTTTTGGCGCAGTCTCTTCAAAGGAACATTCTTATATTATTTCGCCTAAAGATAGAATTTCTACTGTTCTCTCTCCAGAGATTGCTAAAAAGATACGTTCTTCCGTAGTTTTAACTGGCCCTCTTTTGGCTCGTACGGGCAGAGTGGTTTTTCCACATCCGGGAGGCTGTATTATCGGGGCACGTCCTATTGATTTTTTCCTCAAAAGCTACGAAATGATGGGGGCGAAAATAAAAGAAACAAAAGATAAATATATAATTGAAGCAAAAGACGGAAAGCTTATTGGAGCAAAAATTTTTCTACCAATACCAAGCGTTACTGTTACTGAAACTATTATGATGGCTGGAGTTCTGGCTAAAGGAGTAACGACAATAAGAAATGCTGCTTTAGAGCCAGAGATAGAAGAGCTTGCTAAGTTTCTTAATAAATGTGGAGCAAATATTCAAGGAGCGGGAACCTCTACTGTTATTGTTCGTGGTGGTCCTCTGCTTAAGACGGGTGGTGTACCTCTTAGTATAATGCCTGACCGTATAGAAGCAGGAAGTTTTCTTATTCTTGCCGCCCTTGCTGGAAAGGATGTTACTGTAACTCAATGCAATCCAGATCACATTGAGGCATTGGTTGATGTACTTAGAAGGTCTGGTGTGAAAATTGATATTGAAAAGTCTTCACTAAGGGTAACTTGTGACAGTCGAAATAAAAAAAAGGAATTCCAATCTCTTGATATAAAGACTCATGAATACCCAGGTTTTCCAACAGATTTACAGGCGCCGATGACAGTTTTTCTTACTCAAGCAGTAGGAGAAAGCCTTGTTCATGAAACTATTTTTGAAGGACGTTTGGCGTATGCGGAATCGTTGGAAGCTATGGGCGCAGATATTACGCCAATGGATCCACACAGAATGTTAGTTAAAGGAGCAACTCCACTCCATGGTAAAGATTTGGAAAGTCCAGACTTACGAGCAGGATTAGCTTTTGTTTTAGCAGCAATAGTTTCTAAAGGAAACTCTACCGTGCACAATGTTTACAATATTGATAGAGGATATGAATCTGTTGAAAAAAGATTTGCAAAAATAGGCGTTGATATTTTACGAGTTTCTGAATAATTTTACATAGTCAAAAATTTTGGTTATGTAATCAAAATTTTTTTAGTGATTACTTTTTGGATGTTGATAACAATATACTTTTTGCTTATTTTTTTGGTATAATCAAAAGTGAAAAACAATTTCAAATCGGAAAGTGAAATTGTATTTATTTTTTTATATAAATTTTTTATTAACTATATTTTAATTTTTATATTATTGTGGTAACAGAAGAAATAATCTCATATATTAAAAGTCAGCTTGACTCTGGTATGGAGAAGAACGAAATTATAAGAATCCTCAAATCGCAAGGTGGTTGGGAAGACGACGATCTCACTGAAGCTTTTGCTAAAATTGAACCAGAAAAGGTTTCTAAGGTAGAAGTTCCAAAGATAGACAATGTATTAGAAAAACCTACTTCTGTGTCTTTTCAAGATAATCCGGTTACAAATCAGCCAAAAGATTCTTTCGTTGAGAATGATGTACTAAGAGCACAAGGGGCTGTCAATGTGGCGCAAACAAAAAATCAAATAGTTCAAGAAAAGCACGATCCTAATTCTATTCTTGGACAAGTTTCAAAAGAAAAAAAAGGTGGAAGTAAAAAAATAATTTCGGTTATTGTTGTGGTGATTGTTTTACTAGGATTGTTTGGTGCTGTTGCTTATGGATACACTACATATTTTAAAACTCCAAAACCGATTGACCTTTTGTTAGAATCATCTCTCAAAAGTTTGGAAGTCACTAACGTTAGAAATAAAAGTTCTTTCAACCTTGATTTGGAAGTAGGAACTGGTGGGGATACTGGCACGACGACTTCTTTTGGAAATCCTCTTTCTGGGAGCAAAACTTCTTTTGGTTTTAAAGTTTCTTCTGACATAGGATTTAATAATTCAGATCCTCTAAATCAAAAGACTGATGGTTCTCTGACTTTTGGTTTAAAAGGAGCAAAAAGTGTTTTGACTGTTAGTTTTGATGGAACTTTTGATGTAAAAATGCTTGATAATATAGTGTACTTGCGTTTGCGAGACCTTACTCCTTTTATGGATTATGACTTGAGTGAATATCAGAACAAATGGGTTAAAATTGATTTAGAAAATATCATGCCAGGAATTGGTCTTGATTTGGCGGAACTTTCAGCAACACAAACTGAACAAGCCGAGACAAATAAAGAAACCCTGCAAAAGATTTTTAGTAATCCAATTGTTATTGAAACAATAAATCGTTCTGGTAAGGTGGAAAAAGTAAAAGATGAAAATGGCGATACAGAGTACCAATTAACCCTTCAGATAAGTAAAGAAGATTGGAAAATATTAATTAAAGAATTCGTTAAAGAGTATAAAGAAGCTTATGCAACTTTATTGGATGAAAAAGTACAGGAAGTTGCAGGTTCAAATAATGCTCCAAGTTCAGAAGAAATATTTGCAGAAATAGAGAAGGGTATCGACAGTGAAGAAGTAGAGAAAATCCTTGAGGTACTAGAAAAATTAACTTTCCAAGAATGGATTAATAAAGATACAATGTTGACGAGAAGAAGTGTTGTTTCTTTGAATTTTGAGGGGTTGACGATAGAAGATGGAAATACAGGAAAAGTAACTATAGATGGAGGTATTTCTGGAGAAAGTATAATGGATTATGGCGCAGTGATTGAAGTTGTTCCTCCTACTGACGCAATACTACTAGAAGATTTTATAAAAGAAGCAAAAAAAGGAAGTCAGACACAGCAGATGATTGATTTTTTGCAGGTACAGTCAAACTTAAGGACAGTCTCTGTACAAGCAGAATTGTATTATGATGACCATAAGCAGAGTTACGGAACACCTGTTGTTGCTTCAAGTGAAGTTTGTAATAATTTAGAGACCATGTTTGGAGATGATGATATTATTAAGCAGATGCTCGGGTCTACAATAAAAATAGAGTCAAAAGGTATTATTACTTGCGCGATTGGAAAGGGAGGGCAATCTTGGGTAGTAGGTTTTGATGATTCAGATAATAGTGAGAGATGGTGTGTTGATTCCACCGGTTATGAAGGAGAGAGCAGTATCCTAAAAACGGGAGGAAAAAGTTCAGGTGCAGAATGTAGCACAAAAAGTTCTCAAGATTTCGAAGAATTATTTGAAGATTCTTCAAACTTCTAATCATATAATAATCAGAAGTAAACAAAAATCCGGTTTTTATGCCGGATTTTTGTCTACTTTACCAGAGTTGTTTTTTCGGGTAATATTACAAAGTAATAACAAAAATTTTATTTATGAAAATATTTACCAGAAAATTAGGAATTGATCTTGGTACTGCAAATACTCTTGTTTTTGTTCCAGGGAAAGGAGCAGTCCAGAATGAGCCATCTGTGGTTGCTGTTTCTGAACAGAACAATAGAATCATGGCTGTGGGGTTAGAAGCTAAAGAAATGGTTGGACGTACCCCAGATAATATAATTGTCTATCGTCCCATGAAAGATGGTGTCATTGCTGATTATCGAGTGACTGAAGCGATGATTCGTTATCACATCGAAAAAGCGTTGGGTAAATGGAACATCTTTAAACCAGATGTTATGGTTTCTGTTCCAGCCGGTGTTTCTTCAACAGAACGCCGTGCTGTTATTGAGGCGACAATCAAAGCAGGAGCAAAAAATGCTTATGTGGTTAAAGAGCCAATACTTGCCGCAATAGGAGCAGGAATTCCCATTTATGAGGCAAGAGGGCATATGATTGTTGATATTGGTGGAGGGACAACTGATGTGGCTGTTATTTCTCTCGGCGGAATTGTGTCCTCAACTTCTGTAAAATGTGCAGGGAATAAAATAGATCAGTCAATTGCTGATTTTGTTAAGAAAAATTTCAATCTTGCTATCGGTGAAAAAACAGCAGAAGATATTAAAATCAAGGTTGCCTCGGC
>Ga0172381_10001455_pt1 | contig 27828 bp, 28 predicted proteins | sample Leawel6488metaG_FD_119754 | JGI IMG/M metagenome (GOLD analysis project Ga0172381, IMG submission 119754) | Leachate microbial communities from a municipal landfill in Southern Ontario, Canada - Leachate well 64-88 metaG | ecosystem: Engineered > Solid waste > Landfill > Unclassified | place... | reverse complement strand
GGCAGTGAGGTACGCGATGAAGCTCTGCTTGCATATATCAAACAGTTGCGCCCAACGTATAAGACGGCATTATTAAGCAATATTGCTGGCAGTAGTCTTGGTCGGCGGTTTCCACACGGCGAACTGAACCAGTATTTTGATGCAGTTGTTGCATCAGGCGATATTGGATACGCTAAGCCTGAACCGGAAGCGTACGAAATTACCGCCGAGCGGCTAGGTATTCGGCTTAATGAGTGTGTTTTTACGGATGATAGGGAGCTATTTTGTAAGGGTGCTACCTCTGTTGGAATGCAGAGTATTTTGTATAAAGATTTTGTACAGTTTAAGCAGCAGCTTGAAGAGTTGCTACATACAGATACTGCTGTCTAACCAATACGAAATACCAAGCGTTTTTCTGTATTTGCGGCCCTTTGAATGGCCGGCCCGTTTAATCGCAAGGTTGTGATAAGCGCGGCACTTCTAGCTTTAATCATAATGCTACGCTGCAGCATTGTAACCTGCACGTCGCAGTCGTGATGTCGCCGCACGTAGTCTTTGATGGCGGTAATCTCCGGCGGAGTATCGAAATCTCTATGACTAAGTATGTCTGATAAATTATCCATAGAATGTATAGTATAAAGGGTTAAGAGGTAAGAGTTAAGAAAATGCCAGAACTTCCAGAAGTCGAAACGGTACGCACGGGGCTTGAGCGGCTGATAGTTGGCCGCACAATTGCAGACGTGTCGTTCGATACGCCTAAAAGCTTTCCGAACGACTCTGAAAAAGTCGCGCAATTCCTTGTTGGTATGCAGGTGCAAGGAGTGCGGCGTCGGGCTAAGGTGCTAATGATAGACCTTTCTTCCGCCTACACACTTGTTACTCACTTGAAGATGACAGGTCAGCTTGTATATCGTGGTAAGCAAAATTTTGGGGCAGGTCATCCCACAGACAGCCTTATCGGTGAACTGCCCGACAGAAGTACACGGGTAACGCTTACATTTGCAGATGGTAGTTGCCTGTATTTTAACGATCAGCGCAAATTTGGCTGGATGATGCTCTACCCAACACTCGAAGTTCCAAATATCGATTTTATGAAGCGAGTCGGACCAGAACCGCTGGAGGAAGATTTCACGGCAGCAACTTTTGCTGCTTGCTTTGTGCGTCGAAAGAATACAAATATCAAAGCAGCCCTGCTTGACCAAACGGTTGTTGCCGGTGTGGGTAATATTTATGCCGATGAAGTACTGTGGGGCGCTAAGATTCACCCGCTGACACTTGTCAAGGATCTATCTTATTCCCAATTCGAGCTGCTATTTACGGAGCTGCAATACGTACTTCGTTTGTCTATCGAAAAGGGTGGTTCAACGGATCGAAACTATGTTGATGCTGAGGGCAAGAAGGGCAGTTACCTATCCTTCGCGAAAGTTTTTCGCCGCGAAAACCTGCCGTGCCCACGCTGTGGTACCAGCATAGTCAAGACCCGTGTCGCTGGCCGTGGTACCCACACCTGCCCAAAGTGCCAAAAGTTACATCTTGCTAAGTAGGCGGTGAACCGAGGCTACATCGGGTAGGCGGTACTTCGCGGCGGTGCGGCCAGGGCCTACCTTAATGCTATAGCCGCTATTGGGCGGTATGGCTGTAAACATATCCTCGTCTGTGGTATCGTCGCCGATGGCGATTACAAAATCGTGATCGTGTATAAGCCACTCCTGAGCCGCGCGTGCCTTATTCACATCTGCCGGTACTACTTCTAGAACTTTTTTACCATCTTTTGCAACGAGTCCGTAACTGCGAAGCAGGGGTCGTAATAAACGCTTGACGATGACCAGATTTCGCTGGCTATAAAACGGGCTCGCGTCTCGGTAATGCCACGCTATAGCCCACTCTTTTTGTTCTATAAGTGAACCAGGGGTTTTCTTTGCATAATATGTAAGCACTGTGAGTATGTCTCGTTTCCACTCCGGGTCAGTACTACTTGTAACGTGCCAATGCTTACCACCCCTGCGGCGGAATAATGCACCGTGTTCGGCTGCCAAAGCAATCGGCAGCTTACCGAACCAGCTCACCAAATCTACTCGATCACGACCGCTTATGATAACGACGGTGTTATAGGGGTTTTCAGATAGTTTTCCGAGCAAGCGCATAACGCGCTTATCTGGAGATGCCTCGGCGGGGCGTTTGCGGAATCCCTGGAGCACGCCGTCGTAATCGAGTAAAAATAGCCTATGGCTAGCTTCGTTGTAGGCACGCAACATTTCTTTTTCCCGCTTGGTACTCAAGCTGAATGTACGATGAATCATACTGCTGGGGATTACACTGGTTACGCTGGTTTTCTGTAAGGTATCAAGGAAACTCTGCGCCCACTTGTCGGCGGTGAATCGGGCCAAATGTTTTTGCATGGTAACAATTCGTCGTTTGAGCTCACTGGGTCGCATTAGGAGCGCCTCGTACAGCCCATCAACAATGCTCCGTTGTTTATGGGGGTTTACCATAACAGCATCCTTGAGCTCCTCGGCCGAACCAGCAGTTTCGCTGAGTACCAATACGCCTGGGCTATGCTGCTGGGATGCCACGTATTCTTTAGTTACCAGGTTCATGCCGTCACGGATAGGCACGATAAACCCAACATCTGCTCGACTAAACAAGGCGGCAATTTTCTCGTAGCCCATGGTTGTGTATTGGTATTCAATGGGCTTCCATCTGCGAGTGCCGAACTCTGCATTTATCTCTGCGACTAGTTTCTCGACGGATTCTTTCAGGTTCATGTATTCCGGAACACTTGTTCTACTTGGGTTTGCGACCATTACGAGAAGTATCTTTTTGTGTAACTCCGGGTGTTCCTGGAGTAGGGTACGGTAAGCTTGAAGCCGCTCAAGAAAGCCCTTGGTTGGATCAAGCCGGTCAAAGGCAACAATTACTTTTTTACCCCTGTATTTCCAGCGCAAACGGGCAGACTCTATTCGTACGAGTCGACGCTTGGTGGCCTGTGCAAACTTCAGGTAATCAATACCAATTGGAAACTCGGCGACGCGTACAAGCCGTTTAACGAGCGCTACCTTGCGCTCCATAACGGTGCCAATGTTTGATTCTTTGCAGTAGGCTAAGAAATTATTACTATAGCCCTTGGTGTGAAAGCCGAGCAAGTCGGCGCCAAGCAGCCCAAATGTTAGTTGTGGAGCATGAGGCAGTTGCTTCATAATTTCTGGCGAAGGGAACGGTATGTGTAGGAAAAAGCCGATTTTGCTAGTTGGCCAAGCGTTGCGTAGTAGCTCGGGAACGAGCAATAGCTGATAATCGTGCACCCATATAGTGCTGCTGGGTGAGGCCAGACGAATGACCTCCTCGGCGAATATCTGATTAGCTTTTCTGTACGCGCTCCAGATGCGCTGTGACGGCTTAATATTTACCGCAAGCTCATGAAATAGTGGCCAGAGGATGCGATTACTGTACTCATTGTAGTAGTCCTCAACGAGCTGTTTACGCAAAAACACAGGGTAACAGTTCTCTTTTAGCAGGTGCTCACGAATAGTTTTTTTGTCATCTTCGGACAGCTCCTCGTCGGTTATACCAGGCCAACCAATCCACATGCTATTGCCAGTAGTTGTAACCGAAGCTAAGCCAGTAGCAAGCCCTCCAATACTGCTGGAGAATTCAAGCTTACCATCCACTTTCCTCACACTGACTGGCAGCCGATTCGATACTATTACTAGATTCGGCATTTGCACTAGGCATTGTTGCACGGCTGAATGGTTAAGACTGTGAGTAATATCACAGTAAATACCAGTCAACAGATGATAGAAACTAAAATTGCCGCTAGAAATATGAGAGCGTGAACTCATAGTATACCCACCCGTATGTGCCGACATGCAGTATACTAATAGGCGAATGATTGTAACGCTAACGGGAGAGAACGATGCGGAGCGCAGCGCGGAGCTTGTGCGTATTGTGTGTGCCTTCGTGGAGCAATATGACGATATGGCTGTAGAGCGGCTAGACGGTGAAGAAGCCACATATGATCGTATGGCGGCGGCGGCCGAAAGTGTGCCGTTCCTCGTACCCCGCAAACTTGTCGTGCTCCGAATGCCCAGCCTTAATAAAGAATTTGCCGAAAAATTTGGGGATTTTGTTCATCGAATCGCAGACACAAGCGATGTTGTGCTTGTTGAACCCAAGCTAGACAAACGATTAACATATTACAAACAGCTAAAAGAGCTTACAGAATTTCGTGAGTTTGCCATTTTGGGCACCGAAAATCTGGTGCAATATGTTCAAGATTATGCAAAAGAGCAGGGCGGTAGTATAGCACCATCGGCCGCCCGCGTTCTTGTCGAGCGAACAGCGCTCACTCAACTGGGCTTACGACACGAAATCGATAAGCTTCTGAGCTACGACTCGCATATTACTGAACAGTCAATCGAATTGCTGACAGAGAAAACACCCCAGAGCACCGTGTTTGATTTGCTCGAGGCAGCCTTCGCCGGTAATACCAAGAGTACCCTAGCACTGTACGAAGAGCAGCGAGCACTTAAGGTCGAACCGCAGCAGATTATTGCAATGCTTGCTTGGCAGCTATACGCACTGGCGCTAGTAAAAAGTGCACAGCGCAGAAGTGTTGACGAAATTGCCCGAGAGACAAAGCTAAAACCATTCGTGATACGAAAGAGCCAAGACCTGGCTCGTTCCATTAGCCTAGTGCGGCTCAAAGAGCTTGTTACCCAGCTGCGTGAGTTTGATGTACGAACCAAATCAGAGGGCATCATTGCGGACGAAGCGGTTAGGTACTATCTGCTCCAGCTTGCGTTATAAAAATAACCGCCCGTGCATCTAGCGCACGAGCGGTTATGACGCCCAAGGTCGGGTGTATTATTTTTTTGTAGCAGCCTTCTTGGCGGGGGCTTTTTTAGCTGCGGGCTTCTTAGCAGAAGTTTTCTTAGCGGCAACCGGCTTTTTTGCGGCTGCTTTTGGCTTTGTGGTTGCTGACTTAACGCCAGCGGGCTTTGTAACGCCGGAGGCTTTTTTGGCATTGCGTGCAGCCTGAGCCTTCTTACGGGCTACTTTGTTCTTGTGCATTACGCCTTTTTTGCCGGCCTTGTCGAGCTCGCTCTGAACTTTACCAAGTGCCTTAACGGCTTTCTTTTTATCTGTTGTGGTTAATGCCTTGCCAAACGCTTTTACTGCGGCCTTTAGGCTGCGCTTAGTTTTGCTATTGCGCACAGCTGCCTTACCGGCAACCTTAACGCGCTTTTTTGCTGACTTAATAATTGGCATTTTGTTCCTTGTCTACCGTTATTAACTTATTTTACTTCCGTGTAACTATAGCGCACATCTCCCTCTGTTGTAAAGGTGATGGAACCAGAAAGGTGACAAATATGCAAAATAACCCTCGACAAACAGGTCGTGCTTATGGTAGCATAGCGAAAGATAGCCTAGGTAAAACAAACAGCATGCAGGAACAACAAAAACAGCTTATAGCCAAGCTCAAAGAAGCACAAAACGTGCTTGTTACGGTGAGCAAAAATCCATCGGTGGATCAGCTTTCTGCTGCCATTGGTTTTACGCTGGCCTTAAATAAGCTCGACAAACACGCAACTGCCGTATTCAGCGGGCGAGTGCCAGATACGATTGAGTTCCTAAAGCCCGAGGAAACACTCGAAAAGAGCACCGATAGCTTACGTGATTTCATAATCGCACTCGATAAGTCCAAGGCCGACAAGCTTCGTTATAAAGTCGAAGACCAAGTGGTTCGTATTTTTATAACGCCTTACCGTACATCGATTTCCGAGAAAGACCTCGATTTTAGTCAGGGAGACTTTAATGTTGATGTTGTTATTGCGCTCGGTGTTCCGGAGCAGCAAGACCTAGATGAAGCTATTCAGGCTCACGGACGTATATTGCATGATGCGACGGTTGCGTGCTTAAGCATAGACGGTCACCAGGAGCTAGGTACGCTCAATATCGCAGACACAAAGGCGAGCAGTTTGTCCGAAATGGTAACAGAACTAATTCAGGGTATGGGCCAGGACCTTATTGATTCACAGATAGCTACTGCGCTACTCACCGGTATAGTGGCAATGACAAATCGTTTTAGTAATGACCGCACATCGCCCAAAACCATGAGTCTTAGCTCGGTGCTTATGACGGCGGGAGCAAATCAACAGCTTATTGCTACCGAGCTCGAGGCACCACAAGCAGCCCAACCAACCGCTGTCGACAGCGATTCTGCGATGGCACCGCAACCAGCCAAAGAACCGGGCATGCTCGAGATTGAACACAATGGTGCTACAGAGAATACTCCTCAAGACTCCGTGAGCCCTGCTGTGCAACTGCCGGAACCCCAGCCGGAACAGATAGGACAATCAGACACCCCTCAGATACATGTTGATGAAGAGGGCAGAATCGTAACAGATGCCGGCAATGAGCTGCCCCAAATTGGTCCTTCGCGCGCATCCGGTGAAGAGGGCTTGCCAGCAGAGCAAGAAGTTGTTTCTAGGGAGCGAATTATGGAACCACCTGCACGTGACAGTGTGTTGTCGGCTAATATAGAAGAAGAGGCTCTGGATGCACCAACCGGGGAGCTTACTCTACCCACGAATAATGTGCCAATGCTAACCCACGAGAAAGAGCCAGCGGATTCTACAGAACCCTCAGCGCAGCTGCCAGATCCCGAACCTTTACCACCCGAACAGTTAGCCCCGCAAGGCAGCACCCAGGATCAAATCGATACCAACACCGAGACGCTTTCGCAAATAGAGAAGCTGGTCGATAGTCCGCACCTAAATGCGCAGATGCAACCTACCGAATCGAATAATGTCGACGAAGCAAGAAACGCAGTCCAAGAGGCGTACAATTCCGGGGAAGCTGCTACCGCACCCGATCCTATTGTTGCACTGAACGCACAACCGCTCGGATCAGAATTGCACGAAGAAAATACACAGGATACACCAACGCCACAGATGCAATATCAGCCGGCACCAGGCTTCGGAGCAGGGCAAACTCAGCTTGTTGACGGAGGAATACCCGGTAATTCACCAGGCGACCAAACGCTTGACATGCCACTACCGAGTGTACCTACCGCAACTCCCGCCGCCGGCGTATCACCAACGGCTACAACTCCTGACAATAACTCTTCACCTGTACCGCCCGTGCCACCTCCGCCTATGCCCACTTGGGGCTCGTGATATGCTGTAGCTGATGCAGGGCTTACTCCTTATAGACAAACCCAAAACCTGGACGTCGTTCGATGTTGTTAATTATGTGCGCAAAATGGTCGCGACTGCCGAGGGCAAGAAGCCAAAGAACACAAAAGTTGGCCACACCGGCACACTGGACCCACTTGCGACAGGTTTATTAGTGTTGCTCATTGGCAAAGAGTACACACGCCGCGCCGGAGAATTCAGCAAACTCGATAAAACCTACGAAGTCACCATGAAACTGGGCGAAACGAGTACAACAGGCGACGAAGAAGGTGAGAAAACAGCAGTATCAGGTACTACTCCAAACGAAAAGGCTGTCCTAGAGGCTCTAGAGGGCTTCAGAGGCCAGATAATGCAGGTGCCGCCAGCGTTCAGCGCTATGAAGATAGACGGGAAACGGGCATATGAATTGGCGCGCCAAGGTAAAGAGGTTAAGTTGGAGCCTCGTCCTGTCACCATTAGCGATATCCGCGATATCCGCTATGAATACCCATTTGTGTACTTCACCTGCGATGTTAGCAGCGGTACCTACATTCGCTCGCTAGTGGAGGATATTGGTAAAGTGCTCGGCACCGGCGCGTATATGTCTGACCTCCGCCGTACCCGCATTGGCCAGTTTGACTTGGAATCTGCCCACACCGTCCAAGAAGAAGCTTTGTTATCGTATGTCACAGCAGTGTTGTCCGAAGGAGCGTAGTTGCAATAGGGGAGCGTATCTGGTATACTGCAACCTAACGCCATCAGTAATCTCTAGTACAATTATAGAAACGTTGAGGAAGGACACAGTAATAGCGCATGATTTCAGTTGAGAAGAAGACAAAGGTCGTTAAAGACTTACAAGCAGATAAAAGTGACACCGGCAGTTCCGCCGTGCAGGTCGGTATATTTACCGAGCGCATCAAGGAATTAACCGAGCACCTCAAGATTAATAAGAAAGATTTTGCGGCTCGCCGTGGCCTATTGCAGCTCGTCGGTAAGCGCAAGCGCCTCTTGCAGTACATCGCTGCCAAAGATGGTCAGGCATACCTTACGCTTATCAAAAAGCTTGGTATCCGAAGGTAGGATTTGGTATTGGACAGGGGTAATCTAGGCTCTAGATTCCCCAATCTAGAATCAACATTCTAGCTACATTAATTTAGTGGTGGGTGATAAAGAACAGGTTTCCATATTGCAGTATAAATATGGGTGCTTGGACCTTGTTACCCACACGAAAAAGGAGGCTTACATGAGCCAAATTACATCAAAGACTATCAACCCATACGGCAAAAAGCTTGTGGTTGTTGAAACCGAGTTTTGCGGACGCACACTTACGCTTGAAGTAAACCGTGTTGGTTTCCGTACTACGTCGAGCGTTATGGTACGCTACGGCGATACGGTTGTACTCGGTACGGCTATGCTCGGCAATTCGATTAAGGGCATGGATTATTTCCCGCTTAGTATCGATTACGAAGAGAAATTCTATGCGGCTGGTAAAATCAGTGGCTCACGCTATATTAAGCGCGAGGGTCGTCCAAGTGACGATGCCATCCTCATCGGTCGACTTATCGACCGCCCAATTCGTCCGCTATGGCCAAAGGGCTATCGTAACGAAGTGCAGGGTGTGGCTAGCGTGCTGAGTCTTGACCCAGCATTTCGCCCAGATGCAATTGCTATGATTGCTATGAGCGCTGCCTTTATGCTTACAGGTGCACCGTTTGATGGTCCAGTTGCAGGCGTGCGCGTTGGTATTAACGAAAAAGGTGAATACCAGGCCTTCATGAGCGCAGCTGAGCTCGATGCTAGCAAGCTCGACCTCGTCGTTGCTGGCCGCGAAGGCGGCATTATGATGGTAGAGGCTGGTGCCAATGAAGCCACCGAAGCCGAAGTTATCGCGGCGCTAAAATTTGCAGAAGAAGCTATTAAACCGGCAATAGCTTTGCAGCAAGAACTTGCCAAGAAAATTGGTGTTGAGAAACTAGAATACGAACTTGTATTACCAAATGCAGAGAAGCAAGAGCAAGTCGATGCATGGGTCGAAGGCAAGATTGGTGCCGCGCTGCGGGCTCCGTACCCAGAACGAAATGAAATGATTGGCGTGTTGCGCGATCAAATGCACAAAGAATTTGCTGCCAAAATCGGCGAAAACGAATATCAAGAGCACTTCACGGAGTTTGACGAAGCGCTCACCATGGCACTACACAAAGATGTTCGCAAGGGAATTGTCGAAGACAACATGCGACCAGATGGCCGTAAGCTGGATGAAGTTCGGCAGTTAAGCTCAGAAGTTGGCTTGCTGCCACGAGCTCACGGCTCCAGCATCTTTACCCGTGGCGTTACTCAGGGTATGAACATTGTTACCCTAGCACCGCTCAGTTACTCCCAGATGGTTGACACCATGGAGAAGAACTCAGAACGCCGCTACATGCACCACTACAACGCACCGGGCTATACTGTAGGTGAAGTAAAACGTCTTGGTTCTCCAGGGCGCCGCGAGATTGGCCACGGCTACTTAGCGGAGCGAGCACTTACTGCCGTGCTACCAAGCGAAGCAGAGTTTCCTTATGCAATTCGTTCCGTGACAGAAATTATGAGCCAAAATGGTTCTACGAGCATGGCGGCAACCTGTTCAAGCTGTCTTGCACTTATGGATGCCGGCGTACCGCTCAAGCGACCAGTATCCGGTATTGCCATGGGTCTTATGGTAGACGATAAGAAAACCTACATCTTGAGCGATATTGCGGATGCGGAAGATTTTGCGGGTGATATGGACTTTAAAGTTACGGGTACGAGTGAAGGCATTACAGCTTTGCAAATGGACATGAAGGTCCACGGCTTGTCTATCGACGTGCTTGCTGAAGCACTTGAAAAGGGCAAAGACGGTCGCGCTTTCATACTTCGTCACATGCTCGAAACCATGCCGGAACCACGCAAAGAGATGAGTCCGTACGCACCCCGAGTTGAAAGCATCACCATTAATCCAGATAGAATCCGCGAGATTATTGGTAAGGGCGGCGAAACCATCCAGAAGATTACCGCCGAAACAGGCACGGAAATCGATATTAAGGACGATGGAACAGTCATGATTGCCAGCCCAGACAAAAAGAATATAGATGCCGCCATAGAGTGGATCAAGAGTATTGTTGAAGATCCAGAAGTCGGTCACATATATGTTGATAAGCCTGTTGTGAGCGTTATGGACTTTGGTGCATTCGTACAGATTTTGCCTGGTAAGGACGGCTTAGTACACATAAGTGAATTGAGCGAAGAGCGCGTAGAAAAAACGAGCGATGTCGTAAAAGAAGGCGATTTAGTCACCGTGAAGCTCGTTGCTATCGATGACCGTGGTCGACTCCAGCTCAGTATGAAAGCTGCAGCTCGCGAATTAAACAAGAAGTAAAGAAGCACGCCCATGGCAAACCCTACCGCGCAGCAAAAACTAGATGAGCTTAAAAAGAAAATCGAAGCTTCGGGTACGACCCAGGAGCTTGCGTCTCAGGCGACACAGCTGGTGTTTGGTGCCGGGAACCCAGAGGCCGACCTTATTTTTATCGGCGAAGCACCGGGTAAGAACGAAGATTTGCAAGGCGAGCCATTCGTGGGCGCAGCCGGCAAGTTTCTGAACGAGATGTTAGATGGTATCGGGCTCAAGCGAGAGGACATTTACATAACGAACATTGTTAAATACCGACCGCCCCACAACCGCGACCCATTGCCTGAAGAAAAGGCTGCGTTCTTGCCGTTTCTTCAGGAACAGATTGATATCATTAAACCAAAGTTGATTGTCACCCTAGGCAGGCACAGCATGGATGTGCTTCTGCCCGGGCTGAAAATCAGCCAAGTGCATGGCCAACCCAAGCGCTATAAAGGGCAGGTATACCTACCTTTATTCCATCCGGCGGCGGCACTGTATAACGGAGGTATGCGACAAACACTCGTAGAGGATTTCTCTCTTATACCGACAATTTTAGAAAAGCTATAGAAAGTTATAACAACTAACTCATAAGAAAGTAGAAAAAAAGGAATAACAATATGGAACAAAATAATAACAATAAACAACCAAGATCCAGGAGGCCCCAAGGTTCTCGTCAGGCTGATGGTCAGCGCCGCTCAAATCAAAACGGCATGTCTGGTGCTGGTGCGAACCCCCAGCAGGGAGAGCGTAAAAGTGGCGTGAGCCGTGGAGCTGCAGTGCGCGCACAGAAGCGCACACAGATGGACGCACAAAGGGTCGCAAACCATTACTTGCCAGCGCAAGTTGATGAAAACCGTCGAGCTAACTTCATAGATGACAGCCCACGATTAAAGATAATCGGCCTTGGCGGTATGGACGGCGGTGGCTCGAAAAACATGATGCTCGTAGAGTATATTAACGATGCCGTAGTAATTGACGCAGGCAACGACCTTAGCGTCGATTTGCCGGGTATTAACTACGGTATCGCCGATACAGCATACCTAGAAACTATTCGCCATAAGTTACGAGCTTACATTATTACGCACGGTCACCTTGACCACATAGGTGGCTTGCCGCACATTGTACCGAAGTTTCCGGCCCCGATTTACGGTAGCAAGTTCACGATAGGTCGTGTTGAGGAAATCTTCGAGAACTTTGGCCTGCCAATGCCCGACGGTTTTGAGCTGCAGACCGTGACAATGAACGAGAGTACGCATGAGCGACTCAAAATTGGCGAATTCTACACAGAACTTGTTCGAGTGACGCACTCTATTCCGGGTAGCACCTGTGTGGTGCTCGATACACCAGTTGGGCGCATCGTAAACACCGGTGATTTTAGGCTTGACCCTAACCCGCTTGACCACGAGCGAACCGACCTAGAGCGTCTCAAAGAGCTTGGCAACGAAGGCGTGCTAGCGCTTCTAAGCGAGAGCACGACAGTTGAGCGCCTCGGGCGTACCCCCAGCGAAAGCACAATTGAACAGAGCTTTGTTGATATCATGAACCAAGCCCCTGGGCGCATTTTTGTCGGTGTCTTTAGCACAAACATGAACCGTATTCAGATGATTGTGAATGCCGCTGTGCATAATGGTCACAAAGTGGCTATAGATGGCCGCAGCATGGTGAGTACACTCGAAATGGCAGTACGACACGGCTATATGAAGATTCCCAAGGGTACCTTCGTCCCGATTGCATCTGTGCCAGCTATCACGAACGACAAGATTGTAGTGATTTGTACAGGTAGCCAGGGTGAGCCAAGTAGCGCTTTGCAGCGTATGTCTAATGGTGAGCATCGACACATCAAGCTTAAGGAGCAAGATACAGTCATTCTCTCAAGTACACCAATCCCAGAGAGCGGCAACGACGCGCTTATCGGCCAAATGGTCGATGATTTAGTGGGTAGACATGTGCATGTATTTGAGCACCGCAACCATGACCTTGATAACATTGGACCACTTCATGTCTCCGGACACGCTAGCCGGGATGAATATGCCGAAATGATTCAGATGCTTAAGCCAAAATTCTTCATCCCAATCTACGGTGCATTCCGTGTTAAGCAGCGCCACATTGACCTTGCAATAGAGCAGGGCATACCACGGGCAAACACCGTAAATGCACTAAATGGCCAGGTCATTGCCCTCACACCAGAAAAGATGGAGATTATTGGTGAAGTGCCAAGCGGTACGATATTGGTCGATCAGACTGGTGCTATCGTTAGCAATGTGGTCGTGAAGGACCGCGTGCTATTGGCCGAGGAAGGACTGGTAGCGGTGGTTCTTACGGTAGATAAGAAAACCGGGAATCTGCTCACGAGTCCTGACATTATCAGCCGAGGCTTCATCTATATGCGCGAGCAAGAAGAAATAATGAACGGACTTCGTAACGAAGTGCGTCGTGCGGTGCAGCAACGATTCAAGCGGATTGATCTAGACCGATTCAAGGCCGAACTAAAAGACCACATTACACATTACCTGTTTGAACAAACTCAGCGCAGCCCGATTGTTATACCGGTAGTTAATATCATCGGTGGCAAGAACGAAAAACAGCCAACAGCCGATCAGCCAGCCGAAGTTCAGAAGACACCAGAAGAAGTCGTTGTCGACCAACAGGCTCGATTCCAGGCTATGCGCGAGCGTTTGCTCAACCAAGATCCCCGCGTCGACTAGGCTTGATTGCCAAGTAAGTTGACAAACTATTCACCCGAAGCGGTGTTGCAAATATGTGCCTATCGGTCTACGCTTAAGCCACTATGAATGAATCATTACCCCGTTATACATATCGCCGCACAGCCGATGACGAGGTTATTGATTTTGCGGAGGCGCTTCAGGCCGAACCAAATGTGGTGGGACGAGCCCGGCACGAGCCCATACCAGATGCGCCACCTCCGCTTATTAGCTCTGAGGTATCGGGTATCGAGTACCCTAGGACTTCCGCCGATAGGAGAGCAGAGCTAGAAGCGAGTGTTATTGACGATAACCGTTGGGAGCAGTTCGGCCCCACCCAATAGCGTAAGCGTCATTGACAAAAGTTGTAATTTTTGCTATAATACCCCCATGTCAGAAACACCAATAAATTCAAAAGGCAGCCCCGATGATTACCCTGGTGCGCATCCCGGCGCTGATGGTGATCCTGTGCAGATTGGTCAGATACTGCCAGGGATTCTTGATGCGATTGAAGCAAATACTGAGCCTACAGATGTGACGGTTGCACGAGCAGAGCTTACTAGGCTAATTGATACGAAAGAACGGGGTTCTGCGTACGTCTCCGATGAAGATTTGGCGACGGCTCGAGAAGAATTAGACAGGGCTATAAAAGAGGCTACAAACCGCAGGCCACCAGTAGACTAGAACACCTTTGAGGGGTATAATCAAAACAGTTATGGCTAAAAGGAAAAAGCAGACCAAAAAGAAAGTATCAAAGCGAGCAGCGGAAACTGAAATCCGCGAACCATCGCAAGCCGTTGGCTATGTGATGGCGGTTATTTTTATTCTTGCAGCGGTATTTATAGTACTCGGTGGCTTCAATGCCGGAGGTAGCTTGCCGACAGGTTTGTTTGATGCAGCGGCTTGGTTGCTTGGCTGGGGAGCCTGGTTGCTTCCAGTATCACTCCTGTACTGGGGGTTTTATAAATTCACGAACGAAGATCACCGCGTGCCAAAAGGTAGGGTGTTTAGTATGTATGCTTTTCTTGTGTTGGCATCAGCCTGGTTTTATACCGCATTCTCGAATAAACAGATCTCAGGAGTAATTACTGGTGGTAATGGCGGACACATTGGTGAGGGTGTTGGTGATGCGGTACTGAACGCACTCGATAAGGTTCCAGCTAGCTTACTATTCTTTGCGTTCGGCGTTCTAACACTCTTCTTTGCATTTGGTATCTCGCCAAGAGCGGTGCTTAAGCTGCGTGAGTTATTCACGCGCCCAGAAGCCGAAGAGAGTGAGCTCGCTGCCCTAAAGGCTAGGGCTGCCGAAAAGGGCTTTAAGCTTAACGAGGGTGTGCCGGTTATGCGCCACAATGAAGCACTTGGTAAAGATCAACCACGTCTTTCGACGCTAAAGAACACAGCCTCAACGCTTACTCCATCTGAATCACACGAAGCCCTAACAACGACAGCAGATTCCGAATGGAAGCTTCCTGGGGTTGATCTGCTGGATCAGCGGCAGGACAAGGCTGACGCAGGCAATGTAGAGGCAAATGCCCATACCATTCGCACCACATTCCAAAACTTTGATATCGATGTGGAAATGGAGGGTGCGAATATTGGTCCGAGTGTCACGCAGTATACATTGCGTCCGCCTACTGGCGTGAAGCTTACAAAAATTACGGCACTCGAAAACAACCTTGCGCTTGATTTGGCGGCAACCAGCATTCGTATGGAAGCACCTATCCCTGGCAAACGAGCTGTTGGTATCGAAGTACCGAATCTTAAACCGGCTCTAGTGCGCCTTAGCTCTATCATACAGTCGCGCGAATGGAATGAAGCGAAGAGTCCGCTTACATTTGCCATAGGTAAAGATATAGTTGGTAAAGCAGTGATTGCTGATTTGGCAACCATGCCGCACTTGCTCGTTGCCGGCCAGACTGGCTCTGGTAAATCGGTCATGATTAACGATATTCTCACCAGCTTGCTGTATCGTAACAGTCCAAGTGACCTCAAGCTTATTCTGGTTGACCCAAAACAGGTCGAACTAACACCTTATAATGACGTACCGCACCTCTTAACACCAGTTATTCATGAGCCGGAGCGCACAATCTCTGCACTCAAATGGGCAGTTGCGGAGATGGAACGACGCCTACGTACTATGGCGGGTGTGGGCAAGCGTAATATCGAGGAGTATAACAAACTCAAGCCAGACGAGAAGATGCCATACGTGGTGATTGTTATCGATGAGCTCTCTGATTTAATGATGATGGCTGCTCGTGATGTCGAAGCGCTGGTTGTACGTGTTGCTCAAAAAGCTCGCGCTGCCGGCATTCACCTTATTCTGGCGACGCAGCGACCAAGTGTAAACGTTATCACCGGTCTTATTAAGGCTAACGTACCGGCTCGAATTGCCTTCACGACAGTTAGCCAAGTAGATAGCCGCACAATTATCGACCAAATGGGCGCCGAAAAATTACTCGGTAGAGGTGATATGCTCTATAGCACGTCGGATATGCCAGCGCCAAAGCGCGTACAGGCTGCATATGTGGATGACGTCGAGATAGGCAAGGTAAACGACTTTGTACGTGCGCAGCGTGCACCAGACTATAACGAAGAAGTTGTGAGCCAGCCAGTACAAATTGGCAAGGGCGGCGTAGTTGTGACGGATGCAAGTCGTGACCATGCGGAGGAGGATATGTTCCACGACGCCGTGCAGGTTGTGATAGAGAACCGCAAAGCAAGCACTAGTTTGCTGCAGCGGCGACTACGCATTGGCTATGGGCGAGCAGCTAGGCTGATTGAAGAAATGGAAGAGCAGGGGATTATTGGTGCAGCAGACGGTTCGCGCCCGCGTGAAGTGCTTGTGAGCAGCATGGATCAAGTTTTCGGTGGGGTTAGCGTGGCGGAAAATGACGGCGCTGTGGCAGATGGATATGTTGATGGGGCGGTAGAAGCCGACCGTGACGAATACCTTGCCCGATAACTTCTGTATGCTGTAACGGTCCGGTTAGTACAAATAATGTATTCGATTATGTTGTTACGTTCTGCATCCATTGTTGTGCGCTCGGCAACACAGCTACATTGAATAACAGATTAGGATAGAGTTTTTTACTACATATTTTGCTTGCACTTTTATATGTGCGGGACTACCATAGAGTTAAAACAAACAGCCACCAAGAGGGGGTAGCATGGCGGAAACATCCGAAGCACCGAGAGACTGTTCCGGAGAACTCCGTCAGCCCCCCTTCACAGGCCTAAACACTTCCGCAGAAGCAGCAACTAAAACTCCCGGCATAAACGCCGGGAGTTTTATTATTAAGGGGCGATATGGGGCTTGAAAATGTTCGTCTTCATGAAGAAGTGGGGGGCGAATTTCTCGTACATGACCGTGTGCGTAGCATTCCTGCAGATCGCATGATGCCAACAGAAGAAGTGTTGCCAGGTGTGCTCGTACCGCTATTACTAGTTCCTAATATAGAAGCTAAGTTTTGGGATGAAGATCATGCGCGGTTTGAGTCACACGACCCAAGGCTCGTGGGTGGTAATGGATACAAGCCTTTGCGATACAGCATGGTTCAGTATCTCCCGAGACCCGTACACCAGCGCAAGAATGATAGGTATGACGCGGTAGAGGTTCCTCAAGACCCGCACGCCATATTTCAAGCTGTGCTTCTGGGGGCTTTTAAATATGTTACAAGGTATGGGCTAGATGTTAGCGACAAAGAATCCAAGATTGTTGAGTTTACTGATTCGGAAAGGCTAAGGTTTCATCAAGAGGGCTGGGTAAGAACTCAGCGTGGTACGGATTGGAGAATAGGATTCTATTTAGCAAAATATGCTCTAACGAACGGTGTTCAAGCTATCCGTGACACCGAAGAGGTAAGCAGGTTTATCGACGCTAAAAGTGATGCCGAGAGAAAGTTCGCAAGTTTCGGGGTTGTACGTCGTGCTGCGGAAATAGTGCTTGATCCGATAGAACCGACCTATGAAATCGCTCGAAGGAAAGGTGCGATACGCAGACCTGAGCCCACCGCAACAAGATTCTTGACAAGGTATTTTGATAGTCATCAGCCAGACTATGTTCCGGTACTAGCAGAAGAGCTGTTGGCTGCTTGACGAACAGGGGTGAGTACGGTATACTAGCCTTACTATTAACTCAGCTGGCGGCTAGTCGGGCGCGTCGGCTGTTCTTTCTAAAGCGTTAAGCTTCGAAGGATAACCCAAAGGAGTATGTCTTGAATATATACGAGATTGCTATTTTGTTTGACCCAGGTCTAGAGGTTGATTTAGACAAAGCTACCGAAAAGGTCGAGAAAATCTTGACTGATAATGGTAGCAAAATTACCAACGTAGACAATTGGGGCAAGCGCAAATTGGCATACCAAATCAAGAAACACGACCAGGCTATCTATGTGTTTTACACCGTAGAGATTCCTGGCGAAAACGTGCGTAAGATTGAAAGCGTGCTGAACATCACCGATGAGGTGATTCGGTTCCTCATTACACGTCCAGATCTCAAGGCCATCGCTAAGGCCGAAGCCGCCAAAGCCCTAAAGGCTGAGCAGGCTGCCAAGCACAGTGACCGCGAAGAAAAAGAAGAAGAGGAAGAATAGTCAAAACTTGTATTGACGTTCGAACATATCGGGCGTAATTTGAGAATACAAAGTTAATAACCGGACATAGTTTCCGGAGAGGGAGTTGCGATTGTGGCACGTAGTTTTAACCAAGTAGTATTGATGGGGAATCTAACCCGAGATCCAGAACTTCGACAGACACCAAACGGGCAGAACGTATGTAGCTTTAGTCTTGCGCTAAACCGCAGCTACAAGGGAGCAGACGGTAACTGGCAGGAAGCAACTGATTTTATCGATGTTGTTGCCTGGGGGCCACTCGGTGAGCGTGTTGCGCAATACTTGAGCAAGGGTCGACCCTGCCTAGTAAACGGTCGCTTGCAGTCGAGCAGCTGGGAAAAAGATGGCCAGAAACGCAGCAAGGTTGAGGTCGTTGCTCAAGATGTGACATTCCTCGGCGGCCCAGGCGGAGAGAGTAGCAATGGTGGTAACCAGAGCACTGGCTCCGAAAGTGAAGCTGGTAGGCCAACGGCAAAGAAGAAAGACGATGTTGTTATTGAAGACATTGGCGACGAGCCAATTAACCTCGACGACATCCCATTTTAATTAAGAATACTGAAAGGATAGTGGACGGAGGGAAAAGAGCAGCCCACGCGGCGGATTTATTCCGACGCCTGGCGCGACGAGAAAAACCGTAGGTTTGTCTCCGTTCCAAATTGTATGGCAAAGATTTTTAAACACAGAACAGATGTAGCCTATTTTGACTACAAAGACTTCAAGACTTTGCAGCGCTACGTAAACCAGTACGGGCAAATCGAAAGCCGCAAGAAGACTGGTTTAACCGAAAGCGAGCAGCGACATCTGGCTGCTGCAATCAAACGTGCACGTCACATCGCATTGCTACCATTCGTGGCAGTCGCGTAGGAATACACAGACTTGTCTTTGTATCAGACGGCCCAACATATCGATCGCCGCGTGAAAGGTATTTTGCGCGGTGTCGATTTGGAGGAGCTTAGCCGTGAAAACCGCGAAGCAGTGAGGCAACTTAAGGTTGCGTGCAATGAGGTAAAACTTGATGTGCGGGATTACGAATATGCAGAAACACGTGTCGAGCAACAAAAATGGGCTAAAATTGCGCGGCATAATATAGTTGCCCTGGAGACCTTGCTGCTGGAACTCGGGAGTATATTTACCCCGGCAGATATTGCAGAGTTGGGCGCACAGCTAGATATGCTAAAAGAGGCCACAACTTGACAAATGTGTTAATATGCGATAAAATGTCGTAAATAGTAAAATAAAGAGATCATTACTATGACAATGCTTGAACGGCGACCCGGACTCCAACCAGACTTAGCAGAAGCCGATGCCCCTAAGACGGGATTGCTTTCGGATGTTGACTTAGCTATCTCGGCATTTAGAAGGCAGCGTGAGCTAGAGTCTCGCCACCCGAGAATGATTAGTAGACACCAACCCACACCCTATGGGCGCTTGGTGGCATACTTGTGTGATGACCCTGATCAACCTGCTATAAGGTTCGAGCTAGACAAAATGTCTAGGCCACTTACTGCAGATTCTGTAACATGGGTTATAGGGATTGAAGCAGCAAACCGGGTGGCTAAAGGAGAAGCTTCTCTCTCGCCCGTTGAAGTGCCTCATGAAATCGTGGAGTAATAGAACCAGCGTTAACCGAACTAATCAGTTAGGAGTTAGTTATAATGGCCTTAAGTATTACGAACCTAAAAAAAGGCGTGTTGTTCCAGCTCGAAGGCGTGCCATATCGAGTGGTTGAGTATAACCAGAAGGTAATGGGACGGGGCGGCTCAATTGTGAATGTGCGTATTAAGAGCGTTCTTGATGGCAAAGTGCTCGAGAAAACCTTTAAGGGGAATGAGCAGCTCGAGAGCGCCGATGTGGTGAGCCAGACGGTACAGTATCTGTATAACGATGGTGGCACTTTCCATTTTATGAACCAAGATAGTTTTGAGCAGTTTGAGGTGTCTGCCGACATGGTTGGTGATGGTGCAGGGTATATCAAAGAGGGTGACATGGTGCAACTGCAGTTCTTCAATGGCATGCCTATCAACGTTGAGCTTCCAAAGAACGTCCCGCTTTTAGTCACCTACGCCGAAAACGCCGTCAAGGGTGACACGAGTAGCTCAATTACCAAAGACGCAACGCTCGAAACCGGCATCACTATAAAGGTGCCGGCATTCATTAAGCAGGGCGATGTTATCTCTGTCGATACAGCTACTGGCGCGTACCGTGAACGTGTAAAAGATTGATGCTCACTAAGTGTCGAAGTTCAAACACATGAAGCAACGACTCGATATCGAAATGGCGCAGCGTAAAATGGTTTCGTCGCGGTCGCAAGCGGAGAGTTATGTGCGACTTGGGCAGGTCAAAGTAAATGGGCTGGTTGCAAGCAAGTCGGGACAGATGGTGGGTGAAACCGATGATATTGTGCTCACCGCCACAGAACAATACGTTGGTCGTGCGGCGCTTAAGCTCAAAAGTGCCGATGAGGTGTTCCGCATTAATTTTCAAGATAAGGTAGTGCTTGATGTGGGCAGTAGCACGGGCGGTTTTACGCAGTACGCTTTGTTGCGCGGTGCTCGCAAGGTTTTCGCCGTTGAGGTTGGTACAAACCAGCTACACCCGAGTCTTCGCGGTGATACGCGTATTGAGTTGCACGAGAAAACAGATATTCGCGACTTTATAACAAAAGAAAAAATCGATATCGTTGTTGGCGATGTTTCATTTATATCGCTCAGGGCGATATTACCCCATGTTGCAACGCTTATGGCGCCGGATACAATACTTATTGCCATGGTTAAGCCGCAGTTTGAAGCGGCATTGAGTGGCCTCAAACACAAAGGGGTTATAAAGAACGATCGCATGCGCCGCGACATTCTAAGGGATTTCGAGGAGTGGGCACGGCGATATTTTAAGGTTATAGAAAAAGTTGACTCCGGAGTAGCCGGAGGTAAGGGTAACCTGGAACGCTTCTACCTGCTTATGAAACTGTCGTAGCACATTGGCCCCTAAGGGGCTTGTTGTTTCGTAGCTAGCCATTCGGTTGCTACAATAAGCACATGCATTATTTCCCTAGCCGCCAAATAGCCGGCGATTTGATTGCTGATACACTGGAGCCAAAGTACCGGTACGAGGATTGTGCCGTGTTGGCATTGGGTGATGGGTCGGTTGTTGTTGGGGCAGAGATTGCAAAGCGCTTACATTGCGTTATAAATATGCTGCTTTGCTCGGCCATTCAGCTCCCGCGTGAGTACGACACACTTGCCACTATAGATAATTTTGGCAGTGTTACGTTCAACGATATGTATAGCCCTGGAGAACTCGAGGAAATCCAAGGAGAATACTTTAATTATCTAGAGCAGCAGAAGCTAGAAAAATTATTTGAAATGAATAAGCTGCTCGGCGATGGTGGTGTACTGGATTCCACCCAGCTACGTAATAGGGTCGTTATTGTCGTATCGGACGGCCTAAATAACGGTATGTCTATGCATGCGGCCGCTCAATTTTTAAAACCTATCAAGATAAAAAAGATGATTATGGTTAGCCCTTTTGCGAGCGTTACTGCCGTAGACCAAATGCACATACTTGCCGATGAGATAGTGTGCTTGAATGTTTTGGAAGACATCATATCCATAGACCATTATTACGACGAAAACACCCTACCTAGACACGAAGAAATCATACGTATACTAGAGAGTATTGTCTTACACTGGAAAAAATAGTAGTTATACTACTGAACGATTGCATTCAGTGCATCAAAATTACGGATAAGGAGATGGGATTGTTCGTTGCGAATTATACCCTTGTGCTCCAACTCCGATAGGGTACGGCTGGTTGTCTCGCGTGTGGCACTGATAGAGCTTGCAATATCCTGATGTCTAAGCGGGGCATTAATAAGGGTACCATTGGCTGTTGTTTCGCCGAATCTATCGGCCATATTGAGGAGAAATGAAGCAAGACGCTCACGGACAGTTCTGTATTCCAGGGTCATAATGCGCTCGCCGTGTATTCGGTACATGTCGGCCAGGAGGCTTACAACTGGTACGGCTGCAATCGGGTTGTACTGTAAATACGCCAGGAAGTCAGCTCTACTTATGAGCCATACCGTAGTCGGGGCAAGGGCAGTATAAATAACGTCACGGGCACGACCAGTTATTGCCCAGGTAAGACCCAATATTTCTCCGCTCCGCCTAATAATCAGCAAGTTTTCTTCGCCGTACTTCGTGATGTCGTAGGCCTTAACGAGGCCACTTTCAACAAAGAAAACACCTGGAGGCGGGTCACTAGGCCTCACAAGGAACTCTCCCTTGGCATACTCTTGTCTGGTGCCGGTATGAAACATCTCCACCAGAGCTGCCAGCTGTTGTGGATTGGCTAGCATACGCCCATTGTCTCATATCGCTATCTGGAGTGTCTACAAAATTATATACAGCAGCAAATTTTGATGTCTTAGTAATGTGATAAATATCTTCCTAATACTGTGATGAACATAACTGAATATATACGGCGTATGTCGCATACTGCTAATTGGTAAGGGAGACGTGAGTCGAAAATCGACCACATGTTTCCGAGGAGGGTGCTATGGTGAGCCCGAAGTCAGTTACAAAACAACTACGCCAGGTCGGCTGTGATTATGCCATATGGGGCCGGACAGAGATACACGAGCTCGCCAATGTACTCATGGATAATGAGCGTATCATGCAAGCCGTTAACGGTTACTACGATGGTGGCTTTGCGTTGCTTTGTACTACCAACTACCGTGTACTCGTGGTCGACAAAAAACCGTTCTTACTCACTGTGGAAGATTTACGATACGACATGATTGCCGAAGTTGATTATAGCTCGCGTATCTTGACGGCCGTACTCCACATTTACACGCCGTTACGTACACTGATGTTCGCGAGCTGGAGTATGACAAGGTTACGTAAGAGCATGAGCTACATTCAACAGCGAGTCATGGAATTGCGGAATAACGACTATCTAGCCTCGCAATTTGCGACCGCATCGGCACAAAAAGCACCTGCAATACCAGCCCCGCAGCCTAAAACTACGCATAGGAAAAAACTATTCCCAATGCGCCAAGATAAGCAGCCAATGCCCCAGATGGAACCTACCTATCAGCAGGACATGTACCAGGCTGCTGAGCCTGTCAGCTACGCCCCAGAGCCGCCCATACAGGAAGCAACTAGTCAAGAAAGCATAGCTACTCCGCAGCCATACCAAGCTACGAGACAATTGGTTAACCCATACACCAAAGTGCCACTGCTGGCACGTCGCCGCAAATACCCAAGTTTCTATTAAAGTTTAGTGCTCGATACGTGCATTGCTAACGGTGCGCGACTTGTCTTGGGCTGCTATACTTAGCGTTAGAGTTATGGAGAGAGGGAGAGGGCATATAGCCCACACGCAGCAAGTTTTGCGCAGTCACCACGAGACTACGCTTAGTTCAATGCATCGGCGGCCATTGTTGTGGATATCGTCGGGTGTATTGCTGCTTGCAGTGGTGGTGTGGCAGCTGACGTACCCAACAGATACAGTATTACCACTCGCGCGGCTGGATCGCAATTTCGTTAGCGGCAAGAAAAGCGCAGAAATTCAGTCGATGCTTAATGAGCAATACACAAATGCACCACTTACATTGAGTATTACTGGCAAAAAGTACGATACAACAGCCGCCAAAGCTGGAATGATTCCAGATAACACTGCAATTACGCAGGGCCTAACTGCATACAGTACTTGGCAACGATTCATACCGTTTAGCCTACTGGTCATTGGGCTAATGAAGAACCAGCCGGTATCAGTCAAGCTAGATGACTCTACGTTCACAACCTACGCAACTGCACGTAGCCAGGACTGTGCAATCTCGCCTACTATGGCAGGCCTGGAGCTCGATGGCAAAAAGTTAAAGCTCGTGCCAGCAGAGAACGGCCAAGCATGCTCTACTCAAAGTATCCGAGATGCCTTTGATGGTCTGCAGCTGCACAGTACTGGTACAAGTATCAAGGTTGAGCCGCAAGTCGTGAACCCTGCTGGACAGGGCGTAGATACATCTGATGTGATTGAGCAGGCACGTACGGTAGTTGATCGAACGATACGACTAAAACTACTCGATAAAACTACCACAATATCCCATGCCACCTTAGCATCATGGCTAGAGTTGCCGTACGACGAAGCAACAGGTAAATTTGGTGTACAAGTAGATAGTACCAGGGTGCAGACGTACCTTGAGACCGCGCAAAAACCTGTATATATAGCGCCGGGCACAACCCACATTCACACGACAAACGGCATAGAAACGAGCCGTGAAACGGGAACAACGGGCAGGGGTGTAGACATAAATACTACCGCCGTCGCGCTATCCGCGAAACTCCTATCTGGCGACGGTACGGTGCAGGCTACCATGATCGTGCTGCCACCATATGTCACATACGATGAACCGTACTCAGCAGATACAGCGGGTCTGCAAAAGCTACTGAATGACCTGGTCCGGAACAAGGGCGATTATGCGATTTCACTGCAAACAGTAGAGGGCGGTATTGTCGCCAGTACAAAAGGCACAGAACACTACCATCCGGCGAGCACCTACAAGATGTTTGTCGCTTGGGCCATATTAAAACGTATTGATTCTGGGAAGCTGCATTGGACGGATTCGACCGTGAACGGAATGAGCGTAAGTAAATGCTTTGACGCCATGATTATTAATTCCGATAATGCATGCGGTGAGTATTTTGGCGGGGATGTGATTGGCTGGGCAAATCTAGACACTGCGCTTAAGGGCATAGGATTTGGCTGTACGGACTTGTCGCCCCCGGGATGGTACACGTGTTCCGACGATGCAACGCTCTTCTTATATAAAATTCAGAGCGGACAACTACTGGATGCTGACCAGACAAATAGATTACTTGATGTCATGAAGAAACAAGTATATCGCGATGGTATACCGGCGGGTGTAGCTGTGGCTGTGGCGGATAAAGTTGGCTTTTTGTACGGCATGCTGCACGATGCGGCGATTGTGTATGATTCCCATGGTACCTATGCGCTTACGATATTTACAGATGGCAGTAGTTGGGGTGATATTGCCGATACGGCCTGGCAAATAAACGCACAGCTCAACCATATGAAGTAGCAGAATCTTACACGTTGAACTTAAACTCGATGACGTCGTTGGGCTGCACCACGTAGGTTTTGCCCTCGGTACGGACTTTGCCGGCGGTACGGGCGGCGTGTAGAGAGCCGGCTGTAAGCAGATCTGGGCAATTCACTACATCTGCGGCGATAAACCCGCGCTCAAAGTCGCCATGGATGACGCCTGCGGCTTGTGGTGCCGTTGCGCCCTGGTGAATGGTCCAGGCACGGACTTCTTTCTCACCAGCTGTAAGATAACTTTGTAAGCCAAGTGTCTGGTAAGCAACTCTGACAAGTTGTTCTAGCCCGGCTTCTTTGAAACCGTAGCTTTCTAGCAGCTCTCTGGCCTCTGCTTTGTCGAGCCCGCGCAGCTCTTCTTCTAGCTTGGCGCTAATGAAAATACTGGCAGCGGGAGACACTAGGTTGCGCAGTTCTGTTACTCGTTCGTCGCTACCGAGTGTGTTCTCGTCTACATTGAATACATAAATGACGGGTTTAGCTGTGAGTAGATGCAAATCACGGATAAGCTCCAGGTCTAGGGAGGGCAGGGCGGATAGCGGCGTGCCAGCATCTAAGTGGCGCTTAAGCGATTCCAAGTAGCTCGCAACTCCACGTTTTTTAGGGTCAGCTTTGCCCTCTTTGGCGAGTTTAGGCAGGCGACCATCTATAGTTTGCAGGTCGGCCAGGATAAGCTCTGTATTTATAACTTCTATATCGTTCTTTGGGTCAACTGTGTCTAATACATGTACGACATCTCCGCCCTCAAAAGCGCGCACTACATGGATAATGGCATCACACTCACGTATGTTCGCCAGGAACTTATTACCCAGGCCTTCGCCCTTGCTAGCGCCAGCAACAAGCCCGGCTATGTCTACGAAGGTAACGGTAGCGGGCTTGATGGGCGCATTACCGTAGAGCTCGCTCAGTTTCGTGAGCCGCTCATCTGGCACCGGTACAATGCCGGTGTTGGGTTCTATAGTAGCAAAAGGGTAGTTAGCTGCCAGAATATTGCTATCCGTAAGTGCATTAAACAGGGTACTCTTGCCAACATTCGGCAGCCCAACGATACCTATAGATAAACTCATACACAATATTCTAACAGGGGTAGTCCAGAATAGCTATACGGATTGCGCAATAGATGAATACCTAGTAAAAGTAACCATTCACTACCCCTTGCCCTCTAGGGCAGTTCGAACTACACTTTAGTGTAGGACGAACTAAAAACAAACATGCCTCGAAGAATCACAGATGACGTTATCGCTGCACGAATGGTAGAGCTCCGCAATCTCCGTAAGCTCCATGCCCATGACCGTAAGCAGATCGCTGAGCTTAAGGCTGAGAATAAAGAGCTACGTCAGCTACTCGCTCAAGCTCTCGAGAAGATTGACGCCCAAGCCATCCAAATAGCCGAACTCCAAACCATGGTCTTTGGCAAAAAGAAGCGGCCGCCAGCGGGCGGGACGCCCGCCACCCCTCCCAATCTTTTTGCGTTGCCAAAGCAACCACGCACCAAAGATTCTTACCGACGGCCAGTGCCGCCAGCAAGCGCCATTACTTCGGAAGTGGCGGTGCCACTTCCTGACACCTGCATCTGCGGTGGAACCTTTAACCCTAACACAGTTACCGTCCACGAACGCTACGAGGAAGATATTCCTCTCCCCGAGCTGACTCGTAACTACCAGCCTCATCTTGTCACTAAGTATTTCATTGAGCGAGGCGAATGCCTCGCGTGCGGCAAAGCCGCAACTGGAGGCAACAAAGACCTGGGTGGTCAAGCGGTAGTCCTTGGTCCCAATGTCCGGCTGCTCGTCTGTCACTTCATCTCGGTTGGTTGGTTTGAGCTACGCTCAAACCAACCAACCTACTTCTTTCGCTCTATGGATTGGTCGTCTCCAAAGCAGAGCTGGCCACCATGCTGCGAAAGCAGCATATTGTCTGGCTATCCGCCTACGAACAACTCAAGACGGATATCCGAGCCGCACCCGTCGTTCACGCTGACGAAACACCGTGGCCTATCCAGGATCTACAAGGTCATGGATATGCGTGGAATATATGCGACGGTACCAGCGCAAGGGTCTGTTTTGCCTTGGAGCAAAGTCGCGGAGCGACGTATGCCCAAACCCTGTTTGGCCAAGGCACCAACCAGCCCTTTGCTGGTATCCGTATTACGGATGACTACGCTGCGTACCGCAGCCAGTCACTCCCTGGAGAGCAACAGCTCTGCTGGGCGCATCTCTATCGGACTATTCGTGATCTCCGCTACAATGCCAATCTTCCCGAGCAGCAGTTGCCCTACGTCACGGAGTGGTATGCCAGCTTCGCTGACATTTACTCCAACCTACGCACTTATCTCGGGCAGCCGTACGACGGAGTCGTACGAGCTACCCAAACAATCAAGCTGTGGGAGCGAGTACAACTGATGGCGCAAGAACCAGTACCAAACAGTGGCGAACCAGACAAGCTCACCAGGCTTAAAGCTCAGCTACTCCGAGCAGGCAAAGACAAACTATTCGTTTGTTTGCCAAAAGATACACCCTGCGACAACAACCGCGCCGAACGGGACCTGAGACAGCTCGTGCTCAAACGAAAACGAAGCTTCGGGAGCAAGAGCGAGCGAGGGGCGCAAGCACTGGCGACGGTTCTTTCGTTGTGCACCACTGCGTGGCGCACAAGCCCTACGGGCTACTTCAAGCAGCTAGCGCTGCTTGGGTAGTGAATGGTTACGACAGATGGTCGACCCACTAAACATATAGCACACTTGTATCTACTGTAGCCTGCTCAAATCCTTCAAGATTTTGCAGGTACTCAATTGGTGTCATCATTCCTAGCATACTATGTGGTCTGTAAAAGTT
>Ga0172381_10001454_pt1 | contig 27847 bp, 22 predicted proteins | sample Leawel6488metaG_FD_119754 | JGI IMG/M metagenome (GOLD analysis project Ga0172381, IMG submission 119754) | Leachate microbial communities from a municipal landfill in Southern Ontario, Canada - Leachate well 64-88 metaG | ecosystem: Engineered > Solid waste > Landfill > Unclassified | place... | reverse complement strand
TTCGCGCTGTGATCATTATTACAGGCGTATCCGATGTTTTGCGTATCTCACGGACAACTTCAAACCCATCCATCTTTGGCATCATGACATCAAGAAGCACTATGTCAGGCTGCAGTTTTTTAAACAGGTTTATGGCTTCAAGACCGTCAGAAGCTACAGAGGGTATGAATCCTTCTTTCTTTGCATATTCTTCAAGTATCGATGTGATCTGTCTGTTATCATCAGCTATCAGTATCGTAGTCATGTAAGTTACCTCATATATATTGTATATCTGGATTATATCATGACTGTTAAATCAATATGTGACATATTTATGGCTTCATCCTGCATTTATTCACAAAAACAGAACACTTATGACACACTTTTGCCATAGTATAAAGATATTATGTGGTTGTAGCAGAACAACTGCACGAACATGACAAGGAGGTCATTGAAATGAGAAATTTAAGAAGAGCAGTAGTAATAGCAGTAATGGCAATGGCAATAGGAGTATCATCGATCACAGCATTCGCAGAATCGGTCTATAACACGCCTGCAGAAGCTTTAGCCGGCTTAACGGGAACGACAGTTGAGGAAGTGACAGCAGCCAGGATCGAAACAGGCAAAACTTACGGTACATTGGCAAACGAAGCAGGCAAACTTGCAGAGTTTAAAACAGAATTACTGGAAATGAGAAAAGATGCATTGCAGGCAAAAGTAGCGGCAGGCAGTCTCACACAGGAACAGGCTGAAACAAGGCTTGCTGCAATGACAGCAAATCAGGCGGAATGCGACATGACGGGAGCGCAGAAGACAATGCTTAAAAGCGGATCTTTTTTACGCATGATGAACGGTTCAGCCAGCAGAGCAGGTTTGGGAATGGGTCAGGGCAGACAATCAGGAAACGGGACCTGCCATAATTAAGCTGTAGAGCAACACTAAGAACCGATAAGGAAAACCTTACCGGTTCTTTTTTTATGGTAAATTTACTTTTTTTTGTATCCTGTCCTGGATTTGGGATATAAATATTGTGGATATGTTTTTTTCGCCGTTGACATTTTACCAACATAAGGTAAAATGTTAACGTAAACATTATTTGATTACTTATTTACACAGAGATATGATATCTGATTTGATAGTATCGGTCGATAAGTAACGAAATTCGGGGTCAGAAAAGCATAAATATTCTGCATTTATGACCGATAGATGTATAATGATGTTGTTATCACCTCACAAAAGAAGAAAATAGAATATCAGTTGTTTATTTTTGTGCAGGAAAGTTGGTTATAGAACGCAAAAGGCGGTGTGTATCGTAAGATGAGGGATCATGTCGGATCATTGATATATTCAGAAGGAAGACCGGATGAAAAAAAATAATACTCCGAAAAGACAGGGTATATCGCTGAGAAATATGGTCATAGCTGTCTTTATGGTACTTACAGCCTCCACGATTTTTATTGCCGGATACAGCATATACTCCAACTGGATATCCGCATCAAAAGAAAGCACTATACGGCTGGAAGCCGATCTGGATGATGAAGTATACAATGACGTAGAAACTTTTGTAAGAGAGACCTCGCATTTCGAAAGCATCTGCAGGACACTGATCGAAAACAAAGTGATCGATCTGGAAACAGAAACGTCTCTGGGAAGAGTATTTGCAGCTATCCTTCAGGATTACAGTAATAACATATCTGATATATATTATGCCGATGAAAACGGGGATATATACGGAGCCGTCAGAAATGATGAAGGCGGTATAGATACAGTCATAAAAAACAGCGGTACCGAAGGTATGCTGCAGTATTTCCGTAACGATACCCTGATCAGATCATCTGACACGGATCTGCGGACATCCGACTGGTATATCATCGGGACGGATACTGCCAGTGAGACTTTCACTTCAATAAGCATGGATCCGGTATCAGACATGCCCATATTTTACGCTACCTGCCCTGTCAATGAGGGTAACGGTAAGGTACAGGGAGTGATCGCAACCAAGATACTGCTTTCTGATCTTGACAGCAGCATTGACGATATCCTGGAAAACAGCAATGGCATCGCTTTTATCGTGGAAAAGGATGCGGGCAAAATTATCGCAAATACTTTGGATATGCCTGTATTTGTGAAGAATACTGCCGGTGAATGGCAGCGTAACACTATACAAAATACTGATAATGAATATATTCTGGATGCTTATGAAAAATATCTTACGACAGGTGAGAAGGATTTCGATTTAGGTGTTTTAAGCAAAGGTTATTCCTTCAACTTCACGGATTATACACATGAGGGTATAAGCTGGCTGGTCATAACAGCAGTGCCGAATAACCTGTTTATTAATAAAATACAGAACAATATGAGTATTGCCGTCTTGTTTACGGTTCTTGCAGGCGCTCTTTCAATACTTATGTACTATATAATGACGGAAATGCTGATAAAACCTATATATGATCTTTCCGATACTGCAAAAAAATTCACGAACGGCGATTTTTCCGCAAGGTCGCATGTCACGCATAATAACGAGATAAAGCTTGTATCCGATGCTTTCAATAAAATGGCTGATACGGTCTCCATGCTGGTTAACAACCTTGAATCGGCCGTTGATGAAAGGACTGAAAGGCTGGAAAAAACAAACGATGAATTAAAAGAAAACAGGGAAAAACTTCAGCTCATCCTTGACTCAACCGCAGAAGCGGTATGCGGCATCAATACCTCCGGGTATTGTACATTCTGTAACTTAAGCTGTATCCGGCTGCTCGGATGTGAATCCGCTGACCAGCTGCTGAATAAAGATATGCATCCTCTCATGTTTCCGGTTTTGAATGAAACGAATGGCCTGCATGCAGAATACGGCATATCCGATACTCTCCGTGACGGAATGATACTGCATAAGGAAAGTGACATATTCATACAAGTCGACGGCTCGAGTTTCTGTGTGGAATACCATTCATATCCACAGTTCAAAAACGGACTGGTCACAGGCGCAGTTGTCACCTTCTCTGATATCACGCAGCGTAAGATAGACAATGAAAAGATAAAGTACCTCAGTTATCACGATGTATTATCGGGTCTTCCAAACAGAAGGTTTTACGAGGAAACGCTTAAAATCATGGATACCGAGGATAATCTTCCGCTCACAGTCGTTTTCGCAGACATAAATAACCTTAAGATGACAAATGATATTTTCGGTCATACCGCTGGCGATGAGCTGATCATCAAAGCAGGCCAGATTATAAAAAGCTTTTTCCCGGATGATGTCCATGTATCCAGGATAGGAGGAGATGAATTCGTCGTGTTACTGCCTCATACGGATTCATGGGGCATAAAACCGATAATGGACCACATAAAAAAAGCATTTGCAGATGCCAGGACTACATCCATAATTTGCAGTATTTCGATAGGATGCGATACAAGGACGGACATGAAGCAAAGCATGGAGCAGACAGTGAACAATGCTGAAAATGCCATGTACCGGGAAAAGGTGATCAACCGGAAATCGGTGAATGAGAACATAATAGATAATATAATCAAAACGCTGCATGAGAGAAGCCCAAGAGAGCAAAGGCATTCCGAGTCCGTAAGCGAATTATGCAGAAGGATAGGCGAAGCTCTGGATCTTACCGCTCCTGAAATCAAAAAACTTGAAAGAGCAGGATACCTCCATGATATTGGCAAGATCGTTATGAACGAAAGCATGCTGAGCAAGTCCAAATACACTCCGGAGGAAAGAGAAAGCTTCCATCAGCATTCGGTCACCGGTTACAAGATACTCAATCTTTTCGATGACACCCTTGACCTTGCTGAAAGCGTATATACACATCACGAGAAATGGAACGGCACCGGGTATCCAAAAGGTTTAAAGGGTAAAGAAATACCGAAGATAGCAAGAGTGATAGCAGTCGCCGAAGCTTATGACGCAATGATAAACAGGCCTTATTACGGCAGCCTGACAAAGAAAGAAGCGCTCGCGGAGATAAGTAAACAGAGCGGCATCACTCTGGATCCGGATATAGCGGAAATATTCATCACGATCATGTCAGATAGTGTATAATAAAAATGTTAAATATATAATAACGATAAGGATCAATTAAAGTTGATATGAAGAAAAACACATTTATAAGAAATTTTTTTACCAACAACCACAAATTTCAAGAAGACAGTCCATCTTTCAGACGCGCATATCTTTTAAACGTCGTTTTGGTCGTATTACTGACTGTCTGTGTTTATTACACCATAATGAATGTCATCAAAACAGATACGCCCGTAATAGTATATATTGACGGATCTGCCGCTCTTTTAACTCTTCTATCTATAATCTATTTCCACAAAACAGATAACATAAAGAGGAGCACGATATTCGCAGTCATCCTGCTGACCATTACTCTTGCATGTTTCATCGTTTCTGTCGAGAACAGGACTTTCGGCCTGTACTGGTGTGCGACATATCCTCCGGCCGTATATTTTCTGCTTGGCAGGAAGCATGCCCGTATCATAAACCTCTGTTTCTGTTTTTCGGTCCTTCTGTATATAGTATTGAGATTTAAAACATGGGGACCTGTTGATTTTGGGATCGAATCGATATCCAATATCGTTGCCGCAACAATATGCCTGAGTTTTCTTGTAAGTTATTACGAACAGACCCGAAGGAGCGTAGAACAGGCGCTGGCTCAGAAAAATGAAGAGCTTGCGCTTTTAGCTGTAACTGACTGTCTGACCGGCCTGTATAACCGATCCAAGATAGACTCTGTAATATCCGGACAATTAGGGAAATGCAGTACAAAAAAATGTAAATTTTCCATAATACTGGGCGACATAGACTATTTCAAAAATGTAAATGACACCTACGGGCATAATGCCGGAGACAGGATAATAATCGATGTATCCAGGATCCTTATGGACACATGCAGTGAATCATACACAGTCGGCAGATGGGGCGGTGATGAATATCTCGTCATTTGTCCTGACACCGATGAGTCTGAAGTAAATAAGATCAAAGAAAAAATTATAGACAGGATCGAAGCCTACAACGTTGAAAAGAATACAGATATCGCAATGAGCCTGGGCGCAGCAACATATACAGATGGCGATACTGCGGATATAATACTGAACCGCGCTGATAACGCCTTATATAACGCAAAGGCGATAAGCCATTCACATCCCGAAGATTGAGAAAATGCGTCATATTTGATATACTTGTGAAAGTTGATCATTTACGGTCAGCTTTTTTTAAGGAGCATCATGATTTATAAGATCCTGATAGTGGAAGATGATAAAGTAATCTCGTCGGCACTGAAAAAACACACAGAGGCATGGGGATATGAAGTAGCCTGCGTGAATGATTTCAAATCCGTTATGGATGATTTCAATGCATTCTCCCCTCATCTTGTCCTTCTTGATATTTCCCTTCCCTTCTATAACGGCTATCACTGGTGCAATGAGATACGTAAAACATCGAAGGTACCTATCATATTCATTTCCTCGTCGTCAGATGACATGAACATAGTACTGTCTGTGAATATGGGAGGCGATGATTTCATTTCAAAACCTTTCAATCTCGAAGTGCTTACCGCAAAGATGGGCGCGCTTTTAAGAAGAACATATGACTTCACATCAGCTAATTGCACGATAGAGGCTGACGGAGCGCAACTGAATACCAATGATATGACCTTTTTGTACAACGGCAAGACGGTCGAACTTACAAAAAACGAATACCGCATATTGCAGATACTGATGGAAAACCGCGGAAAGGTCATATCGCGTGACACTCTGATGACCAGGCTCTGGGAAACGGACAGTTATGTCGATGACAATACACTGACTGTCAATATGACGAGGCTTCGTAAAGCGCTTGAGGATATAGGGCTGACCGAATATATAGTGACAAAGAAAGGCATAGGCTACATGGTCAGATGAAACTGCTTCTCGCATATTTAAGGTTTCATATCAAAAGCATCATACTGTTCCTGATCTTCACAGGCGTTTTCTGTACCGTCTTTTATCTGTATGATATCGAAACTGATGCTGTATTCTACGCCACCGCGCTATGCTTTGTGCTTTCTCTTATAATTGCCGCAGCAGGCTTTGTGCGGTTTATAAAAAAACATAATGCTCTTGTGGAGATGCGCGACAATATTGTGATAAGCCTTGATCAGCTGCCCGAACCTCAGACCCTTATAGAAAAGGATTACCGGTCTATGCTCGACATACTGTATAAGCAGAAATGCAGGACCGAATCGGATAAGGCAATGACTATCACCGAAATGACGGATTATTACACCATATGGGTGCACCAGATAAAAACACCTATATCAGCCATGCGCCTTATACTTGAGACAGAAGGATCACATGATACGGAACTCGATCAGCAGCTTTTCCGTATAGAGCAGTATGTGGATATGGTACTTACATATATACGCACGGAAAGCAGCACCACAGACTATATCATTAAAAAGTATCCTCTTGACGACATAGTAAAGCAGGCTATACGCAAGTATGCCAAGTCATTCATTCATAAAAAGATCGCGCTCGAATACACGGATATAAAATGCACTGTGCTGACTGATGAAAAATGGCTTTTATTCGTTATAGAACAGATCATTTCAAATTCCCTTAAGTATACCAATGAAGGCAGGATATCGATATATATGGACAGGGATCAGCCAAAAACGCTTGTCATAGAGGATACCGGGATAGGCATACAGGCCGAGGATCTGTTAAGGCTCTGCGAAAAGGGATATACCGGTTTCAACGGAAGGACAGATAAGAAATCCACAGGAATAGGGCTGTACCTGTGCAAACAGATACTTAAAAAGCTTTCCCATAAAATGAAGATCGAATCAGCAGTCGGCAAAGGAACAAAAGTATTCCTCGATCTGAACAGCGAAAATACCTTATCAGAATAAGCATATCTTACAGTATTGTAAGGTACGGTCATGAAATGTAAGCCAGTGTTATGGTTTGCACCATGTTTTTTTGAAATAATTATACTTAAGGAAAATACTTAAGAAAACCGGAGGCAATAATGTTATTACTTGAAGTAAACAATTTAAAAAAGGTCTATACAACGCGGTTTGGAGGAAATCATGTTCAGGCTCTTTCAAACGTCACATTCTCAGTCGAGCAGGGCGAATATGTCGCAATAATGGGAGAATCGGGTTCAGGCAAAACGACTCTTCTTAATATCATAGCTTCTCTTGATAAGCCTACAGGCGGAGAGATCCTGCTGCTTGGGAAAAGCACAGTGTCCATTTCCGAAAAAGACATATCATCATTCAGACGCGATAATCTTGGGTTCGTATTCCAGGATTTCAACCTTCTTGATACCTTTTCCATATCGGATAATATATTTCTGCCGCTGGTGCTGTCAGGAAAAAAATATGAGGAGATGAACGCAAAGCTCATGCCCATAGCAAAGAAACTTGGCATCACGGATATACTGAAGAAATATCCATACGAGATATCAGGCGGGCAGAAACAGAGAGCGGCGATTGCACGCGCTCTCATCACTGAACCGAAGCTTTTACTGGCTGATGAACCTACCGGCGCTTTGGACTCGCATGCGACTGATTCCCTTCTCCGTCTTTTCGGAGAGATAAATGCAGACGGGCAGACTGTCCTGATGGTTACACACTCAGTGAAAGCGGCAAGCCATGCAGGCAGAGTGCTCTTCCTGCGCGACGGAGTCGTATTCCATCAGTTATACAAAGCATCAAGCACAAAAGAAGAATTTTACCAGAAGATATCCGATACTCTTACAGTGATAGCAACAGGCGGTGAGCAGGATGCATAGTTCCATGTATTTTAAACTTGCTGCCACTAATCTTAAGAAGAATGCGAGGATATATCTTCCGTATATGATCACGTGCACAGCAACCATTATGATGTTCTATATCATGATGTTCCTCGCTACAAATAAAGGGATCGACAGTATGGCAGGTGACAGTTCGATTTCCGTCGTGCTTAATTTCGGTTCGATCATAATAGGGATCTTTGCAGCCATATTCCTTTTCTATACTAACAGCTTCCTTATAAAGCGCAGGAAAAAGGAATTCGGCCTGTATAATATCCTTGGGATGGAAAAGAAACACATATCCGGCCTGATGGCCATAGAGAACCTCTACACGACAGTTATAAGCATGGTGTTCGGGTTATTCTTCGGTGTGCTTTTTTCAAAACTCATGATGATGCTTCTCGAGAAAATAATAAGACACAGTATCGGGTTCCAGTTCTATATTTCCACACCGTCCATAGCAATAACTGTACTTCTCTTCCTTGGTATCTTTACGCTTACCTTCCTGAACAACATGCATCAGATACGTCTTTCAAATCCCGTCGAACTCATGCGTGGAGGAGAAGTCGGTGAGAAGGAACCAAAGACCAAATGGGTCCTTGCTGTCATAGGAGCTATTTGCCTTGGGATAGGATATTATCTTGCTTTATCAGTTGAATCGCCTCTTGCCGCGCTGGGCAAATTCTTCATCGCAGTCATACTGGTCATAGTGGGAACTTACTGTCTGTTCACTGCAGGGAGCATCGCTCTTTTAAAGGTACTCAGAAAAAATAAAAAATATTACTATAAGCTAAGACACTTCACATCTGTATCGGGAATGATATACAGGATGAAGCAGAATGCGGTAGGATTGGCAAACATCTGCATACTCTCCACAATGGTACTGGTAATGCTGTCATCAACGGTCTGCCTGTATATAGGTCTTGACGATGCTTTACGCTCACAGTATCCAAGGGACATAGAAGTAAATGTAGTCGGTATATCCGAAGAAGACAGCAGGATAGTTACAGACACGGCTCAGACTGCTTTAAGTAAAAGCCACCTGAATATCGATAACTATGTCGATTACAGAAGCAAATACTATGCGTTGGAATTCGACGGTTCTGAATTCACCTTGGATGAAGGCGGGCTTTACACCAGCAACACCATGGCATCCGGGTATTTCATACCGTTGTCGGAATACAACAGGATGACAGGCACGGACACCGTTCTTGCTGATAATGAAATGCTTGTCTACACCCCGAACGGATCGCAACTGTCAGGGACCATTCTGTTCTCAGGCATCACATACCACATCAAATCAACCCTTGATGAATTACCTGTCGTAGAAGATTTCACAACAAGGTTTTATCATGTATATTACTTCATACTTCCTGACGAAGGATCAATCGAAACGATAAACAGCGCCTTTTATAGCGGAGCCATAGAATGGGAAGGGCTGTCACAGTATATAGGGTTTGACGTGGATACATCCGAAGCTGCGGAGATACGGTTGTTGCAGACTCTGGAAGATGCTCTTTATGGTATACAGGGCATGGAGTACTACAGCATGTATGTCAACGGCTCTGTATATATGGAAGACAGCTTCATGTCGGTATATGGCGGCCTGTTCTTCCTTGGATTGTTCCTGGGTGCGTTATTCATGATGGCTACCGTCCTCATAATCTATTACAAGCAGATATCGGAAGGTTATGATGACAAGAGGCGTTTCGAGATAATGCAGCAGGTAGGCATGAGTAAAGGAGAAGTTAAAGGAGCGATACGTTCACAGGTCATAACGGTATTCTTCCTGCCTCTTGTCACTGCTCTGGTACATATCACCTTTGCATTTCCCATGATATCCAAACTCTTACAGGTGCTCAATCTTACAAACATATCGCTCTTCGTATACTGCACATTAGGAACTGCGTTTATTTTCGCAATAATGTACACGATAGTATATTCGCTTACGGCAAGGGCATATTACAGGATCGTAGAGTAAGATCACAATACTTCGATCACATATTTATTCAAAACACAGGCATACTGAGTAAGATCCTCCCTGTAGGGAGCGTACACTACGATCTGGCCTGTTTTTTTATCTTCATATAAACCCTGATTGGAGTAATCGACAAGATTTTTTGTCGGTACCTTGGGTTCATGATTACTGCGTTTTGTGTCTATAATGACCACAGTGTCCTTTTTTATAGTGTAAGTCATATCATCGAACTCGGCGATGCATATAGGATATCTGGGCAGATTCCTGCAGGGATTCGATTCATTTATTATACCTATATAGTATATTTTACCGTTACTGTGATGGATAAGCTTGGGTATGCATGACGAAGAATACATCACGGAGCCGTCATCATATGTAAGGGGTTTTGGTTTTGACCATGTCCTGCCGTTATCATCTGATACGGATATGAACTTGGTACCTCCGTGAAAGTCTTCATTCCCGCTGTTGCTTGCCCTCATGACCATGACGAGCTTATTCTTTCCGACTTTGGCGAATGTAGGTTCAAATACACCCCTTGTGGATTCATCCAGCGTGACGGACGCGTATTCGCCCATATCAAATTTGTAATCCATCTTTTCTTTGATCCATGTGGCTTTTATACAGCCGGACTTCAGATATCCCATGCCTGTCGGATTTATAAGCTCGTTGTTTTCATTAACTATCTGTGCCTGCATCCCCACTAAAATGGTGCCGTCATCGGCTCTTTCGCTGCATGTTCCGACAGTAGACGCCATATTTATCCCATATGTCACATCCCTTAAAAAGTGCATGCGGCTATATTTTTTACCATTCTGATCCTTGCCTTTTTGGACTATGTACCTTTTGTCTGTCCAGGTATAGCCGTTATCAAAAGAAATCCTGTAATACAAGGCTCTGTACTTCCATGAGGATTTAAGGTTATTATCTTCCCAGTATATATCATTGCCTATAAGCAATATGACGCCTGCCTCTGTATCCGCATACATGGATCCATATCCGCTTTTTACCATGCTGCCTTTAAAGTCACATACATATGATTTGTCGATGAAACCCTGCTTTTCCCATGTCTCTCCGTTATCATGTGAACGCCATAATACCGAACCGACATTTGAGTCAGAAAAGTTGAACAGATCCGCTGTCATTAACATATCGCCGTATCCTTTTACACCGGTATTCGGGCAGTAGATCATTGAAGGTCCAAGTATGAAATATTCACCGAAATCGATAAATCCGTCTATCGTCCTGGTTATCGTTATACTCATTGCATATCTCCTTTGTCATTCTTTACTTATTATACCGCCAATATTGACTTTGTAACACGATATATACTATTATGTGGACATGAACAAGAAAAAGTTAATAACCGGATGGGTGGCAGTAGCCATCACAGTTATAATATCAGGGATCTGGGCATACTGGGGAGCAACCGAGAATTTTCACGAAGGCTGGTATTCAGAGTCTGTATGGGAAAACCTCTTCATGCTTTTCTTCCAGTATCTTATCTTTGCGATCATATTCACCATTTTAGCCGTCGTCATACTGAAATGGAAACTGGCAGGGCTCATACTGCATATTTTAGTTGCGGGCTTCTGCATATGGTTCTTTAACAGATCATCATTCTCCGTAATAGGTATCCTTATCATTATACCGTTTGCTATTCTTGCTGTCCTGTACTGGTTTGGCGAACCCGCTCCCAGGAAACTGGCATACGGGCTCATAATAGGTGTGCCATTAATAATGATCCTTGCGATATCTATACCTTTAGGCATAAAAGTATCAAAAAGGATCGATACAGGTGATCTTAATGCTCAGACAGTCGTTGGTAACGATGTTATACTCACATGGGCCACAAGAGGACCCGGATGGCCTGATGAAGGCGTCTCATGGGCAGAAGCAAATGACATATGCGCCCATCTGTCCGAAGACGGATCGGCTGTGATGGAAGAAGAGCAGAATATATGGCGTCTTCCTACCGTCGATGAAGCGGTACGGTCAATGATGCTCCATGGTATAAATGCAGGCGGCATATGGGACGAAGACACTGAAAAAGCTGTTTACGAAACAGACCCTGACAAGGAATCGCCTTTATGGGATGTCCATTCCAAAGTTATATATTACTGGACGGCTGACACATCAAAACAAAGTGATAAACAGGCATATATCATCGTTTATCACGGCGGCGTATACGATAAACCTAAAACAGACTCGCAGGATTACTTAAGCTTCAGGGCTGTAAAAAACGCAGATGCACCCTAACCGGTATTTAGGACCATATGTTCAAAAAAGTGTATCCGCATCACACTTATTGGAACCTAATTGTGTATGAAATACACACTTTTTATAACATACAAACATTCCAAGGTCTAAGACAATCTGTTTGCAAAGTCCTCATAACTGAATTTTTTTATGACTTTTACTTCACCTTTACTGTCACAGACAGCTATAGACGGCAGATTGAGACCGTTGAAAGTATTGTTCTTTACCATAGAATATATCGCCATATCCAGGAACACGAGCCTGTCACCGGCCTTAAGCTTATTGTCAAAACTGTAATCCCCTATTATATCCCCTGATAAACAGGTTGGCCCGCCCAGGCGGTATGTATACGCTTTTTCGTTTGGTTTCCCTGCACCTTCGATATTGGGTCTGTAAGGCATTTCCAATACATCGGGCATATGGCATGCAGCTGAGGTATCAAGTATTGCGATATCTATATCATTTGTAACTATATCCAGCACAGTGCTTACAAGGTATCCCGCGTTTAATGCGACAGCTTCGCCGGGTTCAAGATATACCTGCACTCCGTATTTCTTTTTTGTATCCTTTATGCATGAAATCAGAGCCGGTATATCATAATCTTCCCTCGTTATATGATGCCCTCCCCCAAAATTGATCCATTCCATCTTTTCGATATATTTCCCGAACTTTTCCTCTACCGCTTTAATTGTGGATATAAGGGCATCGCTGTTCTGCTCGCAAAGAGTATGGAAATGCAGCCCTGTTATACCGGACAGCATGTCCGGCCTGAAATTCTTTAGCGTGACTCCCATTCTTGAACCGGGAGAACACGGATCATATATCGCATGATCCTGTGTCGAAAACTCGGGATTTATCCTTATACCGAATTTTTTGCCTGACTTTTGTGCTTTTTCCCTGTATTTCTCCCACTGCGAGAAGGAATTGAATACTATATGGTCACAAATCTTCAGTATTTCGTCAAATTCATCTTCTCTGTATGCCGCGGAATAAATGTGGTTCTCTTTTTTCATTTTTTCAGATCCGAGCCTTGCTTCAAATAGACCGCTTGAGGATGTACCGGCCAGATACTTACCTATAAGGGGATAAAAGGCAAACATGGAAAAAGCCTTCTGGGCGAGCAGTATCCTGCAGCCTGAAGAATCGGCAACGTACTTAAGGGTTTCCAGGTTCTTTATCAGAAGGTTCTCATCAACGATATAGTATGGCGTGTTTACGGTGTTTATATCAAAATCCATCTGTCAGTCCACAAGTTTTGGATCGAAATCTTCCACCCACGGAAGACCCCATTTGTTCAGTGCTTCCATGAAAGGATCCGGATCGAACTCCTCTATATTATGAACACCGGGTTTGTTCCATGTCCCGTTCAAAATCATCATCGCGCCTATCATTGCAGGCACTCCGGTCGTATATGAAATAGCCTGGCTTCCCACTTCCCTGTAGCATTCCTGATGGTCGCATACGTTGTATACATAATATGTCCTTGGTTTTCCGTCTTTCTTTCCCTGGAATATACAGCCTATGTTGGTCTTACCCTTTGTACGCGGTCCCAGCGATGCAGGATCGGGAAGTACAGCCTTTAAAAACTGCAGCGGCACAATCTTCATTCCGTTGAAATCCACAGGTTCAATGGAAGTCATACCTACATCCTCCAGACATTTCAAATGGTTCAGATAACTCTGCCCGAATGTCATGAAGAAACGTATCCTCTTTATGCCTTTTAAGTTAAGGGCAAGGCTTTCGATCTCTTCATGGTGCAAAAGATACATATCCTTCTCGCCTATCTGAGGAAAGTCATATACCCTCTTAATCTCCATAGGTTCGGTCTCCACTATTTTACCGTTCTCAAAATAGCTCCCTTTTGCAGATACTTCCCTGATGTTTATCTCAGGATTGAAGTTCGTTGCAAAAGCATATCCGTGATCGCCTGCGTTGCAGTCGAGTATATCAAGATAATTTATTTCGTCAAAATAATGTTTCTGGGCATATGCGGCATACACGCCGGATACACCGGGGTCGAATCCGCTTCCAAGAAGCGCGGTTATGCCTGCTTTTTTGAATCTCTCATTGTAAGCCCACTGCCAACTGTATTCAAAATGCGCTTCATCTAAAGGTTCATAGTTGGCAGTATCGATATAATGGGTCTTAGTCGCAAGACATGCATCCATTATATGAAGATCCTGATAAGGCAGCGCAAGGTTAAGAACAGCCTTGGGTTTGAAATCATTTATAAGGGTGATAAGTTCCTCTACATTGTCTGCATCGACCTGAGCGGTGTATATTTTTGTCTTTCCGCCGTCAAGTTTGGTTTTTAAAGCATCGCATTTGCTTTTTGTCCTGCTTGCGATCATTATCTCGCTGAATACTTCGCTGTTCTGGCAGCATTTATGTATTGCCACGCTTGCAACGCCGCCGCAGCCTATTATCAACAGTCTTCCCATTACTTTTTACCTCCTATGATCAGTAAAAGTTCACGCAGTATCTTGCATGCCACTGCCGTCGAAACACCGCTTTGGTCATATACAGGCGAGAGTTCGACTATATCCGCTCCGACTATATTTAAATCACTTAATTTCATAACTGCCTTTATAAGCTCCATAAAGCTCACGCCTCCCGCTTCAGGCGTTCCTGTCCCAGGGAATACCGAAGGATCCAGAACATCCAGGTCAAGGGTGAAATATACCGGCTTCCCTTTCAGTTCTTCTGTCAGCTTCCCGACTTTATCCAGATCATATCTGCTTATAGATGTATGCTTCGCGGCAAATTCAAACTCGAACTTCTCTCCGCTCCTTATACCGAACTGATATATCCTGTTATCGCCAAGCAGATCCCATACCCTGCGTATGACAGCGGCATGTGAGAGCGTTTCGCCAAGATATTCGTCTCTAAGATCCGTATGAGCATCAAAATGTACGACACACAGACCGGGATACATTTTTACAGCCGCTTTCACTGCGCCTAAAGTCACAAGATGCTCGCCTCCGAGCATAACAGGTATCTTTTTATCACCAATATAGTTTTTTACACGGTCCTCGACCATTTTCAAAACCTTTTCGGTATTGCCGAAAGGCAGCTCAATATCTCCTGCGTCAAACACAGAGACATCGTTAAGGTCGCGATCCTGATATGGTGAATATGTCTCTATTCCGTATGACTCGTTTCTCATAGCGGAACACCCGAAACGCGCACCGGGACGGTATGAAGTCGTTCCGTCAAACGGAGCACCGAAAATGACTATGTCAGAATCCGCATATTCCTTGTCACACCCTATAAACATCGATAGATTTCTATTCAACATCTCTTAGCATCTCCTCTACATAGATCGGAAGATAAAACGAACCTCTGTGAAGATTGGTATTGTAATAGCGGGTATCGATACCAAGCGCATTCCATTTCTTCGAATCGAGGTCCCTTACGGGATGGTACTTCTTCGATGCGAAGCCAAACAGCCAGTGTCCCGAAGGATATGTCGGTATATGCGCCTGATAGACCTTGCACAGCGGGAATGAATCATATATGCGTTTATGCGCACGCTTCATTGCCGCTGCATCTTCTTTATAGAAAGGGCTTTCATGCTGATTGACCATGACGCCGTCTTCCTTAAGGGCCTTAAAACAGTTTCCGTAAAATTCTTTTGTGAATAATCCCTCTCCCGGTCCGAACGGATCGGTCGAGTCCACTATTATGATATCATATTCATCCTCATGCCTGCGGATGAATTTCATTCCGTCCTGATAGAACACATTGACCCTCGGGTCGTCAAAACCGCATGCTGTCTGCTTAAGATATTCCTTGCATACATTTACAACCATCTCGTCTATTTCCACAATGTCGATGCGTTCTATACCTGTGTATTTGGAAAGCTCCCTTAAGACTCCGCCGTCTCCTCCGCCTATTACGAGCACTTTCTTTGCATCGGGATGAACAGCCATGGGAACGTGTGTGATCATCTCATGATATATAAATTCGTCCCTTTCGGTAAGCATCATATATCCGTCAAGGGTAAGGAATCTTCCGAATTCAGGTGACTCAAATACATCTATCCTCTGGTAGTTGCTATGCCCGGTAAAAAGCTGCTTGTCTACCCTGATCGACAGTATGACATTATCCGTATGTTTCTCGTTATACCAGAATTCCATTTAGAATCCCCCTTTCATGACATTGATCCTCTCGATATTCATATCTTCAGGGCCTGTTATGGAGCAGCCCTTTTCCTTAGCGTACAGTATATAGTCTATTATTTCCTTTGTTATCCTCTCACCAGGAGCAAGTATCGGGATCCCCGGAGGATAGCACATAACGAACTCACAGCAGACCTCTCCGGAGCTTTCTAAAAGCGGGATGCTGTCACTGTCACTGTAGAACGCTTCCTGAGGTGAAAGAACGACTTCAGGATTGATATATTCATGCTTCATGACGCTGTTCTTTGTTTTCTTGTATCTTCTTCTTATCTCGGCCAAAGCATCAATGAGCTGTTCAATGTTCTTCTCGTTGTCCCCTACCGAAATATATGCAAGTATATTTTCCAGATCCCCGAATTCTATCTGTATATCATATTCATCACGTAAAAGATCGTATACTTCAATTCCCGCAAGACCTATATCCGTCGTGTTGACCGACAGTTTCGTTACATCGAAATCATATACCGTATCACCGTTTATGAGATCTTTTGAATAAGCATAATAGTCACCTATATGGTTTATCTCATCCCTTGCATATTCAGCCATCTCTGTCACGGTCTTAAAAGTCTCCTTTCCGTGAAGAAAAAGATTCCTTCTCGACAGATCCAGGCTCACCATAAGAAGATACGAACCGCTCGTGGTCTGCGTGAGGTTTATGATCTGCCTTACATAGTCTGCGTTTATATTGCTCTTACAAAGAAGCAGCGAGCTCTGCGTCAGGGATCCTCCTGATTTATGCATGCTTACAGCCGCCATATCCGCTCCCGCAGCCATAGCCGTCATGGGCATGTTCTCACCGAAATAGAAGTGGGTCCCATGAGCTTCGTCGACAAGTACAAGCATGCCGTATTTATGGGCAAATTCAGTTATTTCCTTTATATTCGAGCATATGCCGTAATATGTGGGGTTGTTTAAAAAAACCGCTTTGGCATCCGGATGGTTCTTGATCGCCGCCTTAACATCTTTAAGTGACATTCCAAGAGCTATACCGAGGTCTTCGCTCAAGCCCGGGTTCACATATACCGGTATGGCTCCGCACAGCACAAATGCGTTTATGACGCTTCTGTGCACGTTTCTTGGCATAATGATCCTGTCTCCTCTTTTAAGCGCAGAAAGTATCATCGCCTGAACAGCGGAAGTGGTCCCGCCTACCATGAAGAATGCATGCCCTGCATTAAATGCATCGGCAGCCAGTTCCTCCGCTTCCTTTATGACGCTTATGGGATGGCAGAGATTATCAAGCGGTTTCATTGAATTGACGTCCACGGTCAGACATTTTTCGCCTAGAAAATCTGTGAGCTCTTTATTCCCTTTGCCTCTTTTATGCCCCGGAACATCAAACGGAACGACATGCATCGTCTTTAGCCTTTGCAGCGCCTCATATACCGGAGCTTTATTCTGATCACATACACTCATTATTCTGATCCTTTCAATAAACGTTCGTGCCGCTGAAGATCTCTATCATTTCGCGTCTTAAACTGTTTGTTATGTTGAGCCTTATCCTCGGAGGTATTTCATATACATCCGAATTGAAAAGATAGTTCTGAAGATCTATATCCTTTATGAGCATTTTGGTATGGAATATGTTTGCCTGATATACATTGACATCAACGGCATCGTATCTGAGTAATGTTTTTTCATCTATATAGTCCTGTATGGATGTGATAGGATGATCTATGAACAGCTTCTTACCTGCCATATCTCTTGTAAAACCTCTTACCCTGTAATCCATCGTTATTATATCCGAGTCAAAGTTGCCTATGAGAAAATCCAATGTTGACAGAGGCGTTATCTCTCCGCATGTGGCCACATCTATGTCGACCCTGAAAGTCGCTATGGCGTTATCAGGATGATATTCCGGGTATGTATGTACGGTAACATGGCTCTTATCAAGATGCCCGACGATATCATCTTTCTTATGCGGTACCATTGTGCCTTCCGCAATAAGGAACGCTGCGCTTGCACCCTGGGGATCGTAATCCTGTTTGGCGACATTCAGCACTGTCGCCCCGATCATTCCGGTGACCTGAGTCAGAATGCTTGTAAGTCTTTCCGAGTTATATTCCTCGTTTATATATGCGATATATTCCCTTTGTTCACGTTCGGTTTTAGCATAACACACATCATAAATGTTAAAGCTGAGAGTCTTTGTCAAATTGTTGAATCCGTACAGTTTCATTTTATCTTCCACAACTACCTCCAAAAAAAAAGATATATCGTGTTCTCCACAATACATCCTTATCCGTAAAATAGTCGTATCTTTATGGTTCGCCCATGGACATAAGCCCACCCGACAAACCGCTTTCAGATTTCAGAGTCTATATAGCATGAACTACTTTTACTACTCTTATTGACCGTTTTACAAGTGTGTATCTGGTACACGTTTGGCTGCCTATTGCAACCATCTTACAAAATCTGAGCTCTTAACTCAATCAATAATGAAGCTTACGCCCCAATCGGCAGTTGACCCGGCTGTCCGTCTGGCCTTAGCTCCTGCAAGCAGAAGCGGTCAAGAAGTTCTTATCGTCCGCAAAATGCATATGACTCAAAACCTTTGTAACTATACCACCTGCAGGCATATATGTCAATATGTAAAAAAGAGCAGATCATTCTGCTCTTTTTCTCATTTGTACACTGCACTTAATTATGCCCGTTACCTTTATCCTTGTCAGTATTTGAGTTTGCATTTTCAGATCCATTGCTCTTATCTTCAGTATCGGCTGTTCCGGTTACGGTGACCGCATCCTGCGGCTTTCCGTTTCCTTTGCCAGGTTCTTCTGTGTCAGCTACACCCGTCACGTCAGTCGAATCGTTCTGTCTGCCGTTAACGTTCGAGTGCGCATTTTCGAATGCTTTTCCAGGATCTTCAGTATCGGCTGTTCCGGTCACGGTGACCACATCCTGCGGTTTTCCGTTTCCTTTGCCAGGTTCTTCTGTGTCAGCTACACCCGTCACATCAGTCGAATCGTTCTGTCTGCCGTTAACGTTCGAGTGCGCATTTTCGAATGCATTGCCTGGATTTTCTATATTGGCTGTACCTGTAACATTAGGAGCGGTCCCGGTGACCGCATCCTGCGGTCTTCCGTTTCCGTTGCCGTGCTCTTCCTGATTTGCAACACCTGTGACATTATCAGCATTCGGTCTGTCTTCTGCTTTATTCTCATTTGTTGCCGCTAATATTTCCTTCACGGATCTGTTGAGCCATTCTGTCTTGTTGATGCTTGTCGGATCATCTGAACTATCTATAAGCTTTTCAACTAAATTGAGCTTTCCCGGCGTCACTCCTAAAGCCTGTGCTTCGGCAACTCTTTCGGCTCCTATGGCTTCTGATGTGACATTGGCTTCCTTGCCGTTGTCCTTCACAGCCTTATTAGCAGCTTCTTCAAGGTCCTCTGCCAGTTCGTCGGCATCTTCATCAAGATTTGCAGATGCAGTAAGTACAATGTTTGCACCTTCGTTGTCAAGATACCCTTCATCCGCTATTTCGTCTATAGTAAGTGATACTGCTTCAGTTATCTTTTTGTTTTTAAGCTTGCCCAGCTGTATCCCATCTATAATCTCTGTCCCGTCGTCATTGACGCCCTTTGCCGATATCACCCTGTTGTACATATTCACTTTGTATTCTATTGAGGGGTTAACATCAAGGCTTACATATCTGGTAGGGGTATAGTATGTTGCAGCTGCAATACCCGCTAATAGCACTAGGCATGCTGCAGCGGTAAGCATCGCGCTTCTTATATTTATGATCTTGTTTGTCATTACAGTATCGACCTCCTGTCCAACTGAATAGTTTTTGTTTCTGACCTTCACTATGCATCCGTCATCAGAAAGCATTGCTGCGTACTTGTTTCTTGTTTCAACTATTATTGCTTTCATTTTTCGCTTCTCCTTCTGATATATGATACATATTCGGCTAAACAGGGATACTCTCCGGAAAGCAACTCTGTCGCCGCTATTATATATATACGGTGACGCTCTATCGATTTCCGGGGTAGGTTCGTATTTTGTTGGATATTTTTTATAGGAAGCTGTTTTTTGTTATATATCTCATCTCTTACTGCCTTGTTATTCAATATATATAGGACGCACTGTTTGCATGCCTCTCTGGTATGTGTTGATTTGGGCGAACAGTCGGAAAGATCGTAAAATGTGAATCCGAATTTTCTGAATACCTCATTTGCAGCCTCTATCTCATACTTCACCGAATCATCCTTTGTTACTGCGACTTTCTTTGCTATCGCTGCTTTTAAAGCTGCATTCTCATCATCCTCTTCCGGTTCTGTATCATATAAAGCCGGATCGACCGATACTTCCAAAGCATGTTTGCCTTCGTAACGGTGATGATCGACAAGCCGTCTCTGGATCACAAGCCTGGCATAGGGCAGAAATCCTCCCTTGCCTTCTTCATATGTTTTAACCGCATCATAAAATGCGATAGTCGCGACAGACCATTCATCATCGCTTTTTGTTACAAACTTACCTGTCTTGGAAAAGATACAGTTGGATATGAAGCGTTTCTGGCTTTCCAGAAAATCTGAAAATACTCTTTCATCCTCCGCCGCTTTTAAAGCTGTCTCATCAATTTCTCTCAATGATCAGTCCTCCATGACTGTGATTATATGATATATTTTAAGAAATAAACAGTAAATATGTATTCTTTGGATATCTGGAATACGATAATTGATAATTGCAAAAATATCTCTTGTGATTATTACGATTGTATAGTATAAGAGAATTACTTACATTATTTATTTGGGAATTCATGATTTTCAGAGATGAAAGAAGATTTTATGTATGATCCCTGAGGTATTTCCTTTAAATAAACTGTATACTTTTTATAACCGTTCATAAATCGGTATTCCTGGTGATTATGCCCATAAAATGCCGAAACTCGATATTGAAAAGTAGCATTTACCGCAGTACAATTCAAACAGCGAACAGATTCGCGGGGGAGAGAAAGAATAATTATGGTGTATTTGCGAAAAATCACATGGGCAAACTTAAACGAATGTATAGCACTGGACGTAACAGAAGATCAACAGAATTTCATAGACAGCAATGTCTATGCTTTGGCTCAGGCCTATGTCGCCTGCACCAATGATGACTTTCCTCCGATATCATATGCAATTTATAACGAATCAGAAACAGTAGTGGGACTTGTGATACTGGTCCATCGACACGCAAGGGAAAATAAGTACTACCATCAGAACTGCTATGAAGTTATCAGTTTCATGATAGGAAAGCAGTACCAGGGAAAAGGTTACGGTAAGGAAGCATTCAGAAAAGTACTTGAAGAAATAGAAAAATTCCCTGAAGGCAAAGCCAAATACATATTCCTGTCATATGATCCCAAGAATGAAGTTGCCAAACGGCTGTATGCTTCTTACGGATTTGTCGAAACAGGGATAATAAACGGTCTTGGTGAACAGGTGGCAAAACTTCCGATATAGCAGGTAAAAAGGATAAATGACATTAACGGGCAAGTGAGGGTCATTTTTTTTAACTGTTTCTTACCATGCCTGACATATTGACATTCATAAATATATCAATTAAAATTTAAGAATAACAACGATAAGAAGGTGGAACATGACTTCCAGATATATCGAAAGCGCAAGAATATTCAAAGCACTAAGCGATGAGAACCGTCTGGCGATATTAGAGCTGTTGTCAGAAGGTGAAAAATGCGGATGCATACTGCTTGAAGCACTCAATATACAGCAACCTACTTTATCTCATCATATGAGGATACTGTATGAAGCCGGGATCGTAGACAGATCAAGAGAAGGCAAATGGATACATTATTCCATAAGCAGCCAGGGCAGTAAAAAACTTCTGGAACTGGTAAATACATATACAAGCGCCGCTATGAAAAAAGCCGGCAGCCCAAAATGCAATTGTGAATAAAAGGAGCTTTTAATGGCACAATACCGTGTTTTAAGCGATGCTGTGGAAGCCGCAAAACAACTGGAAAAAGAGATCGTTTCCCTTGGGCGCAGATCATTAGCCGTAAACGGTTTTGATTATAGCGCAATGGATATCGGGAAATGGGAAAAATACCGTGAACAGACATATGCCACTGTAAAAAATGCCTTTCCTGAAATGCTTTATAACAGAGCTCCTCTTAAAGCAAGACATGTATCGACATCCGAATTCGACGGATTCACAGTGGAAAATGTTATTTTCGATTCCCTGCCCGGCTGGGAAGTGAATGCATCGGTATATGTACCAAATGGGAAAGGTCCATTCCCTTGTGTCGTATGTCCTACCGGTCACAGTGCAAAATACAGGGACAGTTACTATATCCCGGCACAGATATTCGCAAGAAACGGATATATGGCCATATCGTTCGACCCTCCGGGATGTATCGGGGAGCTTGCATATCACAATGATCATTTTATAAACGGTTACATAGGCTGGCTGACAGGCATATGGAGCCAGACATACTTCATATGCGATGCCCTTGCCTGTATCGATTATATGTACAGCCGTAAAGATACGGATACCAAAAAAGGCATCGCCATAACAGGCGTATCCGGAGGAGGCATGACAGCGATATATGCATCTGTTCTTGACAGGCGCATAACCTTTTCTGCTCTGGTATGCTGCGTCACCGATAATGATATCGCTCAATTTACCGACCTGTATACCTCCTGTCCCGAAACGATAGGTCAGGGATTCCATATTGCCGGTATAAATATGTCAGAGCTCATATCTCTGATAGCACCGACCGATCTTCTCATATCATGCGGGCAGAAAGATGAAGTCTTCGATCACAGGCTTACAAAAGAGATATTTGAAAAGGTCAGAAAAGTATATGACGCATATGGGATAGGCAAAAAAGCACAACTGTATATTGAAGCAGAGTCCGGTCACTGCTACAGCGCAACGATGGCAGACGAGACGGTCAGAAGGATGAATGCGATATACAAAGGTGGAGAGGGACCGGTAAAAACAGGACCGGAGGATCTGGTGCTTATAACAAAAGAACAGCTTGCCTGTAACCCTTCAAACGAAGTCAATATGTATACGATCAACAGAAACGAGGCTGTACGGCTGGAAAGCATGAGGCAAAAACTCAAGCCGCGTGAGCTTTCCACATGTATTGGATCGCTGCTGGATATGGGCAACCTTGATGCTCATATTTCTGACATATCGGAAGATGATCCGTCTTCCGTTCCGACAAGATGGTGCCATAAATTCGCTCCTGTGATACTCAGCCATTCGGGCGGCTTAAAGATACCTGTAATGCATGCATACAGGGAAGACATGAAAGAAAGACCTGTTCTTCTATGGTTCGGCGAAAAAGGCGTATGGGGAGATTTCAACAGAAAAGGCGCTCTCTCAAAAACAGTCGGTTTTCTGGAAAGGATGCCCATTTTGAATGAGCATTGCGTCATTGCCTGCGATCTTTCAGGACTTGGCGAATTGGAAATGCAGCATACGACATATGATGCCGCATCATGGAACAGTATCGAAAGGATACTGACTTACCTGTCAGTCGGAAACGGCCTGCCTATAATGGCATACAGGCTTCGTGACACCCTTATAGCTCTGGAATATGCAAAGCATTTTTCCAAAGACATATCCGTTGGCGGATATGGCGTGGGAGCCATAACGGCTCTGCTTCTTTGTGCATATATACCGGATGAAATATCACGGGTTTTTGCAGTAAGGCCTCTTGCCTCTTATGGCTGTCTGACCGAAGAACCGTCATTTTCATGGCCGGAAAGCATCCTCATACCTGATGTGCTCAGGTATTTCGACATACCTGAGATACTTGCATGCCTTGGGGCAAAAGCTGTATGCATAGATCCTCTTGACGGGCTGATGCGCAGCCTTACCAAAGAACGGTCGGGATCCATGTTCAAACGGGCAGCTGACGAAGGTGCGAAAGTCATATCAGAAGATGACTGGGAAAATGCTCTGGTAAGGGAAATACTGAAACCTGTAAAAGGAGATCGCAGATGATAAGGTATATTGTATACGAGTCACATACGGATTTCACCAAAAGATATGCCGAACTGATATCCTTAAAATTCAAACTTCCCAATATATCGCTTACTGATGCAAAGGATAAGGTATATGAAGGCGATTCCATTCTTTTCATGGGCTGGATACGCGCCGGAAAAATAATGGGATATAAAAAAGCCGTGTCCGAATACAATGTGGAAGCGGTCATAGCGGTAGGTATAGCCACACCTTCAGATGATATGAAGAAAATACTGCAGGAAAGAAATAAAATAGTCGACATACCTGTATTCTATCTTCAGGGCGGGATAATCCCCAACAGGATCGTCGGTTTCGATAAGGTACTGTTCAATGTGATCTCCAGGATCGCATTATTAAGAGCGGAAAAGAATAAAGAGTCACTGTCGGAAGCGGATAAGCTTACTCTGAGTATATTGCAGAAAGGCGGGGACTGCATCAATCCTGATGACCTTCAGGAGCTTGTCGATTGGTATTCCAGCTATATAATAATTCAAAGCGTATTTAATAAAAAGTTCAAAAAACCCAGACGCTGATCACAGACAGTAAAATTTACAGAAGTATAAGGTTGATTTGAAGTATGTCCGGATATATACTCTTATAATCATCATTTTATGAAAGGCAGTGTTATATGAAGAACGAATTATGGTATGAAGAACCGGCGAAAGTATGGCAGGAAGCCTTACCTGTAGGTAACGGACATCAGGGAGCCATGGTATGGGGCGGTATAGAAAAAGAAACGCTTTCTTTGAATGAAGATACCTTATGGTCAGGCACAGTAAAGGATAAGAACAAAAAAGGCGCATCAGCATATCTTGAGTCTGTCAGGACCTTTATGAAAAATGGAGACATATCCTCTGCCGAAGACTATATAAACAAATACATGCTTGGAGATATGTCGGAGACTTATCTGCCTTTCGGAGAGATAATAATAGAAAACCATACGGTAGATGTGAGCACAGTCACAGGGTATTCACGTAAGCTCGATCTGTCTGAAGGTATATTCAAGGCAGGATATCTGCATAACGGATCAGACCGGGTATCAGAAACTGTTTTCGCATCATATCCAGACAAATTGATAGTAGTAAAAATAGAGTCAGAAAAACTTCTGGACATGGAAGTGTACTGGACATGCCAGCTCAGGTACAGGACATATACGGAAAAGACATCTTTCATTGAAGGATATGCCCCTATAGAAAATCTGCCTTTTACACGAAGTTTCCACTCACCTTCCCTTTTTGAAGATGAAAACAACGTTCACTCAATAAGGACATGCGGAGCATTTAGGATCATATCAGACGGTAATGTGGAATATGCGGAAGGTAAAGGTATAGTAAAACAGGCGAATAACATAGAGATACGCATATCGCTTGCCACAAGCTTCATATCGCCTTTCAGGATGCCCACTGCAAATGCAAAGAAAAGATGCAAAAAGGCCTTAAGTGACACGAAAAACAAAACATATGAAGAGCTTTTAAAGACACATACGGCTGATCATACATCCCTGTTTTCAAGAGTGGATATTTCGTTAGGTGACAGCGGTGATTCAGAGATCATGCCTACAGATAAAAGGCTTATGGAAGCATCAAAAGGCGCTTATGATCCGGGCTTATATGCCCTGCTGTTCCAGTACGGAAGATATATGATGATAAGCGCTTCACGCAAAGGCTCAAGAGCTACCAATCTTCAGGGTATATGGAACGGCTCCATGCATCCGCCTTGGTGCTCTAACTACACTATAGACATGAATACTGAAATGAATTACTGGGCTGTTGATTCAGCGAACCTGTCTGAATGCATGGAGCCTCTTACTCAGTATATATATGAACTGTCCGTAAATGGCCGCAAGACCGCAAAGACCCACTATAACTGCAGAGGCTGGGTATCTCACAGTAATTCCGATATATGGGCATATACGACTTCATGCGGGCCGTGCAACACTACGAAGAGCTGCTCGCTGTATGCCCAATGGCCTATGTCATCAGGCTGGCTGTGCAGGCATCTGTATGAACATTACCTCTATACGAGGGATAAGGAATATCTGAAAAATACCGCTCTTCCGATAATGCTAAGCGCTGCAAGATTTTATATGGATTTCATGTATGAGGATGGATCCGGCCATCTCGTCACATCACCTTCCCTTTCCCCGGAAAACTTTTATATCGGAGAAGACGGAGCGAACCACGCAGCCGACATCATGCCTGCAATGGACAGGGCTATAATCCATGAGCTGTTTTCCAACTGTATAGATAGCGCAAAGGGAACCGGATATGAAAGCGGTTTCATCAATGAACTTAAAGAAGCGCTTAAAAAAATACCTCCGTTACAGATAGGCAGATACGGTCAGCTGATGGAATGGAGCAAAGATTATGAAGAGGGAGAGCCAAAACACAGGCATACCGCTCACCTTTATGCCCTTCATCCGTCAAACATGATAACACCTGAAAAAACACCGGAACTTGCAAAAGCATGCGAAACAGCCCTTTTAAGAAGAGGATTCGAAAGCACGGGATGGGCGATCATCTGGAGGACCTGTATGTGGGCAAGGCTGAAAAACAGCGTGAATGCCTACAAAATTATTAAACAGCTTATACGCTTCATTCCTCATGACGCCCCTATGGCCTGCAACGGAGGCGGATTGTATCAGAATCTTTTTGATGCATGCCCGCCTTTCCAGATAGACGGTAATTTTGGAGTGATTTCAGCAATATCGGAAATGCTTTATCAGGATCACACAGGCGAACTCGATCTTCTTCCGGCTCTGCCAAAGGAATGGCCTTGCGGTCATTTAAAAGGAGTGAGGCTTCGTAACGGAAAATGCCTTGACATGGTATGGAAAGACGGTTCAGTCACAGAGAGCAGGATATACTGAATTATCCGTTATACCTTGACATGGCCCAGGAACTTTTTATCTGCCTCGGTTATATCCAGTCCAAGCGTTCCGCCCGGGTTCATTATATTATCTTTATCGAAGTGCTCCTTTAGAGCTCTGAATATGGAATACTCTGTCTTTCCTATCGATCCTTCAAGCCATGGCCCGAACAGTTTTCCTATACCGTGATGATGACTCATGGAAGCTCCGGATCTTTGTATCGCATCGAGTATACCGGCATGATAAGCCCTGTACTCATCGATATCGCTCATTTTTGCCACAAATATGAAATACAGGTTCGCACCCTGCGGATAAACGTGAGACATATGCGTCATGCACACCGTATCGGGTCTGGATTTGCAGTATGCCCTTACTTCCTTATGCACTTTACTCATATTGCTCCAGTTTACCGAACACTCCATCGTATCGGTCACGATACCGTAATCCTGCAGAGTATCTCTTAGGTACGGATCATTGAAACGGCCTTTCTCCCAGGCTTTCGTGACCTCTCCGGTCAGGCTCATTCCTTTATATTTATGCGCTACTCTTCTTACATTTTTCGCGCAGTTTGCAGAGAAGCCTTTTTCTCCGTTTGTGAATCCAAGGAACAGGCACATTTCGCCTTCTTTGAATCCTTTCGATGAAAACAGATATTTTAACGGGCTTTCTATTACCCCGTACAACCTTAACATGACCTGCGTTTCCTCAGGATCTGAAAGTCTGAATACTGATGGATACCCCGCTTCGCTCTGCATAATATCCCTTGCGGCAGCCTGGGCGGTCTCCCAGTCTTTGAACATATATGA
>Ga0172381_10001453_pt1 | contig 27847 bp, 35 predicted proteins | sample Leawel6488metaG_FD_119754 | JGI IMG/M metagenome (GOLD analysis project Ga0172381, IMG submission 119754) | Leachate microbial communities from a municipal landfill in Southern Ontario, Canada - Leachate well 64-88 metaG | ecosystem: Engineered > Solid waste > Landfill > Unclassified | place... | reverse complement strand
TATCACCCCACGAATTTAAAGCCCATTTGAACCCGTCTTTGTAACCTACGAGTGCAAAGGCATGTCCTCCTATCTTATCGCCATCTAACCCACTCCAAACCCCTTCATTCTTCTCAAAGGTAGCAGTCCGGAAGTTCGTCTTTGTAACAGCGGAAGAAGTCACTACAGGAAATCCTCTAGCCAACCAATAATTTATACTGTCATGGTCAATTTTAGCATATGAATCTACTTTAAAAGTTCCCTCCTTACAGAGAAGTCCGTTATCCTTTATCGACTTTAAAGCTGTTTGTACAAAGTCCCCTTTCTCCTCACTACCCGTACCATATTTCAATTGTAAAGTCCATCCTTGCTCAGGATCACCTTGTAAGTAAGCCCCCTTCATTTGACGTTCTATTTCGTTTAAAATACGGCCCACGTGATAAACTGAATATGTCGTGCAATGTTGGGTAGCCTTTTGATCGTCTGCTTTTGTCATCAACTTAACTTCAAGAGGCGGGAGAGTGTTATCTACTCCTAACATATACGATGCGACATAGTCTCTGGAATCGGGTTTGTCTATGTCAATTCGATGTTCCATAGTGAATTGAGTTATTTGTTAATTATCTTATACTCTCTTTTTAGGGAATTGTCTACTTTTTCTTTCCACCTTTCTTTTTGCAACCCATATTAGTTTTGGTTAAATTGTTTATTTTAAGTCATTTTATAAATCCATAGAATTCTAGGTATTTAAAAGTTCGGCTGATTTTCGTACTAATGCTCCTTGTATAGGAACTGGACTTTTCCCAACTATCTCTGAAAACTGGATAATCCTGTCCTTTGCCATTTGAAATATCTCTTTATATGGCATTTTTTGTTCCATTCCATATTGCAACGCTTTCGCTACTGCTATATCTGCACTCGCTATAATCTGTAATTGTTGACCCGATAATACATCTCTAACATTTGGAAATCTTTGCTCAAGCATAAACAATGCCGCATTCTCCATTTTAGAAATATTTGAATAATACATTTTTGCAGATGTACTACCTTGAGCCACACAATAATCTACAAACTCTTTTATAGTATCTGTTTCTTCGGCTCTATTCAATTTCCCAATTTCTCTTTGCTCTATCCATGCTTGATTTTGACGTTGGGTAAGGAGATGAGCTATCAACTTACGCTGTTTTATAAATTCCTTAGTCAATTTATCTTTAAAATCTAAAACAACCTCAGAATTTCTCATCAATGTAACTAGAAATAGAAACTGCGATTCATTGACTAAAGCATATTTTACTGGTCTACCGTTATTTTCTCCCTTCGTGGGTTTCGACATTTCAAATGTCATAACCCCCCTAGTTTCGAGCCGCTCTTTGTATTTATTCACAAGCACCATAACTGCTCGATGTTCTAACTTCATACCGTCTGCAATTATTAACGTAGAAGTCATCGGCTCTTTTCCTTCAATCTTTACGAGATAGTTCATATTTATATATTATTGGATATTTACGCAATAATATACTTAATGCATAAATACGCAATACTTTTATCAGCCTACTTTTTAAAGATCATTTGACTTTTAGTTTAATTCGTGGTATATAGTATTCTTGTAATTAACTTACTTTATGGGATTTTTAGTTGGATTAGCCGTAGTACTTTGGTTGATCTTTAGAGCGCCTTCGTTTTTCAATGACGATTGAGATTTCTTTAATATTGATTTCATTAAAGGCGACTGGTCTAACGTTGTTCCCACCCCTTTCCCAAAGGTTTTGCTTAATCCTTTTCCCTGTAAAGCTCCCGCTATTTCTGCGCCTATAATAGCCCCTACAGGCCCTAAAGATGATCCAGCTATTCCTCCTATAGTTTTTGCAAAGTATTTGCCTAATCTTCCTCCCTTTACTCTAATGCCGTCCAATCTCTCAAGAAAATCTATAGTTGCATAATGTTTTGCAAGTTCAGCATTTAGAGCTTTTACATCTGCCGATTTCGTATTTTTCTCAACCATCTCTTTCAAAGACTTAGCTATAATCTTATCAATTTGTGCAGTATCGCTAAGGTAGTTTATTCCAGAATATTTACTAATTTTGGCATCATTTATGAGAGAAACTGGAACGTTGCCATCTTTGTCTGCTCTTAATTTATATCCTTCGATTTCGGATTTAACATCAGCAAGTGCCTTAGTTAAAGCCTTCCCTTCAAGAGAACTGTCCATTATGGATTCTGTTAACTGTCTTTCGACTTCGGGTAAAGATAATTTAGCCCCTTCCCTATCTAACGTTTGACTGATTACCTTTTCTTGAGGAGCTAAGAATTCTTTATATTGAGAAACTGCTCCACCCTCTCCTTTAGTTCTGATAACCCCTTCTTTGTCTACAGCCCCTTGCAATAAGTCTGTATTAATAATATTCTCTTTAACGTCAATCCCCCTAAGATTCTGCTTCTCTACATAGTTTCTTAGTGCTTTATTTTGGTCTATAACACTTTGAAGTTCCGTTGCTCTTTTGGTTACAACATCTGGAGATACTTTAGTTTTGAGAGTTTTAAATGCTTCACTGGCTTCCGAGATAGTTGGCTTCATTGCTTTCCCAGCTTTAGGAGCAAGTAAAAGACCCAATACGTTTGCAGCATTCCCCAAAGGTTCTTTAACGTCTTTTATGAATTGTTCATATTCTGGAGTTCCTTCTGTTAATCCTTTACTCTCTGCAATTTTATCTGCAATCTTATCTGTATATGTAGACGGGGTTAATACCGCACCTCCCGTTTCAACTGCTTTTTGGGCATATTCTCCTACTCCTGGTATTTCTCCTGTTGCTTCAATTCCTCCAGCAATAGGAGCAGTCATAATACCTAAAACTCCACTGACCAAATTGCTCAATCCTTCAACTCCTTTCTTTTCAGTTCCAGGTTTAAATGAAAGAAAATCTGCATAATCATTTACTGCTTGATATATTTTCTTACTACTTTCAACTCCAGCTCCTACCATTGCTTCCGTTCCAACAACTCCTGCTTTTACGGGGAATGTTGCAACTTCTGCTGCATATTCTAAAGGTTTTCCAACATAAGGGATATTACCAATAGCCTCAGTCCCTTTCTCTATGAGATTTGAAACTGGATGACCAGTATCTTCAACAGGAGCCTGATATGGCTCAACCCCTTCGAGTTTCCCTTGAGATTTAGCTGCTAATGCTCCTGCTGTCGCCGTTAATGCAGTCTTTACTCCTGTACTTGATAGATTTTGAGCTGCTACAGTCTGTCTATGAGCCTTAAACGCATCATAATAAGCCTGCATTTGTTGTTTCGTAGCTCCTTTAGTTTGCATTATCCCTAAATTCTTGTCTAATTCTTCTGCTGTTGTAGGCATCATGCTAGGGCCTTGAGATTTAGGCGTAGGAGTAAAGGACTGCGAAGTCGGAGCTTGTTTAGCCTCCTCATTCGCTACGAGCTTTTCTCCTAGTGGATTAGTTTTTATAAAGTCTGTAAGAACTGTCATATTATTAGTTGGTTAAGTCATATTTACTGCCTACATCTGTGACAGGATCAAGAAATTGTCCCCACATTGATTGCAATATTTCCTCATAAGATTGTCCTGATAGTTGTTCTTCTTCACTCTTCTGATTAGATTCATCAATCACTCTTTGGCCATAAGGCCCCATTTCATCATACATTGACTGAGTAGCGATTTCTCTACTCTTAGCCTTAGCATCAATGGTTTCTTGGCTATCTCCTGGTCTTGGGAAATATTGTCTACCATAAGCCTTATACTCATTAACATTTATGGCTGCCCCTGATTTTTTTCTTAACAATGATTCAGTCCATCTCATTTCACTCATCAATGCTTGCTGAGCCTCGCTACTAAGATCCCCAGCTGAAACTTGATTGATGGCATCTGCTAATGCGGTATCGTTTTTTATTTCCCTATTTACAAAATCCATAGCATCTGCCAATTCTGTTGGCCCAAGAGCCTCGACAATAGTGCTATACGACTTGTTTTCATTTGACATGATAGCATAAGCGTCATACGCTGCACTCTGTGTCATATTCATAGGAGTATATGCTAATTTTACCTGATCGTTAGCGAACTCTTTTGCTGTTTCTCCTGTTAATCCTTGATCTTTTGCTATCCCCAAATATTTTGAATAAAGACCATCTCCACTACTCCCAGTTCCAAACGTAGTTTTTGGATCAATCCATTCTCCATTAGCATCCTGTACTCTGTAATCAAGATGTGGGCCTGTAGAAGTAGGTTTACCATCCTTCCCTACACCTGTAGACCCCATAGCTCCAATAATATCCCCTGCGGTTACAGTTGCACCCTCCTCAACATTGAATCCTTCCAAATGATTGTAGTAGTATTTATTTCCATTGCTCTCGATGACTATTTGATTACCATATCCTCCATTAAATCCTACTTTTGTTACATTTCCTCCAACTACAGCAGGTATTGGATCTCCTATATTCCCACCTATATCTACACCTGGAGTTCCTATCTTGCCGTTTGCAAGTTTCTGATTATCAGCTGTGATAAATGAAGTATCTCCATAATCATAGCCTCCACCTGTGCCTCCTGCGCTCTTTGGTGGATTTCCAATCATGTCCATGGTTATTCCTTCGCCTCCAGTTGCTATACTCCCGTCATAAACCTTTACGCCTTCTCCAGTAGCTTGATTCCCTGCAATTACGCTCTTTGTTCCATCCCCATTGTCTATTTGCATAAACTGATAACCTGCGTTTTTATATTCAAGTATCTTATTTTGCTGATCTTTTGGTAATCCTAAATACCACTCTGAGGTTAATACTTCCGCAGGCTTACCAGCCAACTCAGTATCTTTCTGGATTTTGGCTATATTTGCTGTTATTTGATCTATTTCCCCTTGAGATTTAGCTTTTCCCAACTGGGCTGTCAATACCGCCATGTCTCGCATGGCTACAACCTGTCCGTAAGGTATATTTGCGTTATTTGCCATTGTAGTTAAAGCTCCAATGCTAAGAGTGGAAGCACTTTCCCCCATAGCCGTAAAGTTCGACTGTATAGTCTCAGTTTGGATCTTCTGTGTATTTGCCTCTGTTTGTGCAATACTTGCTTGTGATTCAGCTAATTTAGTATAAGAATCTACCGCCGAATTAGCAGCGTTTTGTTCCGCAATTCTTGCCTCTTGTACTGAAGCTTCTGCATTATTAACATCATCCTGTAGAGCCTGTATCGCTTTATAATCTCCTTGGTCTTGAGCTTCTTTCAACTTTCGTACAGCTTTATCTCTGGCATTTTGAGCTGATTTTACCCTTAACTCGTTCTCGTGCATCACTTTTTCAGTAGTTGCCCTAAATTGTTCAACGACTTGAGGTTTACTTGACCCCATAACTCCTTCCCGCCCTTGAGCCATAAGTGCTGTAGTCCCCGCAATAGCCGACTGTCCTTGTTGTCGAGCTGTATCGAGTTGGCTTTGGTCTATTTCGCTTGCGATTGCATTTTGCCCTTCTGAGTAAGAAGTATCAGCCGCCTTTGACTCGGCCATCTTCTTTAGATACTCGTCTAGGCTAGTTGGCATATTCTCAGTATCGAGTCCTAAAGCTGAAGCTATCTCAGGATTATCTTCAACAAACTTAGCAGGATCTGTATATGAACCCCTAACTTTTGACCATGCTTTGTCTAAATCTGTTTGCGGAGCAGATTGATCTGGGATTCCCCAATTCCCATATTCGTCTTGCACTTGTTGGATCATATTCCCTTGAGCATCTTTCTGAACAGTCTCGTATTCTCCATGCTGATTCTTATTCTTATACACTTCTTGTCCCTGTGTGTTATACCATCCTCCTGTTGTCTTGTTTGTAAATAATCCCTTTGGCGCAACTCCTGGAGTCCCCGACAATGCAGGATTTTTGTCTATAAACGCCCCCAAATTACTAGGTTGAAGCCCTTTATCTATCCAATTTCCAGATTTAGCTCCGTCAGGCATCTGTGCAGGATTAACCATCCTCCCTGGCCCAATCGGAGCTTGGACTGTAGGATTCACATTTGCCTGCAGCCTAGTAGTCGTCATTCCTGGTGTAACTATAGGCTTTATAGTTGTTGTCTTTGGCGTTGTTTTAGTCACAACAGGCTTTATAGGAGTAGTCGCTCTAAGTTTATTTCTCCCCGCTATCTGTGCGGCTGTTAATCCTCCTCTCGGAGTATTTGATGTTGTCATATTTTAAAGTTATGCTTTTACTTTATAAATTATCTTATAATCAGACGGAGTGGATGTTTTTGTTACGGTATATGTAAATCCAGCAGCCGTAGGTGAACTCCCAGCTCCTCCCCATGTCTTTCCTCCAAAGCCATTACCTCCAAAAGAATAACTCGTATCTAATGTAGGGGCATTGTTTGCCCCCGAATTAACTTCAGAGTTTACTTGGTAATTATTAACACCATCATAAATTCCACTAATAGTAGTGTGTAGTATTGTAGCCTCTGAAGCATACGCTCCATAAATTTCTACGGTTTTTGGATTAAACCATGTAATAACTTGGTGGATAGTTGTTGCACTTCCAGTAGGAGCTAGGGTTCCCCAAATTTGCTTCTCTCCTTTATTTATCTTTAGCAATACATTTCCAGTAGAATCCATGTAGGTTGTCCCGATTTTATAAGGGAAGTCAGATAATCCTCCAGGGATTGTAGAAGTCAATGTTCCAGCATTAGCAGAAATATAATAGTCAGTATCAGCTACTAACCCCGATATTATTCCAGTAGGAACAATGTTGTCATAATAAGTTGCTGTTGCTTGAGCTGCAAATCCCGCTGTGGCAATCCCTTTAAATCCCCATGTTCTTCCTCCAAAATCTGCATCAGTTGGCACTAGTCCATTCCCAACCTTAACATCAAACCAGAAGAAAGCAGGTAAAACATCTGATCCGTTTCCCCATGTTCCAGCATCAACATCGTAAGTGTTTCTGGAGAACGTGAGGTAGTTTTCATCGTAAGAAGATGCATCTCCTATGACTAAATAATTTGCCGCATCTGTTCCAGATACCATAAAACATAAATGATAAGTAGTTCCAGCAGTTAAAGCTACAGCTCCAGCTAAAGCCGCTGTTCTTGTTGCTTGAGTGGTATTCCATGTTCTCTGTGTAACTTGCGATATTGTAGAGGTTGCATTCGTAACTACTGTTCCACTTGGCTTCCCAGCGGTATCCGTTTGGATGGTCACAATTAGATTACTCAAATTGGTTGCCCCGTTTACTTTTTCTGCCGCTCTAAAATATACATTTGCCAAAGTGGTGACACTTTTTGTAGGGATGAACTTGTAAGAAAATCCTCTAGTACCGTTTGTGGCACCTAAATTTGTAGCAACTTCTGTTAGCTGTGTATACCATTGACATTCAACAGGCAGTTCACAAACTGGTTGTCCTATAGTTATTGTTTCGTAAGCTACCCCAGAAATAGTCGTTGAACTATGTACATGCAAAGTACTAGCATCACTTGCCGCTCCTGCTGTCAAAGTATTTAAATTAGTTGCGGTAACATTCGCTGAGGTAGTATCTAACTTGTTAAGCTCTGCTGCACTCGAAGTAACATCTGAAATTACACTAGCCAAAGGTCCTGCTGTTATTCCTGCTTCGCTAAGATCAACACTCAAGTTTAAAGTTTCATTTGCTCCTGGATTCACTATATTAAAATCAATCCCACCAGTTGCACTAACGAGTTTGTCGCTTAAATATCCCGCTGTAGTATCAGTTGCACTCACCTTGGCTAAGTCACTTGCGCTTACGTCACTTGAATTTACCCATGTTGTTCCATCGTCTGAATACTGGCATTTTCCTGATGTTACATACCATCTGAAAAATCCCTTCTTTACACCTGCAGTTGTAGTTCGGTATAAAGTTATTGTTTCTGATCCAGCTCCAGGCTCAGTTCCTATAGTAATTCCTGTACCTCCTGTTGCTACAGTCCCTTTGATTGCTGCTTCAGCTAAATCTTGAATAACTCCTGAAATATTACAAAATACCGCATCTCCTGCACTGAAATCTTCTTCTAAAGTTGCATCTCCAGTTGTGTAATCTAATCCCTCAAGTCTAATTCCTCTAACTACCGTAGCAGAAAGTCCATCTGCTGCTATTCCTCCTGTACCTATGTACATTGTTTCAACATAAGAGTCTGAGTTTTTAACCCCGATTAGTACATCCCCTGTTATCTTTGTTGCTGTTCTATCGTACAAAGGATATGAGAAATATATAGTTGTTTGCCCTTTTGGCAAAGGTGCTGACAAAGTTGGATTTGGTGCCGTTGGGAGTGACCATTGAACGTGGTGAAGTGAACCTAATTTAGTTGCTGCTGTATAAGTCATATTGTTTAGTTAATTGTTTAAGTTGGATTAGAAGTTAAATTTAAATCTCTTCTTCTGATACTTGTTTTAGGTCTAGCATCGATTGATGTCCAATCTAGCTGATGGAACACTTGACTTCCCTCTGTTATGTGAATTCTTATTCTTTGGAAATTCCTAATAAATTGATGCATTCCCGCAAAACACTCTATAAGATTTGATGAGTCAACATCCCCTCCAGTTGGGGACCTTCCCCATTCAGCTATTCCCCATCCATCAGTTATAAGAATACTATATTGAGGAGTCCATTCAAAAACTAATTTATTTGAAACTGGCTCGCCTCTGACATTATAAATGTCATAAGCTACAGTTATAATAGACTCTTTGTGTAAAAGTCCTTTGATATAAGCCCCATACAACATCTGACGTGTCCATAAATCTCCAGCCTTTAGCTCCTGTAAGTAATCAACTGAAATATCAATCCCTTCATCTGAATTGCCTGAGAAACAGTGGTATAAAGTCGTCTTAACAGAACTTGCTCCATAAATCTCACTTGCATAACTCATCCATCTGTTAATATTCCAATTTCTAAACTTAGAGAACGCCTTAACATCAGGATTGTAAGCAATTACATGATTGTTCTGCGTAGACCCTTTGGCACAAGTCACCAATATCGTATTGAATCGGTCATAATAGATTATGTCGCAATTGTCTAAGTTCACATCATCAAAGTAATCTGTACTCAATAATATGCTCGTTAAGCTCTCTTGCTCTGAATAAGGGATGTTTGGCTGCCCTAATGATATAAGCTGCCATAAGCCAGCTTTATTAACGTAGAATAGGCCCTTAGCACAAGTGATAGCTCCTGAAGCTCCCCCCATATCTATTCTATCGATCACTACTTCTTCAAGTTTGACTATGACTCCAGTTCCATCATTTTGAGTTGTTATTTTAAACGCCCATTTCCCATTATCACAAAAAGCCACGATAATATCTCCTAGAGAACATATTGACTTAACTGTTCCTGCATTTCTAAATGAAGCCTTGCCTCCTGCTGTGGCTGTGGTTGCGGGTGTCCATGTTTGAAAAGGAGGATCCGATCCATCGTCAATCTGACAGTAAAAAATACTATTATCAACTCCAGCGTAGAGCCTTGGGCCTATTGCTCGAATAACCCCACTCATAGGAGCCCCTGCAATCTCAGTTATAGAGAACACTCCTCCTGTCTCTGTGATGTAGTTGATCTTATTCCCTGTATTTCCCACAAAGAAGTAATCACCATAAGCGGCCCCGCTGAATGCAGCGTTTGTAGCCCAATCAGTCTTAATGTTTGTGACTGTATCCGTTGTAGGATTGTAGGCCGCTACGGTTGTTTCGTATCCAAATATATAATATCCTTTCCAATATTCTAATAACGTAATAGCCTTATTCCCTGCAACAGTGATTAACTCAACAATCCCCCCTCTTTTTGAAAGACCTCTGTTGTTCATCACAAAGTAATTCTCATTATTCAATGCAAAGGCTGGATCCATTAACTCAGGTAAGTCTTTGAGATTAAGACCTGCCTTTCCCATCAATGAAATTGACTGAGTGTGTCTTTGGTTAGCTGGTTTTATGCGATGTCTTTGAAACATATTTAATAGTAATATTCTCCTGTAAAATCTGGTAGAAATAATGCCTGACTATCAGGTTTAATGAGTGAAACAAGTTCATCCATTGTTCTTATAAATCTCTCATCGTTAAAGACTTCCGAATTTTGATCCTCATCCCATAAATTATAAGCGCAATCTAAGGCATTCATAAGATGTTCAGAGAATCTTTTGGGGATAACAAACTCGCTAGACTCAGCACTTAAATCAGTCAATAGAGGGATAAATCTGAATCTGAATTGTTTAGTCTCTGTTGGAATAGGCGTAAATACAAGATTTGTAGAAGTCATATAAAATCCGTTCTTTGTTGAGGCGTAGTTTGTTGTAGCAACTCGATTATCAGTATCAACTCCAGCGGCTGAGATTTCATAAAGTCCCGTGCCTTGCGGAATTATGTCTTGAAATGTAACAGGTAATGCGTAAGAGGCTGTCCCTGGGGTTGTAGTATAAACCTGATTAGAGATGTACTGTTCGGGCATTATGTTAGTGAACTGCCTATAAGCATATCGATTTACATAATTACACCATTGTAAAAACGTACCTGATATAGCGTCTACATCAGATGTATCCTTTTTCCTTTTAAGGAACTCTGCTCTAGCCTCTGCAACTGTTGGGAAGTTTGACATATTATTTTAAATTAAGCTGTATATGATTTTTTACTTTTTCCTTTCTTTGGAGCCATCTTTATAGTTGGCTTTTTGATCTTGATTTGTGGTCTTTTTAATTTGATTTTCATTTGATTTCTGCGTTAGATAATAAGGCTAAAATTGTTGCTACGTTTGTGTCAATTCTGTCTAATCTTTCATCAAACTTTATATCTCTTTCTTTTAATTCCTTGATCTCCTCTGCGTACGTCTGTAAATGCGTTAAATGATTACTATTGATTATTGAAATGTCCTTTTGAATTAACTGTAGAGAACTAGACATTTTATTGTCTGGATTGTTTACCCAATTCATAACTCCTACTACCACACTAATTAAGGCGACTACTGCTGTTATCTCATTGTAGAGATACTTCTTAAATGGGGTTTCTTTGTCCATATTTAAAATGTTATTCCTACCATTACACCAGCACCAGAAGTAGGCAAAGTATAAGTAACTACAAGTTTTGGATCAGGGGAAGCCCCTGCGTCTGAGGAGACTGTTACTAAAAATCTACTTGTTAATCCATTTCCCCATATACCTCCGAAAGTTCCCGATAAATCCCAGCCTCCTCTTGTTGCAAATTTACTAATACCTGTTTTACTAACATTAGCCCTACCCCCAGCACTCAGAGTAAAATCATTATAAGCAGTCGCTGAAAAATCAGCATAGGCTATGCTTGAAAACGAAGTTGTCCCTACTTGAGAATAATCTGCATTTTCAAGCGTATCTGTTGCCGCTGGGGTTGCACTTACAATTTCGATAGAATCATCTCCCAGTCCGTTAGATTTATTTTCCCCAAATAAAGAAAGGACTGTGGCTGAAATTGTTGCACTAGCTGTCAATCCCGAGGTATCAAAAAGCCAAAATCCGCGAAAAAGACTATTAAAGTTGCCAGAGGTTATATTGTCAACCCATAAATAGGTTGCATTTGCATTTACACCAGCTACACTAAATGTAGTGCCAGCACCTGCCCTGATAGTGGCGAAATTTTCTCCTGCTGCCGCAGAATCTCTTTTTACATATCCATCGCAAGGCGAAACTGCACCAGCTGCTGGATAAGCAGTTAATGTATCAAATCCGAAACTGAATCGTTTTGCTAATTCAAGCCTATCTAGCACAATCCAGTCAAAAAAGTGCATTACATGCCAAATTGGCTTAAAAGCATAATATAGACGTTTAGCAAACTTGTCATGCGTACGAAACTCAGTTGAACAATATACTTTCCTTCGACTTCTCTTTTCAATCCATGTTATTGAGTTAGGGTCTATCTTAACAATCTTATTCTTTCTAATACTGCTTCTGTCTCCATGAATTCGAAAAACATATCGCCCGAACCATGTATTTGCGAACCAAAGTAACTTCCTTTGATGTTTAGTGAACCATTCTTTTGAAAATACTTGCATATTTAAGGGGTTACGTTTACTACTCCGCTTCCGATATAATTAGTTTGGGAAAAAGTCTTTGCGAATTTTCTTAAATAAGTATCTGTCTTTTTATGACATTCTATGCAAAGAGTTCTTCCGTTAGATAAATCAAATCTTAGTTCTGGGAAATAAGCAAAAGGTTTTATATGATCGGCGTGCAAAGAGCCGCCTACCTGTCCACACTCTTGGCAAGTATACCCATCTCTTTCAAATATTGACGTTCTCCACTCCTTCATCTCTTTAGAATTTCTAATCTTCATAACTTCTGGGGTGATACCGCCTTTCCAGTTGGAAGCTTTATCACCTTTTGCGTGATTATCGTGGCAACCAATCCTACATCCTTTTTTAAAAGTACCTGAATTAGATTTCATTGCGCCTTTAGTGCCTTTATTCCAAACTATACGTGCTCGAGTTATGCCAAATTTCTTGAGACGATTGCTCAATAATGCTGGACAAAGATTATAAATTTTATAGAAATCTTTCCATAAAAGTTTTTCTATAACAAATTTCTGATACAGCCAATCTCTATCATCAGCCAATGTTTTTTTAGGCATAAAACGTCCAGTAATCTTATCTAGTTTAAACCAATTATTCATATTTAAGGAGTAATATTTGTTACGCCAGAGCAAATGTAATTCGTCCCATTCCAGTAGCAGAAAGCATAATTCTCTCTATTGCCTGTGGTGTCCCATGTAGGAGCTGTGCCTGCTGACCATTTCACAGTAGCAGGGAAAGCAACTGTATTTGTTCCCCCTGCGTCTTGAATCATTCTCAAAGTAAGATGCGCTGGCCCTGTAGGAGCTGTAAAAGTGTAAGTACAGTTATCTGTAAGCGTAGACTTATGAGCATTCCCAAGCGTCCAATCTATTGTGTCGTCAGTGCCTGAATTACCATCGTCATACTCTGCCGTATAGGCTTGTTTTTGATAGTTTAATGCGCCTGTGATTGGCACATTCCCACTAGAATCTGGAAGTAAGTATCCTTTATTTGCCATATTATATTATATTATATTATATTGTCCTTAAATAGCAGTTATCTTTTCCTTAGAAATTCTATGTCGCCATTCCCTACGAACATCCTTCAACTTTGCATTTATCCATGTGATATTTTTTTTAAATGGTATCACCACCATTATACTTTTGTCTTTCACTCCTGCCTATCTCTAGACTGCTGTCCTGCTCAATTCCCTCCAAGCTTGTCCACCTGCTGTCGTTGTAGATAGAACAAGTTTCAATGTGTCATTTGCAGTCATATCAAAATCTGCTCCCCCTGCTAGTAAAATTGTTATATTTGTTCCACTTGTAGCCGTTGCATGGTCTATAGTTACGTTCTCATTTGCTATAAGAGTTATTTCCATCCCATCTTGATACCCAATATTTGAGATAAGCTCAACCTTAGTTGTCCCTGTAAGCTCAAAAGTATTCCCATCTCTAGGGATAGCGATATTGGCCGAACTTGCTATATCTGTTCCTTGTGAGCCTACAATGGCCCCATCAAATCTTGAAGCTCCTGAATCAACTACGATAGCCCATTGAGTTCCTGAAGTTACAGTCCCTCCGTTGATATAAAGACCATAAGACATAACTGCTCCTGTAGTCTGTGTGATATTTGGCATTTGAATTTTAGCCCCATACCAATTTATTATTCCCGCTAAAGTGTCTTGAACCAACGCTCCTGCTGTAGCTAAATTCCACCCAATATATGTTGTTGTATTTGCTGATGATTGTGTAAGTGCAGGCAAGCTGACTGTATGTCCAGTAACATCAAAGTCGGTAACTCCTGCCAAATTAGCGTTAAAGTTAAAGACTGTTCCAAACATGTCCCCATTTTGTACAGTAGCTCCGCCAAAATCAGCATTTATAAGTGTTCCATTAGTCCATTCAGTTTCAAGAACCATATCGTAGAGAGTCCCTGTAACTGTTGTTGTTTGAGTAATACCTTGAGATAGAGCGACTGTTGTAGCTCCAGTAATAGTACCAGCAAGGGTTAATGATGTTGCACGTACCGCTCCATTAAAGTACCCAGCCCAGTTTGTATCTGCCCCTGTAGCATCTGCATAGATACCATAAGCTGTAGAAGTCCCTGCGGCATCGCCTGTTGCACTAAAAAACCCTCCGTAAGTTCTTCTTGTCCCTGCATCTGTAGAACCTGTATTTGAACCCAATACATAAACTCCAAAAACATCTTCTGTCCCAGCCGTAGTATCTGCACCAGTTTTACTACAAGTGATATATGACCCCATAAAAGTCGGACTGTCTGCCGTTACTACGGAAGATGAAGTCATAGAAACATATTCGCTATAATACGTAGCAGTCCCCGTAAGAGCCGTATTTGTAGTCTGAACTCGTAATGCTTTTGTCTGGTTTGTAGCCGATGTCATTTGAATAAACAACGCTCCATCTGTTTCGGTATGAGCAGCTGAAGTTGCGTCAATATAAACATTCTGTCCAGCAGCTAAGACGTTTGTAACATCTCCTGCCGCTGTATAAAGGGCATAATTAACATCAGCTCCACTTGCGGTTGCGTAGAGTCCATAAGTTGTACTTGTGCCTGCGGCATCCCCTGTAGCCGTGAAATATCCTCCGTAAGTAATTCTAGTCCCGAAATCGCCAGATCCTGTGTTTGAAGCGGATCCGTATACTCCGTATAGGGTTGTTGTGTCCGTTGATGTGTCTAATCCTGTTTTTGTAACAGATGAAGAAATGCCATAAAGATTTTGATTTGTACCTGTGACAATCGCACTGGAAGTCTTTGTTAAGAGCATTCCATAAGAAGCTGCTCCTGTGGTCCTTGTGTCCGTAGCGACAACATTAAATCCTGAATTAGCAGCAGGGGTAACTTTTACATGTCCTCCGCCAGACGCTATAACGAAATCAGTTTGATCATGAGTAAAACTACCCCATTGAGTAGCACTCTGAGTTGCTGATTGTATGTAAACTGTAGGATTAGTTTGTGCGCCATGAGCAAAGTCATAAGCAAAATCTCCCTTCTCTGCAATAATAAACGTATTCTGTGCTGTTGAAAGGCCTAAATAAACAGCATCGACTGTCTGAGTAGTATTCCAGCCAAAAATTGCATCTGGAGTTGCTAGTACATTCCCCATCTTCAGATACTTATCATCAGGGAGAAAGAGATCATCTATCCCTAAAGGTAGTCCTAACGTACTCAAAAGGACCTTCCTGTTAGACCCTAAGCCAAATGGACTCCTTATAGTAGTTAGATAATCTGCCGCCTGAGGTGCTGCATCCGCAGTTAGCGCACTAATTTTTGCATCTGCCATATTTAAGTTGTTATATTATATTTAAACTTCTTGTAAATAGTAATCTCCTGACTCCAGCAAAAGACCATCCGTATCTCCACTCTCTAGCAATATCAATGCTCTGCCTGGCGGTACTGCTGCTTCAATGTCCTGCCCCCATATATGGGAGGTTCCCATTCCTATAGCTGTTGACTGATTTATCATTTCTTAATAGTTAAAAGACGCAGACTAAATTTGTGGCTGTAGTTGCTGCCGTAACATAGACTCCGCTTATAGGTAAAAGAGAGCCTGCTGGTACGTTCTGAAATGCTACACTTGTACCTGCATCATTCTTGACGTAAACATCACCCGCCCCTCCTACATAGATAGCCTTAAATCCAGTTACAGTAAGAGGCTTTGCAACTCCTGATGATTGAGTTGCACAAGCATAAGATTGAAGGACTGTATCACTTTTGGTAATCGCCTTGAATCTAGTTGAGGGAAGTATTGCATCCATAGTTTTGTTGTTAAATTCTTTAGTGAGGGTTCAACCGAAGTTGAACCCTCTAAAAGACCTTAAGTATTTTGTGCGAATACAGGTATATAGTGAGCAACTCCATCTATCGAGATTGCCAAAACCTTAGTAGCGTTGCACTTTGAAGTGTCGCCAGCACTTCCAGCGGAAGTTCCAGCGGCAGCTACATAAGTTTCTACGCTTCCAGGGCCAGCCAATTCTGCGAAATAGGTAGCTTTACCATATAAGTATATTTGTGCGTTCAAAGTAGCATCTGTTGTGTTGGTCATAACAATACCTCTAGCTCCAGTCATATCTGTTTCTGTGCCAGAAGTTGCTCCCCAATCACCCCAAATTGCAGCTACTTGTCCCGCATTAACTGTTGCTGCAGACATGTCTAGCTGTCCGAACAAACCAGCCGCCCAAACTGAGCCGCTAAGTGTTCCCGTTACTGCTAGTTTACCTTGCGTTCCATATACGAATCCACCAGAAGCACTGGCTATTGTTGCAAGTCCTCTAACACCAGTCAAAAGACCAGATGTTATAGTTGTTGCATCAACAACAGCTCCAATGATTGACCGTACATTTGAAGGCGTAGCTGATGTAGACGTAACTGTATTTGAAATCAGAGTCGTTCCTGATAATCCAGAGGCTGTAACAGCAAATGTTACAGCTCCACCCGTAAGGTTCAAAGTTGTATCTGATACAACGTCAAAAACTCCGTTAGCACTAGAATACGTGTATATTCCAGTATCTCTATACTGAATTTTCTGATTAGTAGTAACGGTAGTTAAGGCGTTGATAGCCATTGTATCACTAGCGGAATCCCCTATAACTGTATTGCCTGTTGCGGTAATATTAGTTGTAGAAATGACTCCTTTATATGCGCCAGTAGAACTTATTACTTCAGTGCCACCGACAGTACAACCACCCTGTAGTTCTGGTCTGATTAAAATTTTACCCATAAAAATTAGTGGTTAATTATTTATTGACTGTCATTTTGTAGGTTCTTTGTGCTCCTTCTCTGAACATCTTTGTTCCATAAAGATCAAATGTAGTGATGTTCTGTCCTTTTCGACCATCTGTAACTCTTAGGATTTCTGTCTCTACTTCTTTTTGAAGAACTAGATCGATAGCTCCTATTTGTCCTACGATTAAAGACATTGTTTGTGTTCCTACTGTTCCTGTGTCCTGTGTACCTCCGATTACCATTTTCCCAAACGCTGTAATAGTAAGAGTGTTTGAACCAGCAGCGTAAGAAGCAGTTACTCCTTGTGCTGCTAATTTAGCTCTGTCTGCTGCAGCAAGAGGGTAGTAAATTGATCCTGGAGTTGTTCCGTTGATCGCAGCCACTGCATTTGTGCCAAGTGTTACGTCAACATCAGAACCTCCATCAATCAATATAGCTCCTGCAACAGTTCCAATCGCAGCCTTGAACATGAAAGTTACTCCATTGATAATCAATGTTGTATCAGCTGTTGGATCGTCTGTGAATACAATACTTACTGAAGTTGGAAGGTTCTGAGATTTAAACATTCTTAGGCCTTGCCAATCTCCCACGTATGACTGTACTCCATATCCATTTACTAACGCATCATCAGATACTTTAAATCCATTGAAAGCAAATGTTTGCTCGATTGTTGATAAAGTATCTCCATCAACTACCGCATACCAAGGCTTAGTATCTTCAACACCATTGTTGAACAATGCAGCCTTTGCTTCACTGAAATATTTGAATACGTTTGTTGTATCCAAAGTATAAGCTGACGTGTTGCTCAAAAGAGCACTAGAAACTTCTGAAAGCACTTTCTGATCGATTTGGTTCCTCATTTGGTACGCCATACGATTTGTATAGATGTCTAGAGTTCTATACTTGTTTTGGATTTTATCAATATCATCCAAATACATAGGGATGATTTTTGCTTGGTCTACATCCAAATACTCGTCTGTAGCTGTCATATCTTGGAATGTAGGAGCTGTTCCCTTTGTATAAGTAACTGCATAAACATCTCCTGTATATGGTCTGTGTACTCTATAACCATAAACTAATCCTGTACGTTCCTCTGTATTTGCAATCGCCGCACCGACAAGTGTGTTCTTTAAAAGAACTTGCACTCTCGCTGACCAGAGGGCTGGCGATAATAGATCTGGTCCAATATTGTTAGACATAATCTTGATTTAGATAATAATAATTATCCTCTTCAAAGCTATGCTATTTTCTGGACTAAGCTTGAGGCATGGATCCGTTTCGTATCATTTCATTCCATCTCTTGTCGTCACCGATAACGTCTAACGGAACTCCACCTACTACTTGTTCAGATTTCCTAACTGACGGTTGACCGCTTTTAGGCAAGGACATTCTACCCTTCGCTACTCCACGTTCTTCGGCTTCTCTGATTTTCTGGGATAATCCCATAGCATCGAGAGCAGCATTTAACGCAACAACCTTTCCTGCTGGCCTGAGAGCATTAAATCTCTCATTCAGTTCCTTAGCCTGTTGAGGTGTAAGCTTAGGGATTTGCTTTTGTCGAGCCTTAAATTCTCTTTCAGCCTCCTTCTTAGCAAGAGCTTTTTCAATTAGCTCTTCGGTTGCAGGCACTTTGTTCGTGGCTTCAAGCCTTGAATTAAGTCTGTTCTGTAACCATTTTGGGGCTTCCTCTACTTGGGCTTTCCCTAAAATCACCTTGTTCAACCAAGCTTCTTCTTGGCGTTTTGCGTTCTCCTCCGCTGGAGATAGTTTGTCAACCTGAGGCTCGTCTGTTTCCAGATTAAGCCCGTTGTCCTCGGTCTCTCCTTCACTCTCTTGAGTGTCTTGAGAGCCTTCGACAGTCTCAGTTTCGGGGATGACTTCTAACTGAAGTTCATCGCCTTGGGTGTCCTGATCGTTAGGCATGAGGTATATGTTAAGTTTTAAAGCAATTACAATATGGTACTTTCACACGAAAAGTCAACCTACACTTTCCTTGTTTTTACTTTCTGCTTGCAACAAATATGATTTGACGTCTGCTTCGCTATTCTCAAAGAATTTCACTATAGCCTCCAGTCCCATTCTGTAGGCATTTAATTGTTCTGGAGTGAATAAGGTTGCCTCTACATACTCTAAAAGAAAATATGCCTTTACTATTTCCAAGTCTGTTTTGTGATTTGAGTAGAATGCTGCAAAGTCCTTTACTGGCTTAATTGATCCTAGCACTTCTTCACAAGGATAGACAGTTTCTCCAGCTTGACGCTGAGTATCTGCTTTCTCTTTGTTTTCGATTACTTCTCTCATCGATTTGGATATTTAAGTTGTGCTGCATTTAATGCCGTAGTCTCACTCGGTGCTGGCGTTGTTGCTGCTGGGCCTCCTTCTTGTGGTGCTGGCTGTTGAGGTTGTGCCATTTGTAGATCTTCCTCAGTTATGTTCTGCCCGTTCAATTTAGCTTGTTTGATAGACATTTTGTTCCATGCTGGAGTACCTGGAGCAAGTGTACTCATTGTCTTTGAGATTTGAGCTTGTTGCATAACTCCACTCGGAATTGTTCCATCTCTTGAATTCACTACTACGAAATACTTATTATCTCTAAGTTCCTTGGCAATCCACCCTAATGGGAATCCTCTCATCGGTATATTTACATCTCCCGTTTCAATATCTACAGTCGAATTGATCGGCGTTTGATCGTCATCTTGTATAAATTGCCTCATCGCTTCCATCGTGAAATTAACTGCCTCTTCAAATGTTGAAGCGTTAAACTCTATAATCTGTTTAATAGGGGCATCTGTAGCCTCTTGTTCAGCCATAATGCTCATTTCGTTTGGATTAGCCCCTAAGTCTGGCATGTCTAATCTGAACCCCATTCTTGTGATCTGTTGTTCAAGTCTAGTAAACGCACGCTCCCATTCCTGAGTTATAGGCTGTGTTTGGAATGACTCAATCGTTACTCCTGATCCTTGGCCTGGAGCATTCTCGCTTACAACAAATCCTTTGCCACCTGCCGCCCTCATTTCATGTGCCTTGAGTATTTCATTGAATAACTTACTAGGACCTTTGCTTGACGTATTTACTAACGAAATAGGCCATATGTTATCTCCTGCATGGTTGTATGCCATGTTATCCATCTGTGCTGTGATAACTGCTAGATCGTACACCATGTGTCCTATTCCATAATTGTAGTAGCCTTCACTTGATGGGAAGAACTTGAAATGTAGAATCGGGATATAAGGCTTGTTATCCATCATATAAGGGAAGTCCTTACCTTCAAGCTTCTCAATTACTGTACATCCTGCTCCTGCAAAGATTGTGTATGTCTTGTCTAGTCCGATTCTATATCCTACTTCAATTAAATCCTCTGAATCGTAAATAGTTTGTAGCCATGTCTTTTCAAGTTGTTTTCTATATCTGTACGCTCTTGGTATTTCTCCTGGTGCAACTTTGTTCTTAAACTTAGGGAATAGAGCATCGAACTGATCCATAGTGTAGCGATATATAATCACAATCTCATCAGCTCCTAATCCTCCAACTGGATCTCGTATATCTGTACACTGATTATTCATGTAGAAGTCTGAAAGAGAACCTACTTTAAACGTAATAGGATAATCTGAGTTGTCGTTATCATATCCTATCTGTATATGACAATCTCCAAACAATGCAGACTTATAAAAAGCTCCTCCTTTGTCTCTCATACATTGTAAGAACTTGCCCTCTTTCATAACTGTTGCAACTCCAGCTGTAACGATTTGCTCTAGCCAATCCCTAGTCTGAGCTTCTGCCTTGATTTCCTCTGGCTTGGTCTTTAACGCAAAAGGACCAGCTTTGTATATCTTAAAGTCTGGGATCTTCATCTTATTAACTACTTTCCATAGAATCTGTAATAGAAGTTTTGAAGTAATCTTCTTCGTTCCTGTAGGGTTCATTACTGTAAATCCACCCTCGAATAACTGTTGGATAGCCCTCCATATTCCTTCATGTCTGTTATGGATAGTGGAATTCTTCCCCATTAAAGTTAATGCACTTTGAACAGCCTTATCCTCGAACCCTGTCTCAATGAACTGCTTATTTGTGTTGTCCTCCATAGAATTAAATTAGAAAACTATTGTTAGTTTGCTAAGGTAATCTAAGGACAAACCTTGAATCCTTGCTTATTGGAAATACTTGTCGTATAAGTGATCGCTCCACACTTTCTGTTCTGTTTCTCCTTTCAACTTGTCAATATAATCATCCACGACATTATCATACACCTTTTCCTCACTTTTTGCAATAGCAAAATCTTTCATTTGCCATGCAATCGCACACGCCATGAGTAAATCAAAATGCCTTGTGGTTAAACGAGGATCTTTTATATTCTCAAGTAAGTCATTTCTAGTGTACGATTTACATTCTGCTATAAGTCTTTCATCATTTAACGCTATTAGTCCATCCTCTATGGCCTTCCCTAAAGCAAACAGCATCTTAGGTTTTGTTAATGCGTTAGTTTGCCACCCATACTCTGTAGCTCTCCCAGTTTCGATTTTAGAGTCTTTTGACTGTAGGCAGTACAAATTAGCGTCTAACTGTTTTAAACGCAAAATAGCCTCTGTTCCGTAGTTTCTTTCGGGAGCGATTAAACATCTTCCAAACAAATCAGCTTCTCTGTTTAGTTCATCTCCAAATGTTTCTGGCTTAATCATGTTATTGTCAAACACGCCTACTACTTGAGCAGGGATTGTGTCGAAATCTACGAATACTGATGCTGACGAGTCTAACCCAACTCCTCCTGAAATATCCGCTCCTCCTGCGTAACGATGTGAAGGATTAAATGATTTATAAATCCTAAATCCGTTACTTTCTTTAATGGGTATTAGCACCTTCATTTCATCAAGAACATCTCTATCATACATCACATCTTTTGACGCTGATGGTTTACAAAGTTTCTCTCCTTCAAAATCATCATCGTCAATTCTCATTTGGGCTATTTCCTCTTTGGAATATCTATTCCATGTAGGCTCGTGTCTTTCGTTTTCTATTGGCACTATAAGGACCTTTTTACTTGGGGATGATTTGGTTACAAGTTTATGCACATTACCTTGTTCAGAAATATAGTTGCATGTATATATCGCCCCTCCTCCTTTGGCCAAACTATTTCTAGCCTCTTCCATATTGTCCCATACCGCAATAGTTTTCCGAGCTGACCGCAGTGTCTTTCTATTTTCAAAGTCTTCAAACCATATTACATCAGGTCTTGACTCCTCTTGTATGGCTCCACGTTGATCTGCTCCTACTATTCCGCTAACAACTTTTACTCCTGTTGCTGTAGTAAATGACCCCATTGTTTCCTCTCTCTTCGCGATTGTCTTCTCTAGTACATCAGGGTACATAGCTGAAACTTTTGTTGAAACCATCATATTGTAAATATCCGTTACTATCTGTTGAGAATTCGCTCCATCCTCTGCTAAAACTTTTATATATTTTCTATAATGGTCAAGATCGTTAGTAATCCAATACGCAACCATCAATTTAGTTCTGGCAGTTTTCGCCGCACCTCTAAACGCTATATCTACAAATGAATTCAAATCCCCTCTGTAAATAGTGTAATTGTATCTATCTATGTCTGAATGGAATGGGGCATCTTGTGATGAGAAGTATTTAGGGAAACAATATCTAGCCCAAAGGTTAAACTTAAAAACAACCCTCTCTATGGGGTCGTCTCTAACAAACGAAAATATTGATCGTTTCTGTACAAGGTCTCCACTAATTAGGATTCTTTGTATTTCCTCCAAGATAAGAATTGATTAAATTATCTGATTCTCCTTTCTGTTCTAACGTAGGAACTATAGATTTACCTCCACTCGTAATGTCTTGTTCAGTTTTATCTTTCCACCCATAATTATTCTTGAGGTTGAATATCACTCCAGCCACATTGTTGCCAAACAACTTCTCCTCAGCGTAATTTTCGCATACCGCTAAGGCTTTTTTTATCGAGTCGGAATATTCTGGCTTCTCCTTGTAGTCGAGTAGGGTATCTCGGCTTGTATCAAGGAATATCGCAAGGCCAGTTATAGTTAGCGGTTTTATTTGGTTCTTCTTCTTAACTTCCCCATCTACAACTTCTTCAAAGCAACTATCAAAGTATGATTGTATCTTAATATCTAGCTCTTCTACTGTTTTGAATTTTAGTGGTCTCCCCGCTGGCATAGTATTTATTTATGTGATCTCATATGAGCTGCTAATCCTGTGTTGTTTTTACATTCTTTACCACATATAGAACAAGCAAGAACATCTGAAGTGCTTGCTTTTGGTTCAGCATCTTTTATTGTGACAACATCACCTCCAACAGGGAAAGTTATATTTGTTGGCTCGTGAATGATTGTGTTTGCTGGTTCTAATGTTGTAGCGTCTACCTTGACTGCCTTAATTTCTCCATCTTCATTTACAAGAGAATATAATCCCCCAACAATTCCCTCTCCTTGTGTTGGCTGTGGAATCCCCATAGCTTTATCCATCTCTGCTATTTCTGCGAGTAGTCTTGCTTTGTGTGCTGGCATATCTGATAACATCATTTTACAATTTGGTTAATTTAGTTTTAGAGTGGATGAATTGGTTTTTGTAACACCATACTTGAGAGCGAATCATCTTTCTGGGTTGATAAACCTAGCATTTATCGTGTTTTTTGTTGCCAATTGGGGCGAAAGTAATCATCCTTTACTCATCCGCCAACGTAGAATCTTCATAACTTGAGCCGTCTGGCATAGTAACCATGAACTTCCTCTCTCTATATGCTACACTCAAAGGAGTATGCTTAAACTTTTTTAATTCAGTTCTAGTAAACTTCATTTGACTATATTTCTCTCTACATTCTTTGTCTGTCATAGCTTTGTTAGTTCAAGGACCTTATTTTCGTACTCTGTAAGTTCTGCTTCAAGAGCATCTAGTTTCTGGTTGATACTGTTTGACTCAAGTTCCATAGATTCTTTATCTACTCCTTCTTGATCCATTCTTAACATACAGGCTCTTAGTTTACCCTCTAAGTCTATCTTTCGATTCTGTAGTATCCCCATATGTAACTCTGCTTGATCTGGTTTAAATGTTGGCATTGTTATTTTGTTATTTAACTTTTCTTTTAAGTATCTTCATCTCAGCTTTATGCCATGCTTTAGGCTCTCCCTTCCCTTTTTCTTTCTTTTCTTTGCTTAGATACTGCCTTGCTTTAGCCTTTGGCATAGACATAATTTCTTTTTTTGTAGGCTCTACATGTTTGAAGCCTTTTCTTAGTTTGTTCATTTTGATTATTTTTTAGGTTTTATTTCTTCTTTCTTTTCAACTAACGTAACTTCGCTGATTCTCTGGTATAAGTCAAACATTTCTCTAGGAATCTCTTTTTTTGTATCAAGCTCTTTTATTCTACCTTGCAAAAAAGTTAGTTCAGCAGACGTTAGCTCTACTTCGATGTCTGCCTCTTTATCCCAATTATAAGAAATCATCCCGTCTTGACCAGCACTAGCTTTAAACCCTACAGCATCCATCTCTTCTTGGCTTAACTTGGTTTTCCCCATTAAGTCTTCTATAATTCTTAAAGTTACCATGTCCCCAGCTTTGGGGAAAAGACTTGGGATGTGTATTCTGTCTTTGATTGAAAGTTTCATGTTTAGGAGTTGTTAGGTATTAGTTTAATTGGTTGAAATTGTCGAAATAACATAGCCATGGCTTCAGCATATTTAACTTCTAACTTCGCCATCTCGTCTATTGTCGGTGGCCTGTTGCTCTTGATCTGTGTTGGAGCCTCTGTGTCTAGTATTAAAATCATCGTCTAGTGAATTATAAGTCCGTTCCTTAATTGCTTCGAGTAATTCCTGAAAGTTGTTGTATTTCTTCATAATCTTGTAAAACCCTGTAGGGGAAGAAAAGCCCTTGACTTGCCCTCCCCTACAAATCAATCATTCCTATAGTCCTATTCTTACCATACTTTGAGTAATAAATCAAGCCTTTTTCTCTAACAGTTCTCTAATATCTAAAAGGATGTCCATCATAAGGCTTTGCATACATATATTTTGCCATACGCTATCTTTGTCTGCTATAATTTTACACAGTACTCTTTCTATTTCTTTTCTTGTTCTCATTTTGTTTGGGTTAAGAATTCAAATAACTGTTCAATAAAGGTATTTAATTCCTTTTCCTCAATAACTATCCTCCCACAATCTAATTCAAACTTTTTATTACAATCATCAAGCCATGCTCCGCGTATAGAAGTTCCCCATTGCAGCTTATCTATCAAGAATGGCATGTTCACCATTGTCATATATTTCATATAATTATCCTCGTTCTCAAGATACTCAAAGTTCCTTTTCTCAAGAATAACCTTCAAGACTTCTAACATATCATTCGTTAGAGATTCTAAGGCACTCCCCTTGTCAGAATCATAAGTTGTAAAGCCGAACACGTAATTTCCAACAAATTCACTCCTAGATTCTGGACAACAGTCATTAAAAGCCATGGCTTCCTCGTAACTCTTTTTAAGCTGCTCTATGTACTTCATTTTGTTTGGGTTAGATAATACTTAGCGATTTGTCTGAATGTTTGCAAACTTGTACACCCTGAATGATTTAATGTTTTCTTTACAATCGCCTCTCCAAATTCTTCCCATTGCTTTCTTGCTTGTTCTTTACTTACTTCTTTACAGTTGTTGTTGAAGTGATTACGTTCCATTAACCATTTAAGAAGTTTTAGTGCGGTTTTGTTCATAGTATTCTCGTGCTAGTTTACTTACCTTGTGTACAAAGTTATTCCATTCAAATATATCTCCTTCAAATTGCTCTCTCCTAAATACAAGACAATATCTGTCTATCAATTTACCTTTAACTAATTCAGCATAAGAAACCTCGTAACCATCTTTGGCGTATATATCTTCCATTGTTTCCTCTAGCGTCTTTCTAAAGTGTTTGTTCATATAGTGGTGTTCTGTTAGGTATTTGTTTAATTCTATTTATTGTAGCTGGAGTTGCGTACTTGTAGGGTCTGTTCTGTTTCTTCTCGTGAAACATATATCCTAAATCGTGGTATTCAATAACTCCAACTGTCCATTGAATCCAATCGGTCATGAGTTTTGAGTTATAGAATACATCCATGCCTTTAAATCTCTCATAGCATGAGTGAGTTCTAATACATTAACTTTTAACTCCGCCGCTCCAAACTTCCTAGCTACTTCTCTAACCCTAGGAGAATCATCGAATACGAAGAAGCACCTCTTGTCATTCTGAGGGTCTATCTCAATGTTCTTTGGGCCTAGTTTGCAAGCTCTCAATGCACACGCTTGCTCGTAATCTGTAATCTTGTAATCCATACATGTTAATTAGATAATAATAAAATGTTCATATTCATTGATCTGATACTAGCATACTTATCATTTAAAAGCAAGATTCTATATACTTTCTATTTGACGTATCTATAACTTATTACCATGTTTTATTTTTAATAATCTCATCCATTTTCTTGCGTAGTTCGGGGTTTAAAGTGGGTGGCACATCTTCAAACTGGGTGACTGGCGGAATTTTTTTAGGCTTGGCCGTAAGTTGAGGTTCTTTTCTGGCCCATGCTAAAATCGTGGCGTAATGGCTTGAGTATTTTCTTCCTGTAGAGGCTATATAAGTTGAGAGGTTTTCTATCCTTTCCTTTACAGAAGGTTCTCCAAACCTTTCTACCAGTTTCTCTCTTTCCCCTTCTTTAAGTTTTATGTTTTTAAACTCTCCGTATCTTGTTTCTTCTTTAGAAGAAATATCTATGTTATTATTACTATATATATTGTCTGCAATTTTTGCAGGGTCGGTCTGCAATTTTTGCACCCCTGTTGGAAGATTTTGCAGAGTGTCTGCAATTTTTGCAGTCGGCGAGATGTTCTCGGCTTTCTGCTGCAAGTTCCCACTTATAAACTGCTGTTCTTTACCCTTAAAAGCAATCATGTAGTCATGCTTATTGGCTAACAGTTCGTTCCACTCATCAGTTGTTCTTAAAAACCCCTTCTCATTTTTCTTTACAAGTCCCTTTGCCTCTAAGGTGACTATGGCGTTATGAATAGTTCTCTCGCTCAAGTCTAGTTCCTCTGCTATCTTAAGTTTAGACATAATACACCATCCTCCATACTTCTCGTTATTAGAAAGCATGTGTATTGAATCTAAAATACAATACTCTGTCAAAGACAGGTTATAAGCTCTCCTGATTGGATGGATTATGGTTGTGTACATTTTGTTTTGTTTATAAACATCTCTCCGCCCCCGTTGAAGCTCCACGCAACGAACAGGAGCGGAAAGATATTTACAAGCCGTGATTAAATTGTTGAGACATGTTGCGTGGATTAAATTTGTACCCACACCATACGCCAACATTCCCCTTTTTGCAACCCCTTCCACTTGACGTAACAAATATATATTATCTACGTTATAGAGGATAGCCGTATACAACTTGCGGCTTCTTTTTGCTATTGATTTTTTGACAAGGATATGATAGGGTGATAACCGACTTATCAATTAACAAAATTACTATGAAAAAGGTATTTCGCCACGGAGATGTACTCGTAGAAAGAGTAGATTCAATCCCCGAAGGTCTAGTAAAGGAAGAAGATACTATTCTTCTTGAAGGAGAGGCAAGTGGACATTTTCACGTTCTAAGTAAAGGAAGCGAGGTTTTTAAAGTTCTGCCTACGAAAGACAATAACTATCTCCTAGGTTACTTTAAAACAGAAGAAGGAGCTTTATTGACTCACAATGAACATCAAACAATAGAAATCCCAGCAGGTACTTATAAGTTCTATGCTCAAAGAGAGTACGATGAGCAAGAGGAGCGTCAGGTGAGAGATTAAATTATAATATAAATTATTATGCTAGAAAAATTAACAAAGAAACAAGAAGCTTTAATGCACGAAGTCGCTAAAGAATGGATTGCCAAGGTTTCGAGTGGAAAGAAAATAGATAAAGAGAACGCCACGATTCTAATTAAGAAACTATATTCTTTCTGTAAGTTAGAAGAGCCGGATATTTTATTCGTTGCCTCTCCTCTAGGATGCCAATTTGCAGGGAATCTTTTTAAACGGGATAACGTGTGGGATAACGTGTGGGATAACGTGTGGGCTAACGTGTGGGCTAACGTGGGGGCTAACGTG
>Ga0172381_10001452_pt1 | contig 27857 bp, 43 predicted proteins | sample Leawel6488metaG_FD_119754 | JGI IMG/M metagenome (GOLD analysis project Ga0172381, IMG submission 119754) | Leachate microbial communities from a municipal landfill in Southern Ontario, Canada - Leachate well 64-88 metaG | ecosystem: Engineered > Solid waste > Landfill > Unclassified | place... | reverse complement strand
GCATGCCCACGAGAAATGGGAAATTCTAAACCTGCCCGCGCTGGCCGAGCCTGACGACCCGCTAGGCCGAGCCGAGGGAGCGCCTCTCTGGCCTGAGTCTTACCCACTGAAGGAACTACAGACGTTGCGCCAGTCTGTGGGCTCTAGGGATTGGGCCGCACTCTATCAGCAGCGCCCTAGCGCCGCGGAAGGCTCCATTTTCAAGCGGGAGCACTGGCAGAGTTACAAACCCGCTGAAACCTCCCCGCTTGCTTTGCTGCATGTGCTAGGAGTTAATTACGTGGTGCAGGCCTGGGATACCGCCTTCAAAACCCGAGAGACTAACGATTTCAGCGCATGTGTGACTGTTGGGGTGTCTCGCTCAAGGTATTACGTCCTGGATGTGTGGAGAGACCGGGCCGAATTTCCAGATCTTAAGCGGGCGATGGTGGCCCAGCAGGCGAAATGGAAGGCGCATTCTGTGGTGATCGAGGACACGGCCGCCGGTCAGTCCCTGCTCCAGGAACTCCGGAGGAATACTCGCATGCCACTCGTTGCGGTGAAGGCGGACCACGACAAGGTGACACGAGCTCACGCTGTCACACCGACGCATGAGGCTGGTTTGGTCTACCTCCCAGAAGAGGAGCCGTGGGTTTCTGACTTCGAGGATGAACTCGCCGGGTTCCCTAGTGCGGCTCACGACGACCAGGTTGACGCCTTCGTACATGCCATGACTTACGTTCTAAATCATTCTCAACCCGTGGTTGACTCCATTGCATCCCAACCAATTCCAATAGTTTCAAGGTGGAAAAAGAAATGAGCGCGACATTCTCACTGTTCGCCCTGCTGTGGATTCTCTGGGACTGGGGATACCGCAAGGTTAAGAGGCGGAGGGAGGGACGATGACGGGGGACTGGATCAGCGTCGAGGAAGCCGTTATCCTGCTTCGCGCGGCAGGAATCAGGTACAACGTCGCCTACTTCCGGACCAAGTTCCTGGAGCCGGGCAAGGAACTGCTGCCCATCGCCCCGCAACCCCCGGGTGAGAGAAAGCGTCGTCGTCTGCGCGTGTTCCGCCCCGCTGTCGAAGCGATGATTTCGCCATCCCTGGGGGTGCCTGCCTAATTAGTGCAGGTTAGTGCAGGTTAATACAGGTTAGGCATATCGTTACATAGCGATATTGACGGCACGGGCCGACGCTGGGAACGGAGACGTTCCGCCCATGCGCCCCATTGATCTGCTGGTCATCCACTGCACGGCCACGCCGAACGGGAAAGCTGTCTCACGGGAGACGATCCGGCAGGGTCATCTGGCCCGTGGATTCAGCGATATTGGCTATCACTACCTGGTACAGGTGGACGGGAGCCTGATCGTAGGCCGACCCGAGGAACAGGTTGGAGCCCACGCCGCGGTCAAGGGACATCACTACAACCAGACATCGCTAGGTATTGCGTTGATCGGCGGAACAGGCAACGGCAGTGTCGGGCTCTACACACAGGCGCAGTGGGACTCGCTGAAACTCATGATCGAGTCCCTGATGGATCGCTTCGAGGGCGCGAGGGTCTGCGGACACCGCGACCTGTCGCCGGATCTGGATGGGGATGGGCAGGTTGAGCCTTGCGAGTGGATCAAGCTCTGCCCCTGTTTCGACGTCTCGGCATGGATGGCGGCCAAGAGGACGCCCGCGCCGCAACACATTTTCAGGGAGAAGGTATGAACTGGTTCTGGTTCTGGGTTCTGGTGGTTTCCCATGCGCTGGTTCTCGTCGGTGGCCTGGCGGTCGGCAGCCGCCACTCGAAGCGCCTGAAGGCCCTGCGCAACGAGGCTGAGGAGTTCTCGGCCAAGTGCAAGGCCGAGGCCGCCGAGTGGAAGGCCAAGTTCGAGTCGCTGAAGAGCTAGGGCATGTGTCCATCGACCCCGGAGACCCCTACGATGACGACCCCTACGGGTGGCCGTATCGTCCGTTTCCGCCTCCGGTGGAAGAACGTGGTCTCCGCGGTGGCGCTGGGAACGGCTGTCTGGATGCAGTTCCGCGACCCCGTGAATTTCGGCTGGTCGAATCTGGTGATCTGGCTGGGCGTGGCGATCTCGGGGCACATCGTCTCCAAGATCCCGAGTCCGGGGGGTGAGAAGTGACCCTCCGCATCCGCCTCGCCATTGGTGGCCTCATCGTTGCGCTGATCCTCGGCTTCGGCATCCGCCAGTGCCGACAGCAGCAGGTGGTCACAAAGGTTACACAGCAGGCCGACGCAAAGCATGCGGAAGTCGTTCAGGAAGCCCAGAAGGGAGCCGAGCATGACCAGAAGGCCGAGGCAATCTCTCCCGAACTCAAGGCGCTACGAGCAGAGGTGGCGCGGCTGCGGCGCGTCGCTGCTCCCGCGCTGGCGGTGGGAGCTCCCAAGAATCCATTGGCCCCCGTGGTGTCGGCTCAGGATCGGGTGATCCAGAGCCTCGACGTGCACGACACGGAGATGACTGAGGCGCGGGATTCCTGGAGGGCCTCAGCAACTGCGAGTCAGGAAGAGGCCAAGCAACTGCGGGTGGCTCTAGACCACACGCCCAAGTTCCGCCCGCTGGCTGTGGGCATCCTCTACGGCACCGACCAGAGCGTGGGTGCATGGGTCGAGTACGACATCGGGCGCCTGCGTGTGGGCGTGGATGTGGTGCGCCGGCCGATCGACTCAACCAGTTCCCGGACCTCCGTCGAGGCTGTGGGGCGCGTGGGATGGAGGTTCTGATGGCCCCTGGAAACATCCTCGGCATCGTGATTACCGCCCTGTTGTCGCTCCTCTTGGCCCAGGTGACGGGTCTGCGGGGTGATATGCGCGAGCTGACAAAGAAGGTCAACGAGCACGACCGGAAATTCGAGGGCATCGAGAAGGTTTTCAAACTCAACGGCTGTGAGCAGCCGGAGCCGGGGTGCCGCCGATGACCGTTCCCAACTCCGAGCGCCTTGCGAAGGTCCACGCCGAAGCGCTGGATCTGTTCGACCGCATCCAGAGCGCGGTGCGGGACGAGCGCCTCCAATGCCTCCAGGACCGGCGTTTCTATTCCATCGCCGGGGCACAGTGGGAAGGCGAACTCGGGGAGCAGTTCGAGAACAAGCCCAAATTCGAGGTCAACAAGATCCACCTAGCCGTGCTCCGGATCATCAACGAATACCGTAACAACCGCATCACGGTTGATTTCACGTCGAAGGACGGGACCGAGAACGAAGCCCTGGCCGACGCCTGCGATGGTCTCTACCGGGCCGACGAGCAGGACAGCGTGGCCGAGGAAGCCTATGACAACGCGTTTGAGGAGGCTGTAGGCGGGGGCTTCGGTGCATGGCGTCTGCGGGCCGTATACGAGGACGAGGAAGACCCTGACAATGAGTTCCAGCGGATTCGCATCGAGCCTATCTATGACGCAGATAGTTGTGTGTTCTTCGATTTGGCCGCAAAAAGGCAGGACAAGAGCGACGCGAAGCACTGTTTCGTGCTCACCAGCATGACCGCGGAGGACTACCTGGAGGAGTGGAAGGACGACCCCGCCTCCTGGCCCAAGGAGATCAGCCAGCGTGAGTTTGACTGGAGCGCCGGGGATCTGGTCTACATCGCGGAGTATTACCGCGTCGAGGAGTCCAAGGACGAGATTGTTGTTTTCGTGGATGTCGAAGGCAACGAGGAGCGATACCACAAGTCCGAGCTGGATGAGGAACTCCTGGACCGCCTGAAGGCCACGGGGCGCAAGGAGGTCCGGCGCAAGCGGATCAAGACCCGGGTGGTCCACAAGTACATCCTGAGCGGCAGCAAGGTGTTGGACGACTGCGGCCTGATCGCCGGGAAGCGGATTCCCATCGTTCCCGTCTACGGCAAGCGTTGGTTCGTGGACGGCGTTGAGCGCTGCATGGGCCATGTCCGGCTGTCGAAGGACCCTCAGCGGCTGAAGAACATCCAACTGTCGAAGCTGGGCGAACTGAGCGCCTATTCCAGCGTTTCAAGGCCGATCCTGACCCCTGAGCAGATTGCGGGGCATCAGGTGATGTGGTCCGAGGACAACATCAAGAACTATCCCTATCTGCTGGTGAATCCCATCACGGACGCCAACGGCCAGCAGATGGTGTCCGGACCTGTGGCCTACACCAAGGCCCCCGAGATCCCCCAGGCCATGGCTGCCTTGCTGCAGCTCACCGAGCAGGACATGCGGGAGATCCTGGGCAGCCCTGAGAACGCCGAGAAGATCGTCTCCAACGTCTCCGGGAAGACCGTTGAACTAGTGCAGCAGCGCCTGGACATGCAGACGTTCATCTACATGTCGAACATGGCCAAGTCCGTGCGTTGTGGTGGGGAGGTCTGGTTCGGCATGGCCCAGGAACTCTACACCGACAAGGGCCGGAAGATGAAGAAGGTCGGCAGTCACGGCGAGACGGGATCTGTCGAACTGCTGCAGCCCAAGGCCAACCCTGAGACCGGCGAGAACGTCATCGAGAACGATCTGAGTTCCGCGGCCCTCGAAGTGAATGTCGAGGTTGGCCCCAGCTCCCGCAGCCAGCGTGACGCGACGGTGAAGTCGCTCATGAACATGTTGGCCGTGACTCAGGACCCCGAAACCCAGCAAGTCCTCCAGAGCATGGTGATGCTCAACATAGAGGGCGATGGCATCGAGGAGACGCGCGATTTCTTCCGTATGAAGCTCGTAAAGATGGGCGTCCTGAAGCCCACCGATGAGGAGAAGAAGGAACTGGAGGCCCAGAAGGCCGCACAAGGCAAGGACCCCAACGCCGCCTACCTCGAAGCCGCCGCAGATCAGGCCTCCGCCGATGCTGTGGCCGCTCGCGTGAAGACCGTCGAGACCCTGGCCAACGCCGAACTCAAGAAGGCCCAAACTGCGGAGACCTTGGCCGGGATCGACCAAGCCAACCAGGAGCAGGCCCTCAAGCTGGCCTCCAACCTCGTCCAGTTCGACCCCCAGAAGGCCGCGCAGCAGGACGTGATTCCCGCCGCGATCAGCGTTCCGGAAGACCGCATGCTGCGCGCCAAGGGCGGGGCAGGGGTGATGGGGCCTGACGGACTGATGCACTACTACAACGAGCGCGGAGACGGAACGGATGGCCACCAGGGCGCAGGCGACAACGATGCCGGAGGGGCCGATGGGTCCGGGTCCAACACTGGCGGCAACGGTGAGGGTTCGGGCGGAAGGAGCCGCCAGGGGAATTACAACGGAGACACCGACACGGGGAACTGGAACGACCCTGAGAACCCCGACTACCAGCGCGGGGCCACGCCTGGGTATGACCAGTCCGTTCCGAGCAGGACAGTGAACGGCTCCCTGGCTGGAGGCCTGATTGGTGGTATCGCAGGGTTGGCCATTGGTGGCCCCGCCCTTGCCGTCAAGGGTGCTCAGGCGGGGGTGAAGGTCGGGTCTCGCTACAGCGGCCAACGTTCCGGCCTAGGCGATACCAGCGGATACAACAGCCTGGAAGGACACCAGACCAACACCCCCGGCAATCTCGGTGAGGGTGGCAACGGCAACGGCGGAACCCAGATCGCCAATCTCGGCCAGATCGGAACCGCCGCGACGAGCCAGCCGACGCAGACCGCCACTCAGAGCACGGTCTATCAGGCCAAGGTTCCCGTCGAACTCTGGTCAACTCTCGATCCCACAGAACGAGCCGCAGCAATGGCCCAGTTCTGGAGCCAGTTCTAACAACGGTTCCGCCCCCGAAGCGGCGAGGAGACGCACATGGACACAGAAGAACTCGAAATCGAAACCAACACCGAAGACCTTCAGGACGAGGAGCAGGAGGGAACGCACGAGGCCGGAGCAGATGATCCCGGCACTGGCGAAGCCCTCGATCCCGAGTCCGAGGAAGACGGAAATGAGGTAACGGTTTCCATTGGGGACGAGCCCGATCCCCAGGCCGAGGAGGAACGCAAAGCCCCGCAATGGGTGCGCGAACTCCGGAAGGCAGATCGGGAGAAGACCCGCCGAATCAAGGAACTCGAAGCCAAGCTGGCCACCCCCGCCACCGAGACCAAGCCGGTGACGTTGGGACCTGAGCCCAAGATCGAGGACTTCGATTTCGATACGGAGAAGTTCAAGGTCGCCCTGAAGCGTTGGTTTGAGGATAAACACCGAGCCGACGAAGCGGAACGACAGCGACAGGCCGAGGCCAAGGCCCAGGAAGACGCCTGGAAAGCCACCCTCGGCAACTACGAGTCACAGAAGGCCGAACTCAAGGTCTCGGACTTCCAGGAGGCTGAGCTCGAAACCCAGAACGCGCTGAGCGTCGTTCAGCAGGGAATCGTGGTTCAGGGGGCGAAGAACCCCGCCCTGGTGGTTTACGCGATCGGGAAGAACCCGGCCAAGCGAAAAGAACTCGCAGCCATCACCGACCCGGTGAAGTTCGCCTTCGCCGTGGCCAACCTGGAGGCCCAGTTGAAAGTCACTCCCCGCAAGACCAAGCCCGAACCTGAGCGCGTCATCAGCGGGGCAAGCCGCTCGCTGAGCGCCACCACTGATTCCCATCTCGCACGGCTCGAAGCCGAGGCGGACAAGACTGGAGACCGGTCGAAGATCGTCTCATACAAGCGACAACTCAAACAGAACCACAAATAGGAGCCAACCATGGCCAACGATTTTATCAAGGAAGAGAAGGTTGCATTCGACACCGTCTTGGAAGGTTTTGAGGATTACCTTTCCATCTCCAAGCACGTGAACGTCTATCGTCCCGATCAGGTGACGATGGAGCGTTCCAGCGACATCATCTGGCGGCCTGTTCCCAACATCGCGCAGAGCCACGATGGAACCGACGCCACCGCCAACTTCGACGAAGCCACCGAACTGGCCGTTCCGGCGACGATCGGCTACAGCAAGCACTCCACCGCCATCATGACCGCCACCGAACTCCGGGATGCACTCCAGGAAGGACGGCTGGGAATGGCCGCGAAGCAGAAGCTCGCCAGCGACATCAATGTTGCGCTGGTCAATGTCGCCGCCCTGCAGGGAACCCTGGTGGTGAAACAGACCGCCGCCGCTTCGGGCATTGATGATGTCGGCCTCATCGACGCCATGATGAACGAGCAGGGTGTTCCGAACTATGACCGCTATCTGGGCCTGAGCACCCGGGACTATACCGGCATGGCTGCCAATCTCGCCGCCGCAACCCGGTCCTTCGGTAATTCCAAGAGCGATCAAGCCTACGAGGCTGGACTCGTTGGGAAGGTGCTGGAGTTCAGCACCTACAAGATGGACTACGGTCGGACCCTGGCCGCTGCCGCTGGTGGGGCTGCCATCACCATGGACACCCGCGACGCAGCCGTGAACTACTACACCCCCGTGGCCAAGTCCACCGCCACGACCGGCGAGGTCTCGAACGTCGACAACCGGTATCAGACCATCACGGTTTCCGCGACGGCCAACGTGGCCGCTGGCGATTGCTTCACTGTCGCCACTCTGAATGCGGTGCATCATGTGACCAAGCAGGACACGGGCCAGCTTAAGACCTTCCGCGTGATCTCCGTGACGGACGGGACGCACCTGATTATTTCTCCGCCCATGATCACCAATCAGGTGGCCAGCGAAGCGGGAACCTGCTACCAGAACTGCGTCATCAACACCAAGGCCGCAAACAGCGCCATCGTCTGGCTCAACACCGTGGCCCGTGCCGCGAATCCCTTCTGGCAGAAGGACGCTCTCGAACTCATCCCGGGCCGCTACGCGATCCCCGAGGGTTCCGGCGTGGCCGTTCTTCGTGGGACGACCGAACAGGGCGTGGAACTCGTGATGCAGAAGTTCTACGACATCAACACCATGAAGACCAAGTACCGCTGGGATGTGCGCTTCGGCGTCGTCAACAAGCTCCCCGAGCACAGCGGCATCATCCTCTTCTCGCAGACCTAGGCCCATTGACCGGCGGGGGCTTCGGCCCCCGCTTCACCCCCATTCCAAGGAGACAACATGAGCACGATTTACTCCAATGGGACGGTCAATGTCACCGTTCCCTCCGGCGAAAAGATCGCCGTCTACAGCCGGTCCGCCGCGAAGATTTACAACCGCGTCGGCTATCCAAACTACCCCGACACCTGGGCGCTTCTCGCCACGACCACTGCCGGGACCGAATACCTCAGCGCCGCCATGTCCGCCGCGACCGAGATCCGCATCGAGGGCGGACCCGCCGAGACGTACTATGAAGTCGGTTCGGCTCCGAGCATCTTCGAGCCCCTCGCAGACCAGAGCTTCGCGGACGCCACCGGCCTGATCTCCGGCCTCGCAGCTGCCCAGGGTGGCAGCGTCGAATACAAGGGCGGAACCTCGTCCACCGCTGGTAATGCTGGTGGTGCTGCCAAGCTGACCGGCGGACAGCCCGGAGCCACCGGGGTTGGCGGGGCCGTAATCCTCGCTGGCGGGGCTGGTGGTGCTACTTCCGGCGCTGGCGGGGCTGCGACCCTGAATGGCGGGGCCGGGACGAACGGCAACGGAGACGGCGGAAACGTCGATATCGAGGGCGGCGCGCCCCATGGAACCGGGAAAAAGGGCATGGTCCGCCTTCGTGGGGTCCAGACCATCGCCCAGGGCAACCCCACCGCGAAGACTGTGGCCGCGACCCTGACCATTGCCGAGCTGCTGACGGGCATCCTCACCGGCACTCACACCGCTGGCGCAACCCAGGCCTACACCCTGCCCACTGGCACCCTGACCGATGCCGGGGTCCAGATGGCCGTTGGCGATGCCTTCGACTGGGTGCTCATCAACCTGTCCGCCGCCGCCGTGGACACGATCACCCTTACGGCTGGGACCGATCACACCATCGTCGGCAACCCCATCGTCCAGTCTGCCCACAGCTCCACGGGCGGGATCTACGGCAACAGCGCGCAGTTTAGAACCCGTAAGACGGCTGCGAACGTGTACGTCACCTACCGCATCGCCTAGTTCAACCCTGGGGAGGAGCTTCGGTTCCTCCCCGCTCCCTCTGGAGATCATATGTCCAAGAAGACTGGCAAGCCCACGAAGAAGATGCCTCCTCCGTTCGTTAAGGGGGGCAAGCCTGGGAAGGGCGGGAAGAAATGCTGAAACCCATCGATCCCAAGCATTTCGCCAAGGTCTGTGACGCGCTCCTCGGTTACCACGAGGCGAAGACTGCAACCAAGTTCCTCGATGAAAGGACGGTCGTTCGGGCCACCTGGCGCAACAAGATCTACCGGAACAAGAACGTGCGCCGGAAGGAGATGGTCGTGACCTTCGGTGAGCCCAACTACATCGAGCGCGCCTTTATCAAGGCTTGCAAGAAGGCGGGCGAGCCCTTCCCAGTGAAGAAAATCCAGTTCCGGTTCTACCCGAAGAAGAGGGCGTGATGGAATTTCCGCGTCTCGTCTTCCACAACAACGGGCCGCACCAGCGCCCGGGCGGCTCATACAACCACGCCCCAGTGGAGAATCAGGCCGACATGGATGCCGCCATCAAGGCTGGCTGGTTCGCCACGCTCCCCGAGGCCATCGAGTTCAAGCCCGTGATTGTTCCCGTGGCCGTGCCTCCCGCTGACGACGCCCCGCCCACCCGGGCCGAGCTCGAAGCGAAGGCTAAGGAACTGGGCATCGAGTTCAGCCCCAACATCGGCGACAAGAAGCTGGGCGAGCGCATCCAGGCCGCCCTGGACGCACAGAAGCCCCCGGAGGCTTGAAATGGGCTACACCAAGCGCCAGTTCATTGAGGAGGCCTACGGGGAACTGGGCATGGCCTCGTATGTCTTCGACCTCGATACCGATGTCCTCGCACGGGCTCTCCGGCGGCTGGACTCAATGCTGGCCGAGTGGAATGGGCGCGGCATCCGGCTGGGCTATCCCATCCCTGCATCCCCCGACGACAGCGACCTCGATGAACTGACGCAAGTTCCTGACTGGGCGAACGAAGCCATCATCCTCGGCCTTGCCGTTCGGCTGGCTCCGGGGCACGGGAAGACCGTCTCGCCACAGACCCTCTTTGCAGCCAAGAGCGCGAAGGATGCCGTTCTGGCCCGGGTGGCGATGCCTCCCGAGGTCCAGATCACTGGCCTTCCCCGTGGCGCTGGAGCCAAGAACCTCGGCTCGCCTTTCCTCCCCGCCCCCGTCGATCCCCTCACCGCTGGCCCTGACAGCGAATTGGAGTTCACATGACCGACATCAATCGCCTCTCCGCTGTCTCTGCTGTCACGGCAGGGGATCACGTTCCCATCTTCAGCACCGCGAATGGAGACGCCCGGCGCGCAGCCATCAGCGTTCTTCTGGCCTACCTGCAGGCCAACATGACGGACGCTTTGGTGGAAACCCTCGTGGCCTCCGAGTATGTCAAGACTACGGCTGTGGCCGTGGCTGCGCTCCCCGCTGCTGCGACGGTTGGAGCGGGCGCGCGGGCGGCTGTGACGGATTCCAACGCAACGCTCACTGCTGGGATTGGTGCTGCGGTCGCGGCGGGCGGGGCGAACATCGTCCCGGTCTTCAGTGACGGCACCAACTGGCGCATTGGATAGGAGACCAACATGGATCAACGACCTTTCTGCCCTTCCCGTGGGACCAATCAGGTGGTCACGCCTGCCGGGGCCTCGGCTTCCGTGTCCATCGACTCGGCGGCTCATTCAGTTCGCCTGGTCAACTCCGGGGCGAACATCTGCTACGTGCGCATCGGCTCTGGCGCGCAAACGGCCACCACTGCGGACGTTCCTGTCCGGGCCGCGGAGTCCCTGATCGTCTCCAAGGGCGATGGCGAGAACACGCTTGCTCACATCTCGGCGGCGGGAACGACCCTGAATATCCAGACCGGAGAAGGTGGGGCGTAAACCTTGCAAGTACCTATCTTGAATGGCATATGGACCGACGAAGCGGCGGATTTCCGGGCCGCCTACCCGGTCAATATGGTTCCCATTCCCAAGGAACAGGGAATTTCCAAGGGCTATTTGCGGCCAGCGGACGGGATCGTGTCGTTGGGCACAGGCCCGGGCCTTGACAGGGGCGGGACGTCCTGGAACGGCGTCTGCTACAGAGTCATGGGCACCAAGCTCGTTAGCGTGGACGCAACTGGAACCGCTACGACCATCGGAGATGTGGGCGGAACGACCCCGGCCAGATTCGCCCAGGGCTTCGGACGTCTCGCCATCGCCTCCGGAGGCAACCTGTTCTATTGGGACGGGGTGACACTCTCCCAGGTGGCGGACCCGGACCTAGGGACCGTGGTTGATCTCATCTGGGTCGATGGCTACTACATGACCACGGACGGGAACAGTTTGATCGTGACGGAACTGAACGATCCAACCTCCGTTAACCCGCTGAAATACGGATCTTCCGAGGTCAACCCGGACCCCATCAAGGCCCTGCTGAAGCTGCGGAACGAGGTCTACGCGCTGAACCGGAACACCATCGAGGTATTCGACAACATAGGCGGGACGCTCTTTCCCTTCCAGCGCAACGCCGGGGCTCTCATCGAGCGCGGCGTCATCGGGACGCATGCATGCTGCGTCTACCAGGAGGGCATCGCGTTCCTTGGTGGCGCAGAGAACGAGCCTCCGGGCGTGTTTGTGGCTGGCAATGCCACTTCTATCCGCATCTCCACCCGGGAGATTGAAACCCTGCTGCTGGCCTACTCTGAGGACGATCTAGAAGATGTTCTCCTGGAGTGCCGGAACGACAAGAACAATCAGTTCCTCTACGTCCACCTTCCTGACCGAACGCTGGTCTACGATGCTGCCGCCTCCAAGGCCACAGGGGAACACGTCTGGTTTCAACTTACTTCCGCCCTTGAGGATTTCAGCCAGTATCGCGCCCGGAACATGGTCTGGGCCTACGACCAGTGGAACGTATCCGACCCCCAGTCCACCGCCCTCGGGAAGCTCTCGGATCAGGTCTCCAGCCATTGGGGGGCAGTGGTTCGCTGGGAGTTCGGGACGGTGATCGTCTACAACAGCGGGAATGGGGCCATCTTCCACCAGTTGGAACTGGTGGCGCTCACGGGCCGCGTGGCTCTCGGCGTCACGCCCACAGTGCGAACCTCCTACAGCCTGGACGGGCGCGTTTGGAGCACAGAGAAGGCCAAGTCTGCCGGAGTGACCGGAGACAGTCTGAAGCGCCTGATCTGGCTGGGCCAGGGGTCCATGCGTAACTGGAGGGTCCAGAGGTTCCGCGGCGACAGTGACGCCTTCCTGACTTTCGCTCGTCTGGAAATCCAGGTCGAGCCGCTGGGGGCGTGATGACATCCACCCTGCGCATTTCCCGCCAGCAGCTGTCCAAGTTCCTCGGGAACGACTATGACGCCATTAGGCAGTTTGAGACGCTGTTCAACACGGTTGCCACTCCAACCACGGCCACGGCCACGGAACCTGAAATCCAGATCGAAACAGCGGGGCACGAAGCGCTTGCCCGTATCGAGCGGCTAGAGCGGGCCTTCCATATGCTGGAATTGGCACCGGCTGTGCAGGCCCAGGCCGCTCCTGTATCTTCGGTTCTGTGGGGTGGTATAACCGGCACAATCTCAGACCAGACAGACCTGGCCGCCGCTATGGCCTATGGCGTTGACCCCGTAATAACAACTTCTGATTCGTGGGATGACGATTTTACCAGTTATGACACATCTAAATGGACAACCTTTAATTCTCCAACAGATGTTGTTTCAACAGATGGTGAGCTTGTTGTAACATCATCACAATCAACAGTAAACACGTACCAGGGAGTCCGATGCAATCCTCCTTCGACAAGCGAAGGATACACGATTGTTTGCGCGTCAAGGTTACTGACTACGACCAACCAGTTAGGTAATTACCATTGTGCGGGGATTGGTTTCGTGGTTGGGACGACTCTTCATATGACTCCGGTTTATATGAACATGACTCAAATCGACTACTGGTATGGAAATTGGAATGGAGGAGTTCCGCAATATTCTGGGTCGATTGGGTTGAGTGATTATCAGTATTCCAACAGGAGAATATTGAAATTAGTTGTCACATCAACCAGTGTTGAATTGTGGTCCTGGACTAGAAATAATTGGGTTCTACTCAAAACAATAACAACCACCGCATTACCAACATACATAGTCCTTGGAGTAAAACACCATTCATCTAGTGCATACAAAACCCAGGGTTATTTCGAGTGGATCAAAAGAACTGCATAAGGAGATTCCATGACCGTCACCGTTCGCAACATCATCCCCGCAAAGCAGGCCGAGAACGCGCAGACCACGCAGTACGTGGCCTCGAACTGCAAGACGCTGATCGACAAATTCACCGTGACGAACACCACCGCCACGGCTGCGACCTTCGCCTGCAACCTCGTGGCCTACGGGGGCACGGCGGGGGACGCGAACTTGATCCTCAAGACTCGCACCATCGCGGCTGGTGAGTGCTACTGCTGCCCGGAACTGGTCGGCCACTCGCTGGAATCGGGGGGCTTCATTTCCGCGATCGCTGGGACCGCCTCGGCCTTGACGATCTGCGCCACTGGGCGGGAAATCACCACCTAGACCTTGCGCGGACGCGACTTTCAGCCCATCCTGAAGGTGTCTGAGAGTCACGAGCCGCCAGCAGCTCACTGGAAGGGTGCTCAAGTGATCAAAGACGCGAACCAGAAGCAGCTTTTAGCCCACGACAACGGGAGGGCTCATGTCTGATATTTGGGGAGACATCGCTACCATCGGCGGGGGGCTTGTTTCCTCCTGGCTGGCAAGCGAGGCGCAATCTGACGCGGCAAGTTCCGCCAGCAGCGCCCAGATTTCGTCGTCCAACGCGGCCATTGCCGAGCAGAGGAGCGAGTTCAACACGATCCAGCATCTTCTGAGCCCGTGGGTCGGCACTGGATACGGGGCGCTTGCTGGGCAGGCTGATCTCCTGGGCCTTCGTGGGAACGACGCGCAGACGCAGGCTATCAGCGCGATTGAGAATGGCTCCGAATTTCAGGAGATGACCAAGCAGGGCGAGAACGCCATCCTGCAGAACGCCTCCGCGACGGGCGGATTGCGGGGCGGCAACACTCAGGGCGCGCTGGCCGAATACAGGCCTCAGTTGCTGAACAGCCTCATCAACCAGCGTTTCAACCAGCTCAGCACCCTCTCCACGGGTGGCCAGAACTCCGCTGCCCAGACGGCTTCCGCCGCCACCACGACTGGAACCAATGTTTCCAACCTCCTCTCCAGCATTGGGGCCGCGCAGGCCGGGAACTACCTGGCACAGGGCGCGAGCAACGCCCAGTTCTGGAACGGGATCGGAAGCACTCTCGGAACCATCGCTGGAAAGTCGTTCTAGGAGGCAACGTGGAACCCTACAACTACATCATCAACACCGCCCAGCAGCCCAACTTTGAGACGGGGCTTGCCCAGGGGCAGGCCATGAAGAAGGCGGAACAAGATCAGGCGGCCCAGGCCCAAATGCAGGCCGATCTTCTGCAACTCAGCCACAGTCCCACTGTCGCCAACATCTCCTCAGTCATGGCTAAGTACCCCGCCATAGGGGATAAGTTCAAGCCTCTTCTGGATTCCGCTACAGAATTGCAGCGCCAAAATAGGATCTCTCAGGCGTCGGATACCTACGCGGCCATGCTGGCCGGGAGGGATGATGTCGCCAAGGTAATTCTCCAAGAGCAGGCGGATGCTGCACGCAACGCCGGTGACGAGAGGAGCGCAAAGAGCGCCGAGGTCATGATGAAGATCTTGGACAGCGGGAATGCAGGACGAAACATGCTCCTGTCCTCGGCCGGGATGTTTCTCTCTGCCGCCATGGGCGCGGATAAGTTCGCGGAGACCTATTCGAAGCTCGGGAGTGAGCAGCGCGACAACGAACTGCAGCCCGCGAAGCTGACCGAGCAGCAAGCCACCGCTGCCAAGGCGGCCACGGCTGCGAAGTTCGCTGAGTCTAATGCGGCTCTAGACCTGCAAAAGAAGGGCTGGGACATCACCAAGATCCAGAACGACATCCAGATTGCGAAGCAGAATTCCAGGATCGCCATGATGAACGCCCAGATCTCCCGAGAGACCAACGACCTGAAGCGTCAGGAACTGGCCCTGAAGGTCCAAGACGCCCAGATAGAACGGGACGAGAAGTTACGCGGGAAGGTCGCCGAAGTTTTCGCCGCACGCGGAGACATCGACAACATGTTCTCGACGGTCCAGCAGGCCCTGGATACTCCAAAGAATGTCTTCAACAACGCGGTGGGTCCGGTGGCCGGGAAGCTCCCCGCCATGGTCGCAGACCTGTCCAATATGAGCGCGGTCAATGATTTCAGAGAGGTATTGAAGACGCTCACATCTCAGACCATGCTCCAGCAGTTGAAGAACCTGAAGGCCACGGGCGCGACCATGGGAGCGTTGAACGAGGCCGAGGGCGAGGCGCTGGAGAAGTCCTTTGTAAACCTCTCCACCACTCAATCCCCGGAACGTCTCCTGGCGAACCTCAAGGAGGCCCAGCGTCTCTTAACCAAGTTCCGGTCCAACCTGACGGTCAAATACGGCGTTCCTGAGTCCCAGGTCGATCTTCGCCCGGGGTCAGACCCGAACCAGCGAACCGTCACCGTGGAGTACTAACATGCCCTACGCGGTCAAAACGAAGGACGGAATCACCATCCCGAACATCCCGGACACCCTCGCCCCCGATTCAGCGGACGTTCGCGCCATGGTTGCCAAGGCGCGGGCGGATCGAGGCTCCCAGCCCGTTACGCCCAATCAGAGAGCCGCGGACCTGAATCCCGGTGTGCAGGCCGCGAACCAGATCAATCCCGCGCCTCCCGTCAAGGAGGAGCCCCGCACGACTGCTGCGGGCGTGGTGGGCGCTGCCAACCGGGCGCTACTGCCCTACGCTGGAGGGGCGGCCCTCGGCGCTGCCGTCGGAGCTCCCATTGGAGGCGTTGGGGCGGTTCCCGGCGCTGCGGCTGGTGTGGCCGCTGTTGGCCTGTCCAAGTTCGTGGCGGACCCCATCGTCTCGACCGTCAATAACCTGCTGGGTACGAAATACACCCTGCCCACAGATGCTCTCGAAGACCTGATGACGAAGATCGGCATCCCCGAGGCGCGGACACAGGCAGAACGGATCGTGCAGACGACCGTGGAAGCCGCTGCCGGGGCCGGGAGCCAGGTCGCCCTGGGGCAGTCTCTCGTGAGGACAGCATCTAATCCCGTTGTTCGCGGGGCTGGCTCCGCTCTCGCCTCCCAGCCCGCCGCGCAGATCGCCAGTGGGGGCGGGGCGGGTGCTGCTTCCCAGGGGGCCAAGGAAGCCGGGGAAGGTCCTGTGGGACAGCTTACGGCGGGACTGGCTGGCAGCATCGTGGGCGGTGCGCCGTTCATGCGCGGGTCCATGCGGGTGCCTCGTGAAATGGCCGAGGGTGAAGCGGCCATGCAGGCGGAGAGGTCCGCCGGCCGAGTGATACCAGGGGCAGCTTCAGCGGCTCTCCCCGCGGCGAAGGCTGCAGAGCCTACCCCCCAGGCCGTGGGCGCACTCGTCAAGAAGGCCAGCGGGTCTGGCATGGGGTCTACCTCCGCTCGGAATCAACTTGCAGACATGGCGGCCATCAACACGGACGCGAAGCAGGCCGCCGAACGCCTTGGAATCGAACTCCCCCCGGATGTATTCTCGGACAGTCCTCAAATCAGGGCCGCGGCTGGCCTGACCCGTTCCGCCGCTGGGAGCGCCGCTGAGGGTGCATGGAGAACCACCGTCACCAACGCCGTGGACAAGGCCGACGAGGTAATCAAGGGCTTCGATGCCACCTTCGCCGAGGGCCAGGTGAGCCCGGGAGTGGTGTCCGAGAAGGTACGGAGCACCCTGCAAAAGATTCGATCCGAGATGAACGCAGAGGCCTCGAAGATCTACGGACAGGTGGATGCGGCCATTCCGAAGGCGACACAGGTCAAGCTCCCCAAGGTGGAGGAGACCCTTGTCAAGCTCATGGACGAGGTGGGGAACGAAGGTCTGTCCACGCAGGAAAAGAAGCTCCTGAAGATGGTGGACTCAGAGGAGGGCGTGACCTACGGGCGACTCATCCGTGAAAAGAACCTCATGGGTCAGGCCTTGGCTGGGAAGGAAAGCCCCTACGGCAACATGGAAGCGGCCTCCCTCAAGCGGCTCTACGGAGCCCTGGCCGAGGATCAGTTGAGTGCAGTAGAGACCGTGGGAGGGGCCGAACTCCGTCAGCAACTCCACGGCGCGAACCTGCTTTATGCCAAGGAGAGGACACTAGGCAAGCGCATCGTGGACATCTTTGGGAAGGATTTCGAGGGCAGCTTGGCCAACAAAATGAGAACCGCCATCTCGGACAGCTCAAAGGGTGGGTCTGCCGACTTCGCCAAGCTCATGAAGACCGTGCCCGATGACCTCAAAAAGGAAGTCGTGGCCACAGCCCTGGCTTCGGCCACGCGATCAGCCCGCGGAGCGGAGGCGGGCGGCTTCGGGTTCAGCGAGTATGCCAAGGTCTACCGCGGCCTTCGGGCCAACGCTCCGGTCTACAAGCAGGTTGTGGAGTCCCTGGGCCCCGGATCGCATGACGTGCTGCGTGACCTGTACGAGGTTTCCCGGCGCGTCACCGATGCCAGGGCCGCGGTGCTCACCACCGGGAAGGCGAATCAGGCCCTCTCTCAGGCGATGAGGGCTGAAGGTCTGGTAGAGAAGGTCTTGGATTCCACCGTGGCCCATGGACTTGCTACGGGTGCCGGGGCTGTCGGCCTCGGTCCTGTTGGCGCTGCGCTCTCCGGAGGCCTCATGAAATCCCTCACCAGTGGTCGGAAACAAGCCTTGGAGGCGGCTGGAGAACTCTTTTCATCCGAGGAATTCCAGAAGCTCCTGGTGGAGGCGGCCACTCAGCCAAGGGTCCGGCCCGCCTCCGTGAATACTCTGGTCAGCGGTCAAGCCTTCCGGCGCTTCGCCCGGGTGGCACGGCTCCCCCAGGCCCCCGAGCAGCGCGCGCTGTGGGTCATGGACGCAGTCCGCGCCGAGAACTCAACCATCCAATAGGAGCTCCAAATGGAAATTCAGACGCCCTTCGCCTTTTTCAGGGACACGGACGGGACTCCCCTGGACGGAGGCTACATCTACATCGGCGTAGAGAACCAGGAGCCCATCACCAACCCCGTCAATGTCTACTGGGACGAGGCGCGGACGATCCTGGCCGCTCAGCCCCTCCGGACGCTCGGAGGCTACCCGGTCCACGCCGGAGCCCCCGCGAACGTCTACGTGGGCTCGAACTACTCGATCACCGTGAAGAACAAGAGCGGGGAACTGGTCGTGAGCTTACTTCGTGCGACGAGCATCGAGGCGAACCTTGCGGACTCGACCAGTGCGTTGAGAAATGCGGGGATGGTGGCATACGACCCCAGCCTTCCATATGAGGTGGGGAGCGTTGGCCATGCCCTGGCTTCCATTCCATCTGCATACGTCACGTACGCGGCGGATCAGGCCCAGACTTACCGGGCCTTTACGAGCACCGGCACGGCCCCGGCCTTCGTGCTCACGCCGACGCCCGCGCTCACGGCCTACACCGTGGGGAAGCGGTTCCGCTGGAAGATCCACGCGAACGGAACCACGGGCAGCAATACCGGCAACATATCCGGCCTCGGCGCGATCAACTTCAAGCAGAGGGACGCCACGGGTGCGCTCGTGGATGGCGTGCTCAAAACCGGCCAGCTGGCAGACGTCGAGGTTGCTTATGACGGGTCTGTCTACTATCTCGAGATCCTGAACCCTCTCCCCTCCAGTGGCGGCGGTTCGGAATACGTGGACTTCAACGCATCCTGCACGGGCGCAAGCGCGGCCATCACCATGACTGCCGCCCGGGTGACGCTCCGCAACGCCAGCGGATCAAGTGTTGAACTCTCCAACGTCTCGGAAACGCTCACCATCACGAACACGGGCGCGGGAGGGATGGACAAGTCCGACTCTCTTGCGGCTAGCACTTGGTATTACACCTATTTCATCTACAACCCAGCCACGGGCGATGTCTCCTCGCTGGCTTCCCTGAGTCCCACGGCCCCAACGCTGCCCAGCGGGTACACCCACTATCGGCGCATGGGGGCGTTCAGGACGGACGCGACGGCGAACAAGTACCCGCTGGCAGGGATTCAGTGCGATAACGTCTGGCAATATACCCAAACCGGCAACGTCTCGGCATACCCCCCCATCGCCTCGGGGAACACCACGGGGGTCACGGAATGCTCCGTTGAGACCTGCCTGCCGCCCACTTCGTCCGAAATCTGCATCGTGTGTTACGCCGCAGCCAGTGGAATTGTTGGCGTCCAGCCATTTGCCAACACCCAAGGAAGACTGGGGCTTGCTGGAGCGAGTGATGGCGGAACCCTGTGGGCGCGGATGCTGCTCGTAACCCGTAGTGTTTATGTTGAGGCATCAGGGAGTGCGACCAACTACGTTGGATGCACCGGCTGGGTTGACAACGGCGGACCCATCTATGTGGAGGCTTAGCATGTACGGCTACTCGAACAACGGAATGACCCTGCGGGGCGTAGATCCGGACTGGAAGCCCAAAGAAGGGGAAATCTTCTTCAACCGAGAACAGAGCGAGGCTGAGCTCCAGGCCGCCTTCCCCGGACGTGCTGAGGCTCTGGCCGCTGAGGCGTTGGCGAAGACGAGGAAGACCCTTACTGACGCCATGCAGGCCCACCTGGACCAGACGGCCCAGACGCGGGGGTATGACGGCATCCTGTCCCTCTGCAGCTACGCCACGAGCCAGAACGCCCGGTTCGGTCCCGAGGGACAGGCCGGGGTCACGTTCAGGGATGCCGTCTGGGCCTATGGGTACCAGATCATTGATGAGATCCAGGCAGGCACCCGGCCCGTACCAACGGCGGCTGAACCGGTCGCGGCGCTACCGTCCATCGTCTGGCCTAGCTGATGGCCAAACCCAAGGAATCCCCCCTTGATCCCCTCTCCGCCAAGCTCCGTCTCCAGCGCGAGGAGGGGGAGCGGCGGCGGCAGGAATATTTGGCGACCCTGGACCCCCGGCAGAGGGCGGAACTGGACCCGAAGGGACCGGATTAGACCGGGATTAGACCGGGATTAGACCGGGATTAGACCGACATTGGACCGTGCGCCACTTTTGCGCCACAGTTCTAAAATCTGGCGCAAATTTCAACACTTACAGAGCAAAATGGAGCAATGAGGGGTTCCATGCCTGTCGGGTAAAAACAAATAACCCCCTGATTCTTCAGGGGGTTTGTGGTGGTCCCGGAGCGATTCGAACGCCCGACCCTCAGATTCGTAGTGTTAGGGTGTTTTAGTCGCAGCGCGGTTCCGCAGGAAGTGTGCGCCATTTATGCGCCACAGTCAAGCAAGACCCATTTCCTTGGCCAGGTTCTCCTGTGCTTTTCGGCGGACCTCGGAACTATCCTCATAGTATCCCATGGTTGTGCTCAGGCTGGCATGGCCGGCCAGTTCCTTGAGTTCCTTGGGGGGGAGCTTGTTCACGCGGGCGTGTTGGGTGATCCAGGTCCCACGGACACGATGTGCGGTAACGCCCGGGGTGCCCACCGTCTTATTGGCGGCCCGGATTGATGCGCGGGAAAACGTGGAGGGGTGTGGGACCTCGATCTCATTCCCGGATTCATCCGTCTGCCGCCAGGGGACAACCAGCCCCAAGCGAGGTTCTGGGCCTCGAAGTTCCAGAAGATAGGCGTAGAGCCATTCCGGGATCTCCTTAGGCTTGGCCTTGCCCTTGACGACGAACTCACCGTTCACGATCCGGCCTGGGAGATAGGTGTGGGCCTCCCAGTCCACGAACTCCCAGCGTGCTCCATTGGCCTCGGACTCACGCAGCCCCAGGCCAATGAACAAACGCGCCACGGTGCCCACCTGGGGATTCCTCGCGTGTGCGTCTACCGCATCCAGCCAAGGCTTCACCTTGTCCAGGGGGAGGATGGGGCGGGGGCGCTTGTCTCGCTTCGGGATCTTGATGTCATAGGGCTTCGAGAGGATGACCCGGCGGTGGATGCAGAAATTCACCAGCAGGTTCAGAATCCTCATCCAGCCATCAACAGTCTCGTCCGCCCGCTTGTCGCTGATTCGTCCTTTCCCATCCCGGTGCTTGGTGCGGGCCAGTTCTACCACTTCGGTCGTGAGTTTGTCCACCTTGAAATCCCCAATGCCATGGGGATCCCAGTCGTTCACGTTCCGCCAGTGACCGGGGCCAACCTCGCTGGCGTTGACCATCAGCCAGTCCCGGCGGGCTTCGTTCACGGTGGGAATGTATACGCCCTTGGCGCGGGCCTTCTTTTCTTCACGTTCTTGGAAGGCGAGCGATTCAACCTCTCCCTTGGCCCGCTTCCCGGCGCTCCGCTGGATCCGCTTGGTGTGCTTTCGGTGCGGGGTGCCCTTCCGGCACTTCTCGCACTCCTCGGGCTTGCACTCGACCGTGTAGCGGTACTGCTGAATGCCGTTGCGCTTCCAGACTTTCATGCCGCCAGCCCACCGATATGGAAGGCCATCTTATACCAGGCCCAAACCTCGGGCCATGAGAAAAGGAGTGTTTTCCCCTCCCGAATACAGGGGATAGGGGAAGGCTTCAGGACCATCCATGCTTGGAGCGTGTGGAAGGACACACCTCGTCTCCTGGGGCTAGCCTTAAAGCAGGCGCTCAGATCCGTCCAGGAGATCAAATCACGTCCATGAAGGATCTCTTCAATGGTTTGCATTCAGCTATTCCTGTTTGAGGTTCGAGGGCATGGGGATCATCCCTTCGGTTGGATGATGTGGTCATTGAACTCCTCGACGGTAACTGCAAGATCCCCAATGACTTTCTTAGTCTCTTCGATGGTTGGCGCGAAGCCATAGCCGCTCATCTGAAGGGCGCGCACAGCCATTACGAGCGATGCCTGTGCCGCCTTGAATTGGTCCCTTGCTGCGATCAGGTATTCAGGTTTCACGATGCCTCCTGCATCTGTCATGTTCACTTTTCGCACTTTTCTATGCACGTCGCCGGGACGTGTAAAGATTTCGGATGGATCAGCAGCCACGGGCAGTCGGGCTTGTGCTCGTACTGCGCCTCGTCCCACGGAACGGTAGCCCCGCAGTAGTCGCAGACGCATTCGGCGTCGAGGGGATCTTGCTTGGGGAGCAGCTTCTCCAGCGCCTCCCGGTAACGGTCACGTTCGGACTCGACCGCACAGTACGGACAGTGACCCGCTAGGTGGTCGTGTTTGCAAATTGATGGATCGCGTGGCTTCTCCCTGGTTGCGCGGGTCAGGGCGATACCAAGGTTTCCCAGCTCGTCAATCATGGTTCCCCTTTCTGGACAGATTTATTCTTCAGCTTTGCAGTGCAGGGCGACCATCTCCCCGTCCGTGTCGATCCCGGTAGGGAACCACCAATACGGCGCGGAGGACTTCCAGGCATCCAAGTAGAGGGCAACTGGTGCGTCAGGCGGGAACTTCGCCAAGGCGTCAACGAGTTGTCGGTTGGTCACAGAAGGGGGAAGTCTGCTCACGTCACGCTCCTGGACAGCCTCACTTGGGCTGCAAATTGGCTGCAAACTCCTTCTTGATGGAGTCGAGTTCGATTTCGAGTTCGATAGCCTCTCGCTCCACGGCATCAGCCCTCGTCTGGAGCACGTTGGCGTCCCATCGCAGAACCTTGACCTTCGCCTGCATCTCCTTCGCGTGGTGCTCAATCCGGCTTACGATGATTTCCTGAATGCTTCTCAAGGGGTTTCCTTTCTCCGGGGCGATCTTGGACATTCGGTGATGGTGGTGGGATGGGCGGGGAGGCTTTCCCTCCCCTGGTTTCATAACCCCTCCCGTTGGCTTGGTGCCCCTTTGCCTAGCGGCAGGACGGGGCGTTCCTACACCCCAAAAGCCCCTTCCGGGGCGGTTGAGGATGGACAAGAGATTCAGTTGTCGTGGGGGTGGCACTGTGGTTCGATGGCCTTGACGCGCTCGCCATAGACTACGAAGGCGGGGATGCCCAAAGCGAAGGAGTCCCAGGCCGCGTGGGCGCCATCTCGGAAGGGAGCGTCGAGATAGGTTTCCCCGTTCGGATGCCCATCTCTGTAGTCCGGCTTGATCGGCCCCCGCCTGCTGATTACCTCCGTCTGCCCGATGCGAGCGGCTTTGTATCCAGGCCCCGCCCCAATCTCGTAGTCCGGCGCTGGGCCATTGTTGCGGATGTCGTGTTTTGCGATGGGGATAAAGAGGTCGTAGTTGCAGCGCCATGCGTCCCCGTTGACGTGCTCCCAGGTCAATTGAAGGCGGGGAAGCGGGAGATCCTTGAGTTCCATGGCGGACTCCAGAAGGTTCATGCGGGTGGAAATGCTCAGGCTTTGAGCCAGTTGATGTTCTGAATGAACTTTGTGTTGTAGCGTGCGACCTCTTCCCCTGCTTCCTTGGCGATGATCCAGTTCTCCGAATGGTCACCGTGGTATTCCGATTCGTATTCGAGGGTTCGTCCCTCCTTGGCGTTGTCGAAGCACTGACCGTCCACACACTCATAGGTGATGGACTCAGCCTGCTTTCCGTTTGGGATCGACATGGTTGGTTCCTCCTGGACAGGCTCACGCCTGGGGGATGATGGGTTCGGAGAAGCCCGCCGCAGCCTTGGCGGCGATATAAGCCTTCGCGGGAACGTGAGCTGCGACCTTACGGAGGCGACGATTCTCCGCTTCCAATTCCTCCACGCTGGCTTCAGCCTTCCGCAGCACCTCAAAGGCTTCCCCGGTATCAGGGTTCCCGTGGTCGGGTATCACGCGATCCAGGTGGGAGATTGCTTCACTGAAATTCATGTGCCCTCCAGGGCGAGGATGGACATTCAGTTGACGGGGTGTTTGGCAAGCCAAGCCGGGTCGGTCTTCGCACACTCTGAGCAGCGGGCTCGGGTGGCGCCCAAAGTGGCGCGATAGCAGGTGTGCCCGCACTCCAACTCAACGGACTCCGATTCGAAAATGCTGGATGAATGGAGTAGCACTCGGACGATTTTCCGAAGGGGTCCACGGTGCTTCATCCCCTTCATGCCGCCAATGGAGCCGCCATTTTGCATGTGTCGATCAGAGATCCATCCCATGACGGTCCTCCAGTGGCGTGATAGTGGACATGCTCATTCGGGCTGTGTGATTTGGTAGCGGTAGCGGTTTCGGAGGGATTCGGCGGCGTTGAACTTCCCCACCGCCATCAACCCCATGACCTCGCCCATCTCTCGCTCGGTCAGTTCGCGGGTGGCGCGGAAGATCCCGGCCCGATTGAGTTCGGCACGGACGGCGAACCGCACGACCCACGACCCGAGGTAGCAGAGGGTCGCACCTCCGAGGACTCTCCAAAGTTCATCCATGTGTCCTCCGATGGACATCAGCGAGTTAATGGGGCGGTCACTTCAGACCAGAAAACGATTTCGTGCGGAAAGGGTTTTAGATCGCGCCCGGTCCACCCGTGGATTTTCTTGGTCATCGTGTAGGTAGCGATATCGAAATACCCTGGCTTCGCCCAGACGAGCACACGAACATTTGGAAGTGGCAATCGGTGCGAACACTGGATCCAATTCATAGGTGGGGTCCTCCTGGACAGTTACAGAAGAGGGAGAGGGGTGAGGACGCTGAACCTTGGTCGGGCGAATCTCCGGAGCCCTCGGTAATCAACGCCAATCGGGGTGATGGAAAACCCGTAGCCCCGAATTCTGCACCAGCAGCACCAGCGGCAGAAATGAATGCCAGTTCCGTTGTGGATCAAGGTCTCCTCCTTCCGAGGATGGACAAGATCAGCACCAGTGTTGAAAAAAATGGTTCTGCTCTGCAAAATTAGCGGGAACCATCACGCGGCCTTCGCCCGCTTCTCACGTAGCCTCAGCGCATCCCGGCTCGGGTTCGCGGAGCGCGGACGACCTCCTAGCTTCCCGGCTTCGGCATGCGACATGCTCTTGATGTGGTGGATGTCGCTGTGTCCGTAGGTCCAGAAGATCGGCTTACACGGCTTCCCGGTCTTGGCATCGACCCAGCGCGGGGCCTCCTCTGCTTCGGCCATTCCGAGCAGGGTTTGCAGGTGCCGCAGGTCTGCACACCACTTCTGCCACTCGACGTATTTCCATTTCGGGGATTCGGGGGCTGTGGCGACGAGCATGTCGGGGCGATGCTCGCGGTGCTTGGTGATGGCTTGGCGGATCTCGGCGGCGGTCATACCGGCGTAGCCTCCTCCTCGATCAGCCGCGTCTCTCCTCGGAACTCGGGGGCCGCAAGCGAAAGCCCTTTCCCTTCGCAGAGCAGCGCATGCAGGCCATTGGCGAAAAGATTAAAACTCTCGTCTTCGTCATCGTTCCAATCGCCGCCGATGTGCGTGTGGGATCCATCCTTGAGAACTATTGTTGCGCTACCAAAACCCCAGTCCGGCGTTATAGAACCACCTTCAGAGCAGAGCTTAGCGATGGCCTTCAACGTGTCCCGGTATTGATTTGATAGTGCTAACTGCGTCTTGAAATGGTCCCAAGGGACGTATGTTTCACCATTTATCTGCATTTCATGCTCCAAGATTGAATCTCCCCCCAGCAGGCACGCCCCTATTCGGAGGGCCGTTGCCATTGGATTTCTCGCGGTCCTAACGTCCAACACAGCTCCGAGGTCTTGTTCCCAAGAGGTTTGTATTCCGCGAGCCTGCTGTCCCACGATGGGAGCGGCAGGGGGAGAGAGGGGTTAGTTATCCGGGGTGGTGGTCGGCACAGGCTGGGACGGCGTTTTGTGTAGCGTCATCTCGAACGCCTTCTTCTTGGGGTGCTTGATGGAAATAGTCATGTCGTCCGCGATCTCCGGGCTTCCCCAGATGCGGATGCATGGCTGTCCTTTCATGGAGCCGGATACCTCCACCTTCCCCTCATAGAGAGTCACCTTCTTCCCGGCCCAGTTGGCGAGGATGGGGCCGAACATGGCCTTGATGCACAGGGCGTTGGTCTTGCAAAGGACGAGCTGCATGTCCTTGCCCACGAAAGCCATGATGGCCTTCAGTTCCAAGCCCTTTTCACCTTCCAGCCTCTCGTGTTGGACGCTGGCGATGGTGAGGGTGACTCTTTTCCCGTCCAGGATTCCAGCCTTGATGAACCTGCCGGGGTAGAGTTGATCGAAGTTTTTGGGTTGGTGAAGTTCGGCGGCCATAGAAGCTCCTTTCTATACGGTGAGGTCGAGGCCGATATCAGAGAGGTCTTCGTCTTCGTTGAGTGCCCAGGCGGGCAGTTGCAGGGGTTGTTCTTCCTGGACCTTGGGAGGCCAGGTGTTGGCTTCTTCGCAGGTCTTGAGGGTGGACAGGTGGCCCATGTATTCCTCGTGGCCCAGGGCAAGCAGGTCTTCGCTTACGTCGAACACGGCAGGCTCGAAGGGAGCATCGTTTTCGACCGCGATAACCACGAAGCGCGGGGTTTTGCGAGTGAGATGGAACCAGCCGTCCGTGTAGAGCGAGAATTGGATGTGATAGCCGAGCTTGTAGGCATCCGAGCCGAACTTGCGGGAGTTGACATCGCGGGTCGTCTTGAGGTCCGTAAGCACAATCTGGCCGTCAATCTCGGTAACCCAGTCGATCCGGCCCTTCATGGCCCTTCCGGTGGCTGGGTCGATCCACTGCATGGTAACTTCGGCGATGCCATTTTCGAAATACCGGGCCGCAGGAGGGTAATCGCACACGGCATCCCGCATGGCCTGGACCTTGGCGGATTCCGCAGACGTGAGAATCTGGCGGCTGGAATTAGACTCCTTGAACTCGGTCCAAGCCTTCCCGCGTCGCTCACCATCCCACACGATGAATTCCGATGCCATTCGGTAGGGCTCAAGGATCGCCGCGTGAGTTGCGGTCCCGAGCAGCATGGACGCGCTGGCGGAGTTGTTGGGATGATCCAAGGCCCACTTGTAAGCCATGGGAGAGCGCATCAACTTCTTGAGCAGGCTGGCGTTCAGGCCGGGTAATTCGAGGTAGTCAGGGAAGCTGATGCCGGTGGAGATTCCCGGCACGTTCTGGATGGTCTGAAGTTCGTTCATGCTGACATCTCCTTGGGCTTGATGTAGTGCCGGGACCGGACGTTGCGGGACCCGACTACCTCGGCGCGCATGTCGGCCTTGTCAGCGTCCGCGTTTGCGGCGTCGGCGATACAGTAGTAGCAAGAACCCGCGTTGATCTCGTCGGGGTGGGTCAGCTCCTCCCCGCAAGCACAGAGGCCGGGATCGACCAAGCTGAAGAGGGGCAGGGCGTTCATGACACCATCTCCTCAGCGAGGCTCTTGATGCGGCGTTCGTTTTGCGCGGCGGCCAGGTCGTCCGCCAGCGAGTGGAGCTGGGCGGGGGTCACGTCCATGACGAAGACACTGAACTGGCTGTCGTCGGACGCGGTGCTCACGGAGAGGAACGGGGCCTCATCTCCGGGGTTGATATACATGCGGGTCATGCTGCCCTCCAAATGGGTGCGGGGGCCTTGGGGCCGGTCTTGGGGTGGCGATCAAAGGGGATGACCATCAGATATCCCACGCCTCGGCTTCGAGCCGGTGAAGGAAGAAGTGGATCCCGCCCGCGCATTCCTGCCATCGGTCCTCGTTCCAGGAATCGCAGAGAACGGTTTCGCCCTTTCGGTAGATGGTTTGGGGGTCGTAATTACTGATCCCCTCTTCAGCCCCGATGACCTCAAGAACCTGGACATGCGAGGCGCGGCATTTGCGGCCAGAACCGTGGGAGCGCCTGGCGTCCTCGGGGATGAGCAGACGGACAAGGACGTTGTCGCGGCACTTCTTCCACCCCTGGAAAGCGCCCTCTGCTGGGATGAGCGAGAAGCTAGCTATGGCGAGTTCCGCATTTTTGGCCCCGCGCAGGTCGGCCCCGCGCAGGTCGGCCCCGCGCAGGTTGGCCCCGCGCAGGTCGGCCCCGGACAGGTTGGCCCCGTACAGGTCGGCCCCGCGCAGGTCGGCCCCGTACAGGTTGGCCCCGCGCAGGTTGGCCCCGTACAGGTTGG
>Ga0172381_10001451_pt1 | contig 27861 bp, 30 predicted proteins | sample Leawel6488metaG_FD_119754 | JGI IMG/M metagenome (GOLD analysis project Ga0172381, IMG submission 119754) | Leachate microbial communities from a municipal landfill in Southern Ontario, Canada - Leachate well 64-88 metaG | ecosystem: Engineered > Solid waste > Landfill > Unclassified | place... | reverse complement strand
GCTAGATTGTTATGGGTGCCCTATCCTACTTCGCTTACGCTCGTAGGATTTCGCTAGATTGTTATGGGTGCCCTATCCTACTTCGCTTACGCTCGTAGGATTTCGCTAGATTGTTATGGGTGCTCAAATTTTCGCTTTACAAGATATAGTAATCCCGTTATAATGACTTTCTGTTAGTTCAATTGGATAGGAAAAAATAAATGAAAAATAAAGTTTTAAAGTTAGGGCTTCCTAAGGGCAGCCTCCAGGAATCGACTTTTAAAATGCTTAAAAAAGCAGGTTTTAATGTAAACCTGCCTAATTCGCGTTCTTATTTTCCGTCGATAGATGATGTTGAGATCCAGGCAACTTTGCTGCGTGCTCAGGAAATGTCGCGTTATGTTCAGGATGGAGCACTTGATTGCGGGATTACCGGTAACGATTGGATCTTGGAGAATAAATCCGAGGTAGTCAGGATTACGGATTTGACTTATTCTAAGCAGAGCCTGAATAAGGTCAGGTGGGTTTTGGCTGTTCCGGAAAACTCCGGCATTAAGAGTGTTCAGGATTTAAATGGTAAACGCCTGGCAACCGAACTGGTTAACGTGACCAAGGATTATTTCCAAAAAAATAAAGTTAAGGTAGAAGTGGAATTCAGCTGGGGAGCAACCGAGGTTAAGGTCAGTGCGGGATTAGTTGATGCGATCGTCGAGCTTACTGAGACAGGCAGTTCTTTGCGCGCAAATAAATTAATTGAAATTGCTACTCTTTGCGAGTCAATTACCCAATTTATTGCTAATAAGGATGCTTATCAAGATAGCTGGAAAAAAACCAAAATGGAGCAGATTGCTCTTCTTCTAAAAGGGGCAATTGCTGCTGAGGAAAAAGTTGGTTTAAAGATGAATGTAAAGAAAGAAGATTTAGAAGCAGTTTTAAAGAATCTGCCGGCATTAAAGAAACCCACGATTTCCGGCTTAAGCGATGATGGATGGTTTGCTATTGAAACAATTATCGATGAGAGAGTTGTCAGGGTGCTTATCCCGGCATTAAAGTCAGCAGGTGCTCAGGGGATTATTGAATATCCGTTAAATAAAGTTATTTATTAGAGAAGAGGAGAAGTAGTTATGCCTTGTGGAAAGAAAAGAAAAAGACAAAAAATTAAGACACATAAACGTAAGAAATTACGTCGTCGTCTACGTCACTTGAAGAAAAGAGCCTGGGGTGGTAAAGGTTAGGAATTTTATCAGCGTTCTTTGCCTTTGTTTTACATTGGCATCGTTTGGTAGTCCCGCACAAGCCCTGGATATTCCAGAAAGTTCTCAAGGTCTAAGTAATTATATTATTGGAATTTATTATGAAGACCTTGGGGATTTTGATGGAGCTATTGCTGAATATCAGAAGGCGCTTGAAGTTGATTCCGAAAGTTCTTTGCTACATTTAAATCTGGCATCAGTTTTTATTAAAAAAAATGATACCAGATCAGCAATTGTTCATCTTAAGAAGTCTGCTGTTTTTTTGCCATCTGCTGTCGAGCCGCATGCGCTATTAGCTTTATTATATGCAACGCAGAATAAAGAAGATTTAGCCGCAGAGGAATACGTCATTGCTCTTAAAAATGCTGTCAAGCTTGAGCCGGGAAATATTGAAATTTATAAAAGCTTAGGTGTAATTTATTTACAGCAGAAAAAACTTAAAGAAGCCGAAAGTATTTTTAAACTAGTTGTGGGCATGTCCGCGAAGGACCCGGAACCGTACTTCTACCTGGGTAGTATTTATTTTGACCTAAAAGATTACCCTCTAGTTGAAAAAGAACTTAAAACTGCGTTAAAATTAAAGCCCGATTATCATCAGGCCTTGAATTTTTTAGGTTATTTTTATCTGGAGCAGGGTAGAAATATTAATCAAGCCGGTGCGATGATTAAGAAGGCTTTGATTTTTGATCCGGAGAACGGCGCTTATATCGACAGCCTGGGTTGGTATTATTTTAAGCAAGGCAAATTTAAACAAGCCCTGGTTGAGCTTGAAAAGGCTGCTGCATCTTTAAGCGATCCAACGATCTACGATCATCTCGGTGATACCTATTTAAATCTGGGTAACCGGGAGAGTGCAAAAATAAATTGGGAAAAATCTTTAAAATTAGATTCAACGCAAACCAACGTAAAGGTAAAATTACTTAAGCTTGCTACTAATGGTAAATAAGCAGTTAACGATAGAAGAGTTACAAGAAAAAGCAAAAGCAACCCGGCGCCTGATTATCCAAATGCTTGCCCAGGCAGGTTCAGGCCATCCCGGGGGAAGCCTTTCCGCCACCGATTTAATTACCGCATTATATTTTAATGTTTTACGTTTTGATTCCGGTAACCCGCAATGGCCTGATCGCGACCGGTTTCATATGTCTAAAGGGCATTGTTGTCCGCTCTGGTATGCGATGTTGGCTCAGGCAGGGTATTTTGCTCAAGAAAAATTATTTACTCTGCGGCAATTAGGTTCCATCTTACAGGGCCATCCTGACCGTAAAACTCCCGGGGTTGAATCGGCATCCGGGTCTCTCGGGCAGGGACTTTCGATTGCTTTAGGGATGAGCTTAGCGGCTAAAATTGATAAAAAAAATTATCGGGTTTATGTTTTAATCGGCGATGGTGAATCGCAAGAAGGCAATATTTGGGAAGCGGCGATGGCTTGCAGCCATTTTAGCTGTGATAATATCTGTGCTATTTTGGATGCCAACGGCTGTCAGATTGATGGCCGGTGCGAGGATGTCATGGGCTTAGAGCCTTTGGCTGCCAAGTGGCAGGCCTTTGGCTGGCATGTTATTGAGATTGACGGCCACAATATGCAGCAAATTCTATCTGCTTATGAAACGGCTGCGAAAATAAAAAATAAGCCGACAATAATTATTGCCCGGACCATAAAAGGCAAGGGTGTATCTTTTATGGAAGGGGTAGTTGGTTTTCATGGTAAGACCCCTAATGCTGAAGAAACGCAGAAGGCTTTAAAGGAACTAGAATAATGGCAGAACAATTTTATCAAAGAGATGTTTACGGAGAGACATTGGTCAAGCTGGGTTCGCGGGATAAGGACATTGTTGTTTTGGATGCTGATCTTTCAAGTTCTACCCGTACTAATCTTTTTGCCAAAAAATTCCCAGACAGATTTTTTAATCTTGGCGTAGCTGAACAAAATATGGTCGCTACAGCCGCCGGCTTGGCTAGCTGTGGTAAAACAGTTTTTGTTTCGACTTTTGCTGTGTTTGCTTCCGGGCGTGCCTGGGATCAGGTGAGGTTAGCCGTAAGTTATAATAATTTTAATGTGAAAATAGTTGCCACACATGCCGGCATTACCGTTGGCCCGGATGGGGCCAGCCATCAGGCTCTTGAGGATATTGCGCTTATGCGCGTGCTGCCGAATATGAATATTATTGTTCCTTGTGACGGGCCGCAAACAGAGGATGCGATAACTGCCGCGGCAAGTAATCCTGGGCCTTTCTATGTTCGTCTGGGCCGGCCAAAAATTTCAAACGTTGAAAATAAGGGAGAGTTTAAAATAGGCCAGGGGCAATTATTGATTGATGGCGATAGCGTAACTATTGTTGCTTGCGGAGTAATGGTTTCGGAGGCACTTTTAGCAGTAAGAAGTTTAGGTGAGAAGGGTATTCGAGCTCGCCTGATTAATATTCATTCTATCCGGCCTTTGGATAGCGCAATTATTCTTAAAGCCGCCCGCGAAACGAAATTTATTGTTGTTTGCGAGGAGCACAGTACTATCGGCGGACTAGCCTCGAGTATTGATGAAGTAGTCGCTGAAAACTTTCCGGTCAAAGTGATTCGTGTAGGTGTACGTAATCGTTTCGGCCAGTCAGGCCAGCCGCAGGAACTTTTAGAAGAATATCATCTAACCGGCCTGGATATCGAGAAGGCAGTTTTGTCTAATATCTCTAAGTAGTTAAAAAGTTATTTCATGGAGCAGCTTAACCCGCCCTTAATTATCAAATCTTTCGCTAAACTGAATCTTTATTTACGAGTTTTAAATAAACGTAAAGATAACTTCCATAATTTAAGCAGCTTATTCTGCCGTATTGATTTGGCGGATACGATTATTCTTAAAAAGCTCAAGGATGATTTAATCCAAATTAAGTGTGATAACCGGCATCTTCCAATTGATGCAACTAATCTTTGTTGGCGTGCAGCTAATCTATTAAAACAGGAATTTGGCTTAAACTACGGAGTAGAGATCCGGATAAGAAAACGTATTCCGATTGGCGCGGGTTTAGGCGGAGGCTCCAGTGATGCTGCCAGCGTGCTTTTAGGATTAAATAAATACTGGAATTTAAATTTATCCAGAACAAAATTAGCCGGCTTAGGCGCCAAGCTAGGCAGTGATGTCGCTTTTTTTATTTATGATACAAAATTCGCCCAGGCCAGCTCCCGGGGGGATAAAATTAAACCGGTTGTTTCTTTAGAAGAGCTTAAATTATGGTTTATTGTTGTTTATCCTAATATTAAAGTTTCCACGCCCTTAATTTACCAAAAATTTGATACTTCGAATATGCTCAGCATCAACCCTGAACAAGCCTCAAGTTTTAAGCCGAGGCGCGTCGAACGGGTTGGCCACTTTTCTCAATTGACAAGGCCACGGTGTAATGTTAAGATATTAACTTCCGAGTTGTTAAAAAATGGCAAAGGAATTGATGCTAGTTGCTTTTTTAACAATTTAGAGGTTATTACTAATAGCCTTTATCCGGTAGTTAATCAGGTCAAAAACGCGCTATCCAACATAGGTTTAGAAAAAATAATGATGTCGGGAAGCGGATCGGCAGTATTTGCGCTTTGTAATTCCGGTAAACAGGCTAAAGATTTAAGCAGCAAATTAGCTAGAAAATATAAGGCTTGGCAGATTTTTGCAACTTCTACGGTTTAATTAGCGCAAGTTAATTGACGAGAGGTGAATTGATGGAGATAACCGAGATTAGGGTGATATTAAAGGATTCTCCGGATAAGAAATTAAAAGCATATGCCACGGTTACTTTTGATAATGTTTTTGTGGTAAGAGATATTAAGGTAATTGAAGGTGCGGCAAGTTTATTTATTGCTATGCCTTCTCGTAAAGTAAAACATCCTTGCCCGAAATGCGCTTTTAAAAATGAGTTGCGTAGTAAATATTGTAATCAGTGTGCTGCGCCTTTGCCGGTTGAGGTAACTGTTCAGCGGCCGGGGGAAACGCAAGCTACTCAGGCTGAGCATAAAGATATTGCCCATCCTATAACGCAATCGTTTAGGGAAAATTTACAGAGAGAAGTTTTAGAGGTTTATGTGCAGGAAAAAGCCAAGGTAAGAACAGGTTCTATCTTGGAGTAATCTTGGGACGTCGTCCAATGGTAGGACATCAGAATTTGGGTCTGACTATCATGGTTCGAATCCATGCGTCCCAGTAGAAATATGCAGTTGAAAAGATTCTCGCTGGCTTGAGCCAGCAAGGACTGCGCTAGACAAAAACTATTAGGTGCTTGATCCATGCGTCTTTAGCAAAATAAATATGAAAAAAGAGATTGCCGTAATAATTTTAGCCGCAGGTAAGAGCACACGGATGAAATCTGAAGTGCCAAAAGTATTGCATTCTCTTTGCGCCAGGCCAATACTCGGTTATGTCTTAGATTTGGTAGCTAGCTTAAAACCTAAGCAAGTGGTTGCAGTCTTAGGCCATAAGCAGGATCTGGTGCGTAAAATTATACCTTCTGGCGTTAAAGTAGTTATCCAGAAAAAACTTATTGGAACTGCTGATGCGGTCAAGACGGGTTTATCGGCTCTAAAAGGTTTTAAGGGTACAGTGCTTGTGCTTTATGGAGACAACCCGTTATTAAAAAAAGAAACACTTAAAAAACTTTTAGATTACCATTTGGAGAATAATGTTGACGCTACGCTGTTAACTGCGGATTTGAAAAAACCCGCTGGTTATGGCAGGATTTTGCGTGATAAGTATTTTAGTATTTGTGGCATAGTTGAAGAAAAAGATGCTGATGAGGTGCAAAAAGATATTAAAGAAATCAATACCGGGATAATGGCTTTTAAAAAGGATAGTTTGGAGGAGAATTTAAAGCATGTCCGGCCGAATAACCGTAAAAAAGAATATTATTTAACGGATATGATTGAGATTTTAGCTAAAAAGGATTACTTGGTTGATGGCCTTAAAGCCGAAGATACTCAGGAAGCCCTGGGAATTAACACGCGAGCCGAATTAGCTAAGGCCAATTCGCTTATGAAAAACAGGATTAATGATAAATTTATGCAGGATGGCATAACTATTGTGGATCCGGCTTCTACCTTTATCAGCTTTGGAACTAAAATCGGCATAGATACAGTGATTTATCCCTTTACAGTAATTGAAAGAGGTGTTAAAATTGGGAAACGTTGTTCAGTGGGCCCCTTTGCGCACTTGCGGGATAATGTCGAGCTTAAGGATGATGTAACCGCTGGGAATTTTATTGAAATCGTGCGCTCCAAGATCGGTTCCAAAACATTCGTAAAACATTTTTCTTATATTGGAGATACTACTGTCGGCTCAAGCGTAAATGTCGGAGCAGGGACAGTTACGGCTAATTTTGACGGAATCAATAAGCATTATACCGTTATAAAAGATAATGTGAAGATTGGTTCAGACACAATAATTGTAGCGCCGGTAGTCATCGGTGAATCTGCAGTTACGGGTGCCGGATCGGTAATTATTAAAAATATTCCGGATAAAGCAATTGTAGCTGGAGTTCCGGCTAAAATTTTAAAAAAGAAGGGATAGGAATGGATAAATTAGCGGTGTTTTCGGGCAATGCTAATCCTGAATTAGCTAAAGCTATCTGTCGAGATTTAAAAGTAAAATTACAAGATGCTTTTGTCGGCAGGTTTAGTGAAGGCGAGATTCGCGTTAAAATTAATGATAATGTCCGCGGTAAAGATGTTTTTATAATTCAACCGACTTGTCCACCGACCAATGACAATCTTATGGAATTATTAATTATGATTGATGCTTTACGCCGCGCATCGGCTTTAAGGATTACTGCGGTTGTTCCGTATTTTGGTTATGCGCGCCAGGACAGAAAAGACCAGCCGCGCGTACCGATTACCGCAAAATTAGTCGCCAATCTTTTAACTGTTGCTGGGGCAAATAGAATTTTAACTATGGATTTGCATGCCGGGCAAATCCAGGGATTTTTTGATATTCCCGTTGATCATTTATTTTCAGTAGGAGTTTTTGTGGACCATATTTCTAAAATGAACCTTAAGGATTTGGTTGCTGTTTCTCCGGATGTAGGAAGTATCAAGATGGCCAGGGCTTATGCTAAAAGAGTTGCTTCGGGGCTGGCGATAATTGATAAGCGCCGGGTTTCTCCCGAGAAGGCCGAGGCAGTCCATATTTTGGGTGAGGTTGAAGGTAAAAATGTTATTATCGTTGACGATTTAATTGCCACCGGTAGTTCGCTGATTGAAGCGGTTGAGGCTTTAAAAAAAGCCGGAGCCAAAACTATTTATGCTGCGATTACTCACGGAGTACTTTCCGGGCCGGCAATCCAGCGGATTGATCAGTGTAAGGGTTTAGAAAAATTATTTATTTCTGATAGCGTTACTTTATCTCCAGAAAAGATTAATCCAAAAATTCAGGTGCTTTCAGTGGCCAGTCTTTTGGCCGAAGCAATAAAAAGAACACATAACGAAGAGTCAATTAGCTGTTTATTTGATTAAAAGGTATAGATGTTTGAACGTTTTGGCGGTCAAGCATTAATTCGCGCATTAACTTACTCACACTGTCGTGTCCGTAAGCTAAGCGCTCATTAAGAAAGGTAAAAATGGAAGAGATATTTTTAGAAGCGGAGTTAAGAGAGGGAGCAGGTAGGGCAAAGGCAAAGGATTTGAGGGAAAGCGGTTATTTGCCTTGCGTAGTTTATTTTCACGGTAAAGATGCTTTGTCCATAAAAATTTCCCGTAGTGCGCTTTTAAAATTAGTACATCAACATCGTTTGGAAAGTACGATTATTAATTTAAAAGTTAAGGACGATAAAAAAACTGATGGCCGGCTCTGTTTGGTTAAGGAGGTTCAGTATCATCCGGTGAGTGAAGATATTATTCATGTAGATTTTAATGAAATTTCCTTAACCGAGTCAATTAAGGTTAATGTCCCTATTGAAGTTAAGGGTGAAGCTGTTGGTGTTAAACAGGAAGGTGGTTCTTTAGAACATCTGCTTTGGGAAGTAGAGGTAGAATGTTTGCCTACGAGTATTCCTAAAAATATCGAAGTTGACATTACTGCGCTTAAACTGGGCGAAGCTATTCACATAAAAGATATTGTTTTTCCTTCCGGAGTTAAGCCTTTAAATGAACAAACGGCAATTGTTTTACACATTGTGGCTCCGATGAAGGAAGAGGCTCCAGCTGAAGGTATCGAGGGAGAAACTAAGCAGGAACCGGAAGTAATTAAGGAAAAGAAAGAAGTTGCCGGTGAGGCTGGTGCAGCTGCACCTGAGGCTAAAGAAAAAGATAAGAAATAGCCCTTTAATTATGTAAGGTAAAGGACAGGGCTGGTTAGAGATCCCGCGCCTTTGTTAAAGATTAATGGGTAGGAAAGGAATAGCGGGGTGAAACTAATTGTTGGCCTGGGGAATCCCGGTTTGATTTACTCAGGTACCCGGCACAATATCGGTTTTCAAGTTGTAAGATTTTTAGCCGGTTCTTTAAAAATTTCTTTTAAAAGAGATAGTTCCGTTTCTTCTTTAGTGGGTAAAATAGGAAAAACTGAGGAAGATTTAATCCTGGCTATGCCGCAGAATTTTATGAATTTAAGCGGAGTAGCGGTTAAGGCCTTAGTTAAAAAATTTAAAATTACTCCGGGCGGGCTTTTGGTAGTTTGTGATGATCTGGATCTAGACCTGGGTAGAATGAAGATCCGGTCAACCGGTTCAAGCGGTGGACAGCGCGGAGTAAAGTCAATTATTGAGCATCTAGGTAGTCAGGATTTTAACCGTTTACGCATAGGGATTGGCCGGCCCAAGAATCCCGAAGATGCTGCTAAATACGTACTCTCAGGTTTTTTGCGCAAAGAACTGCCTGAGGTTTTGAAAATAAAAGAAGAAGCCGCCAACTGTTGCTTGAGTTGGGCGGAAAAAGGTATAACTGAAACTATGAACATGTATAACAGCACCCGATGCTGACAAGCGCCCGACGCCAAAAGATATTGCGTCGGTGTACGCTACGTAGCGCAATTGCGTCGGTGTACCCGCGTGGGTAAAGGAGATTAAATGAATAAATATGAAGCAATGGTAATTGTTAGGCCTGATTTATCCGATGAAGATAAAAAAACGCTATTTAAACAAATTGATGATGCGGTAATTAAGAATGGCGGACAGATAACTTCTTCAGGTATCTGGGCGGAAAGACGTAAATTATACTTCCCAATTAAAAAATTTATGGAAGGGGTTTATTATCTGGCAGCTTTTAGTGCTCAGCCGGAAGCAATTAAAGAACTCCGCAATATTTATAAGCTCAATGAGAATATCTTGAGAGTTTTATTTACCCGTATGGATAACTAGAGCTTGCCTATCGGCAGGCAGGGAGAGCTAAATGGCTAGCTATAACAAAGTATTGTTGATGGGCAATTTAACTAAAGATCCGGAATTACGCTATACTCCGCAGGGTACAGCTGTAGCTAATTTGCGTATGGCAATAAATCGTAAATATCGCTCTAAGGATCAGGAATTAAAAGAAGAGGTTTGTTTTATAACCGCGGTAGTCTGGAACAAGCAGGCAGAAACATGTAATCAGTATTTACATAAAGGCAGCAGCCTTTTTGTCGAGGGTAGATTGCAATCGCGTACTTGGGAAGATAATACCGGGGCAAAGAGGTCGGTAATCGAAGTCAGGGCGGAACGCGTACAGTTTATGGGTGCTCCCGGCCAATCTAAAACAGTTAGTCAAAATAATGAAGCACAACCAACAGAGGCATTACCTGAGGAACCAAGCAGTGAGACGGCATGGTTAGCAGAAAGCGAGGAGTAATTAAATGAAGGTTAAAACAAAAGGTTTCGGTAAAGATAAGAAAATTATTAAGAAAAAGAAAGATGCGCTGGGCCCGGTAAGAAAAAGATTTTGCCGGTTTTGCGCGGATAAATTAGGCAGTATTGATTATAAGGATATCAAAAGGTTGGAAGTTTTTATTACCGAAAAAGGCAAAATCAATGCTAGCCGTTTTTCTGGAAATTGTGCTAAACACCAGAGACAGATTAGGGAATTAATTAATAAAGCAAGATTTTTATCTTTGCTTCCTTATACCCGTTAAAAAATAATATGGAAGTAATTTTGAATAAAGATGTTGATAAAATCGGCCGGGTCGGTACGGTAGTTAAAGTCAAAGAGGGGTTTGCTCGGAATTTTCTTTTTCCGCATAATTTAGCCAAACCGGCTACCGCTGAGGGCTTGAAAAAATTAGAGCAAGAAAAGCAATCAAGAGATGTTAAGTCCGCTCAAGTTAAAGAAGAATCAATGCAGCTGCGAGAGCGTTTAAATGCTTTGGAATTAACTATTTCTGCTAAAACTTGTGATGAAGAAAAATTATACGGAAGCATTAATGCCCACGATGTAGCTGAGGCATTAAAAGATAAAGGTTTTTCTATTGATAAAAGCAATATTGAATTAGCTGAACCGATAAAATCATTAGGAAATTATGAGGTACCCGTGAAGCTGCATCCGCAGGTAGTTGCAACGGTTAAGCTTTGGGTAGTAAAGAAATAAAGAATTCACCGCAGGATTTAATTTTAGATAAGCTCCCCCCACAAAATCTTGAAGCTGAGATGGCGGTTTTAGGAAGCATGCTTTTAGATGAAGAAGCGGTTTCTGCCTCAGCTGAAAAGTTAGACGCGAATTGTTTTTATAAAAGTACCCACCGTAAAATCTTCCAGGCGATAATTGACCTCTATAATGCGAATAAGGCAGTAGATCTAATTACTTTAACTGATGCTTTAAAGAGAGATAACGCGCTTGATGAAATAGGCGGGGCAAGTTATTTAACTTCTTTGGCTAATGCTGTCCCGACTGCCGCCAACATTAATCATTATGTGAGTATAGTCAGTGAAAAACATATTTTACGGACTTTAATTAATAACTCGACTAAAATTATTACTGTTTGCCATGAGAGCCAGGGCAATATTGCTGAAGTTGTCGATGCTGCTGAGAAACTTATTTTTGAGGTCAGTGACCGCAGGAATCAAGGCAGCTATCAGCACCTTAAAGAGCTGGTTAAGGATACGATTGAAACAATTGATAGGCTTTATCAGAATAAAGCGCATGTTACCGGGGTACCAACCGGTTATGTGGATTTTGATATTAAGACCGCAGGCTTACAACCGTCGGATTTAGTTATTATTGCCGGGCGTCCGTCAATGGGTAAAAGTGCGTTTGCTCTGGGTATTGCTGAATATGCCGGGGTGGTTGAAAAAATACCTACTGCGGTTTTTAGTTTGGAGATGTCCAAAGAACAATTAGTGCAGAGGATGCTTTGTTCGCATGCACGGGTTGACGCGCATAAGGTCAGAACTGGTTATCTTTCTACCAGTGATTGGCCGCGCTTGACTGCTGCCGCTGGAAAACTTTCTGAAGCACCAATTTATATTGATGATACTCCGGCGATTTCTGTAATGGAGTTACGTGCCAGGGCGCGGCGTTTAAAATCGCATCACGGAATCAAATTAATTATCCTGGATTATATGCAGTTAATGCGTGGTTCGGCAACGAGCATGGAAAGCAGGCAGCAGGAGATTTCTGAGATTTCGCGTTCACTTAAGGCTCTAGCCAGGGAATTAAATGTTCCGATTATTGCTATTAGCCAGTTGTCCCGAGCTGTTGAGTCGCGTACCGATCATCGTCCTCAGCTTTCAGATTTAAGAGAGTCTGGGGCAATCGAGCAGGACGCTGACGTGGTTGTGCTTATCTTAAGGGAGGAATATTATACTCCTACTCCTGAAAACCAGGGTATAGCTGAAGCAATTATCGCCAAGCAGCGCAACGGTCCGGTTGGATCTTTAAAGTTGTCATTTATTAAAGAATTCACCAGATTCGATAATTTATCAAGAATTGAATAATTGTTTGATTAAAAAGTTCTATTCCTATATAATACCTATTAAATGCGTAAATTACTTCTAACACTTCTAGCCTTAATTTTCGTCTTTAGCGCAATCTCCCTTGTTTTTGCCGAAGAACCTCCAGTTACTCCGGTTGAGCAAAAGGCAGTTGCTGTGAATCAATCTGAGCCAGCAGTTTTAAAAAATGTTACTTCCATTGAAGTCAAAGGTAACAAGTCTATCAGTACTAATGTTATCATTTCTAAGATGAAGACACATATTGGCAGCGCTTACCAGGAAAACATTGTCAGCGATGATTTGAAGAGGCTTTACCTGCTTAGCTTTTTTAGTGATATTAAAATCGATACTGAAGATTATAAGGATGGTTTAAAGGTTATTGTTCACGTTGTCGAAAGGCCGATTATTGAAAAAATTTCTTTTACCGGGCTCAGTGTCATTACAATGAAGGAAGATAAAATAAAGCAACAGCTAAAAAGCCGGCAGACCCAGTATTTAGATTATCCGTCTTTAACCGAAGATTTGCGGACATTGAAGAAGATGTATGAAAAGATAGGTTATAGTCAAGCGGAGATTACTTATAAAGTTGACCTGGCCCCTGAGACAAATAAAGCCAACATAACTTTTACTGTTATTGAAGGCAAGAAGGTGAGGATTAAGAATATCATTATTCAAGGCAATGCTTCTTTCTCAAGTGCGCGTATCTTAAAGCTGCTTAAGACTAAACGTGCCTGGTTTTTTAATGCCGGAGTTTTGAAGGAAGAAGTAATCAAAGAGGACTTAGAACGGATTAAATCTTTTTATCAGCGTGAAGGGTTTACCGATGTGGCTATAGAATATGGAGCTAAAGCAGACGCTAAAGAAACATATCTTTTATATATTACGATTAAAATAGTTGAAGGTAAAAAATATCTCGTTGGTTCAGTGGTGGTTAACGGCAATAATGATATGTCTGAGAAGGAAATCTTAAGCCGTTTGACTGACTGTGTTCCGGGGAAAGTTTTTAGCAATGAAGCAATGAAAAAAGATGTGACCAATATCCAGGGATTATATTTTGACCGGGGGTATATCTCGGCTACAGTCGCTGATTCGACAATTGTTAATGCCGAAACCGGCCGGGTTGATATAACTTATGCGATTATTGAGAATCAGGTTGTTTATGTGGATAAAATTAAAGTCCGGGGTAATATTAAAACCAAGGATATAGTTATCCGCCGAGAGATGAGAATTCATCCCGGGGATAAATTTGACGGAGAGAAACTTCGCCGTAGTAAAGAAAGGTTGACCAATTTAGGATTTTTTGATGAGATTAGTTATGATACCGAGGAGACGCCTGAGCCGGATAAAAAGAATTTATTGGTTGATGTCAAAGAAACAAAAACCGGGGCATTTAGTTTCGGCGGCGGATATAGCACGGTTGATCAGCTTATCGGTTTTGTGGAAGTGGAGCAGAAAAATTTTGATTGGAAGAATTGGCCTTATTTTACCGGGGGAGGGCAGAGTTTAAAGTTGCGGGCGTCTATGGGTAATTTGAGCAATGGCTATGAATTAAGTTTTACTGAGCCCTGGATGTTTGACTATCCGGTTTCTTTCGGGTTTGATTTATACCGGCGTACTCATGACCGTGATACGGATACAGGCTATGGTTATGATGAGCAGGTTACCGGGGGAGATTTACGTTTAGGTAAAGAATTATCTGAATACTTAAGAAGCGATATTACTTATCGTTTGGATCAGGTAAAGATCAGCAATCCTTCAAGCGATGATCCTGATTTAAATGAAGAAGTAGGTACGAACTTAATTAGCGTCGTTTCTCCCAGCCTTACTTATGATTCCAGAGATAATGTTTTTGATACCCGGAAAGGTAATTTATTGACTGCGTCTTTTGATTTTGCCGGAGGACCTTTAGGAGGGGATAAAAATTATACGAAATTTTTTACCCGTGCTTCGCATTATTTTCCTATGCCTCATGGAGCGGTTTTAGAGGTAAGAGGAAGGCTTGGTTTAGCCAATCCCTACGGCGATACAGATAATATCCCTATTTATGAAAGATTTTTTGCCGGTGGCGCCTATACTATCCGTGGCTACGAAGAAAGAAAAGTTGGGCCAGTTAGCAAGAGTGACGATCATGAACCTATAGGTGGCGCTTCTATGGTAGTGGGTAATATCGAGTACACTTATCCCTTATTTAGTTTTTTAAAAGTTGCCGCCTTCTATGATGTTGGTAACGTTTGGGAAAAGATGGGGGATATATTTTCGAATAAAAATGCCAATGGGGTGGAAAACTCCGGAGGTTTAAAATCTAGTTTTGGTCTGGGGTTACGCATTAAAACCCCGATTGGCCCGATAATGCTGGATTATGGTATTCCTATGGATCCTGAATCAGGAGAATCCAGCAGGAGTAAGAGCGGCAGGTTCCACTTTAGCGCAAGCCACGGATTTTAACAGGTAATTATTATTAACTAAAGCCTGTTTATTCAACAGGCAGGAAGGATTAAGATGAGAAGGATAGCAGTGGTTTTGTTGGGCACAATTTTCAGTTTGGGATTATTAGCGGGAGTTGCTCAGGCCGCAGATAAGTTTGGTTACATTGATTTAAGCCGTACTTTTAGCGAATATAATAAGACTAAAGATTATGACAAAACCTTAACCGAAAAAGAGAAGATTTATACGGATGAACGTGATAAAAAAGTCGCGGATTTAAAATCATTTCAGGATAAATTAAGCTTACTTAATGATAAAGAAAGAGAAGCAAAAAAAGACAGCCTCCAGGCAAAGGTAAAGGCATTCCAGGATTATGACCGCCAGAAACAGGCTGATTTACGTAAAGAGCAGGAAGAAAAAACCAAAGAAATATTAGGAGAGATCCAGGAAGTTGTTAAAAAATATTCCGAGAAGGAAGGATATACCTTTGTGTTTAATGACCGGGTATTGGTTTATCAGACTAAAACTTTAGATATTACTGACAAGATTATTGCTATCTTAAATAAAAGCGGAAAGTAGCGCTTCGTAAGTAAAAGCATAGGTGACTCAAGTGCAAAAGACACTCAAAGAAATAGCTGAGCTTATTGGGGGCCGGGTAGTTGGTAACGGCGATACTCTCATCACTGGTGCTTCGGGAATCAGAGAAGCAGTCCAGGGGGATATTACTTTCTTAGCTAATTCTAAATATAGTGCGCTTGTTGATAAGACGCTTGCTTCTTCAATTGTTGCTGCGGTAGATGATGCCCCGAAAACAACTAAGCCGGTTATCTTGACTGATAACCCTTCGCTGGCCTTTGTAAAAATAATCTCTTTGTTTGCGCCTGAAGATGTAGGGCATCCTAAGAAAATAGATTATACGGTTGTTATGGGCAAGAATGTTACCTTAGGGGAGAATGTAGCTATTGGAGCCTATACTGTTATTGGCGATAACGTGAGTATCGGAGATAACTCTATAATTTATGCCGGATGTTATATCGGCCATCATGTAAAGATTGGCAGCAAGACCTTGATTTATCCGCATGTTTCAATACGCGAGCGTATTAGTATTGGCAGCCGGGTGATTATTCATTCTGGTACAGTTATTGGCAGCGATGGTTTTGGTTTTGCAACCATTAAGGGTTCGCATCATAAGATTCCTCAGGTTGGTACTGTTGAGATTGGCGATGATGTCGAAATTGGGGCTAATGTTACTATTGACCGTGCGCGTTTTCACAAAACTGTTATTGGAAGCGGCACTAAAATTGATAACTTGGTGCAAATTGGCCATAATGTAGTTGTCGGCGAGAATTCTTTAATTGTTGCTCAGGCAGGAATAGCCGGCAGCACAATTGTTGGTAACAATGTAACCCTGGGTGGACAGGTTGGGTTATCCGGGCATATCAATGTTGGAGACAATGCTATAGTTACCGCGCAATCCGGAGTAGCTAAATCTATTCCGGCAGGGGCTATGGTTTCCGGTTATCCCGCCCGGCCCTATATGACTACGCAGAGAGTAAATGCCAGCCTGCAGAATTTACCTAAGTTATTCAGCCTGGTTAGGGAACTAAAGAAAAAAATTGAAATACTTGAGTCTAAATTAGATAAATAAATGGAAAAGCAAAAAACAATTGCCCAGGAAGTTTGCTTTAAGGGTATCGGTATTCATACAGGGAATAAAGTTAACATAACTCTTAAGCCGGCAGGCCCGGATTGCGGGGTAACTTTTATTCGTACAGATATTGCCGGTTCTCCGAGGATAAAAGCTAGTGCTGAAACTTTATTTAAACAAGAATTAAGCCGCCGATCCTCGGTCGGTGATAATCAGGCGCAGGTACAGACTGTCGAACATCTTATGGCTTCATTATCCAGCCTGGGAATAGATAATGTCGATATTGAAATTGATGGTAATGAAATTCCCGGATTAGATGGCAGTGCGATTAGTTTTGTTGAGGCGCTGCAGAATGCCGGGATAAAAGAGCAGGATAAGCAGAGATATATTCATATAATTTCTGAACCGATAAGCATTCAGGAAGGCAAGAGCTCAATTATTATAGTGCCTTCTGAAGAATTTAAGATTTCTTATACCTTAAATTATGACCATCCGCTTTTGCAATCACAATTCTTAGAGTTAACCGTAAATGCCGAATCTTTTAAAACTCAGATTGCTCCGGCGCGTACTTTTTGCCTTGAAAGTGAAGCCAGAGAATTGCAAAATCAGGGTTTAGGTTTGGGCGCTAATTATGAAAACACCTTAGTTGTCGGGAAATCAGGTGTAATTGAAAATACCTTAAGATTTAAAGATGAATTTGTCAGGCATAAGATTTTAGATTTAATCGGCGATCTTTATCTGGCGGGTTGTCCGATCCGCGGCCATGTAATTGCCTTAAGAAGCGGGCATTCTTTAAATTTGAAGATTTCCCAAAAAATTAATGAGCAAAGAATGAAAAATCAAGGAGCCTCTAAGATGAGCGAAGTTTTAGACGTTAATGAAATTATGAAGATTTTGCCCCACCGTGAGCCATTTTTATTTGTTGACCGGGTAACTTTATTGGAAACAAACAAGCGGGCAGTAGGCATTAGAAACGTAACCATTAATGACTATTTTTTTAGGGGCCATTTTCCGGGGCGTCCGGTTATGCCGGGAGTGCTCATTGTTGAAGCTATGGCTCAGGTTGGCGGAGTAATGATGCTAGCCAGCCCGGAAAATAAAGGAAAACTTGCCTTTTTCTTATCGATCGATAATGTTAAGTTCCGCAAGCCGGTAGTTCCCGGCGATCAGTTAGTTATTGAGGTTGAAGCAATCAAGGTAAAATCCAAGACTGCTCAAGTACGCGGCAGGGCTTTGGTTGATGGAAAAGTAGTTGCGGAAGCAGATTTTGTTTGTGCTTTGGTAAGTAACTAAATATATGCAGATACATTCAACAGCAATAATTTCCCCAAAAGCAAAATTAGCCGCTGGCGTAATTGTCGGCCCTTTTAGTGTAATTAACGATGGCGTAAGCATTGGCGCCGGCACTCAGATTGGGGCGCATTGCGTAGTTGAAGGAAATACTACAATTGGTAAATCTTGTGAGATATTTACCGGGGCAGTAGTCGGCAGCCGCCCGCAAGATCTTAAATTTAAGAATGAAAAAGTTTTTTTAGAAATAGGCGATAATAATATTATTCGTGAATATTGTACGCTTAATCCTGGAACGGGCGAGGGTGGTAAAACAGTTGTCGGAAACAACAATTTACTCATGGCTTATTCGCATGTTGCGCATGATTGTAAAATCGGCGATTATTGTATCTTAGCCAATAATAGCACTCTTGCCGGGCATGTTAATATTGAAGATAAGGTAGTTATCGGCGGTATTGTTGCTGTACATCAGTTTGTGCGTATTGGGATGCTCTCAATTATCGGTGGATGTTCGAAGGTTGTTCAGGATATCCCGCCGTTTTCAACTTGCGACGGCCATCCTGCGCGAGTTTATGGTTTGAACCTTATAGGTTTAAGGCGCAAGGGCATGCCTAATGCAGCTATTAAAAAACTTGATCAGGCATTCAAAGTTATATTTAACTCAGGGCTGTCGGTAAAACACGCGATTGAAAAAGTCCAGAAAGAGCTTGAGAAAAGCGAAGAAGTAAATTACCTGCTCAATTTTGCTAAAAATTCTGAGCGCGGTTTAACCCGCTCCTGCCGAAAAAATCAATGAAGCGAATCGGCTTAATTGCCGGAAACAGAAAATTCCCGCTGCTTTTTGCCGCTAGTGCTAAGAAAAAAGGTTGTGAAATTATTGCGATTGCCATTAAAGGCGATACTTCCCCTAAAATACAGAAACTCGTTGATAAAGTTTATTGGCTGGGCCTTTCCGAATTCGGGAAAATGCTTGAAATTTTAAAAGCTGAAAAAGTTGACGGTGTGCTTATGGCCGGCCAAATCAGCCCGCATAGATTGTTTAGCAGGGAAATAAATAAAAGCGAAGAACTAAAACAGATTTTGCAAAGCCTTAAGGATAAAAAGACAGATACCTTGTTTGGGGCAGTCGCCCGGAAATTAGAGGCAGCAGGATTAATACTTTTAGACTCCACTCTTTTTATCGAAGAATACCTGCCTAAAAAAGGAACGCTTACTAATTGCCAACCGGATTTTAATACCTGGGAGGATGTCTATTTTGGTCTGGATTTGGCCAAGGCGGTTGCGGCTTTGGACATCGGCCAGACAGTCGCGATAAAAAGTAAGGCCATTGTGGCAGTTGAGGCTTTTGAAGGGACAGATCAATTAATCCGTAGATCAGGAAAAATTGGCCGGGGCAATGTTGTCATTGTTAAGGTCAGTAAGCCCAAACAGGACATGCGTTTTGATATACCGGTTATCGGATTAAACACGGTAAAAAATCTGATTAAGGCTAAAGTTAAATGCCTTGCTTTTGAAGCCGGTAAAACTATCTTTATTGACCAGCAGGAGAGTGTGCGTTTGGCCGATAGAAAAGGTATTGCTATTGTTGCAGTATAAAACTTCTTGACAGTAATTGTTTGTAGTGTAAAAATATAAGTAAATTTGGCCCCGGAAAGCGGGACTTAATTAAAGGAGGCAGGTATGTCAAAGACAACGGGAAACAAGCTTACAGAGTTTAGATTTTATGCACCGCAAGCTAAGGAAGTTGCAGTTGCCGGAAGTTTTAATAAATGGGATACTAAAAAATTAATTGCCAAAAAGGATAGTAAAGGAAATTGGACAGTAAAAGTTGCCCTTAAACCAGGTAAGCATGAATATAAGTTTGTCGTTGACCAGGCTTGGGTAAATGATCCGCATTGCACTTCTTGCGTAGCCAATTCGGTTGGTTCGCATAACTGCGTAATTGAAGTTAAATAATTTATTATTTTTAGTAAGGGAGCAAACTTTAAGGCGCTGCTGATTAGGTAGCGCCTTATTACTTGTTAGCCGATGAAATATATCTATGGGCCAATAAAATCACGCAGGCTGGGTCTTTCTTTGGGGTTAAGCCTTACTTCCGATAAAATATGTAATCTGGATTGTATTTATTGTCAGTGGGGTAGTGTTGGTAAGACTGTTTTTGAAAAAAGAGAATATGTTAAGGCCGATGAGATTATCGCCGAATTAAAGTCCTGGATGCAGGAGCACCCGCAAGAAACTAAAGAATTAAAGTTTGTTACTCTTTCCGGGCTAGGTGAGCCGACGCTCAATACTTGTATCGGGGAATTAATTGATCAGGTGAAAACTGTTACCGGTTTAAGCATAGCCGTGATTACTAACTCGACGTTATTAGGCGATCCGCTGGTGCGTAAGGGAATTTTAAAGGCAAATTTAATTGTTCCTTCCTTAGATGCGGTTAACCCGGAAATATTTAAGCAAATTGACCGGCCGAATGCCAGTGTAAAGCTGGATGAAATTATTGAAGGCTTGGTGGCATTGAGGAAAGAGTTCAACGGTAACATTTGGCTTGAGATAATGCTGGTAGCCGGCGTTAATGATGACCTGCGCCATATCCGGGAATTAAAAAAAATAATCCAGCGGATTAAACCGGATAAAATCCAGCTGAATTCCCCTGTACGTAAAACTGCTAAAAAAGAAGTTTTTCCGGTTGAAAGAGCCAAACTGGAAGAGATTAAGAAAATATTCGGCGATAAGGCTGAGATTGTTTAGATTTTTAAATTTGGTTTATTTTGCGCCTATTGCCTAACGGATAAGGCACCAGTCTTCGGAACTGGTTATTGGTGGTTCGAGCCCACCTAGGCGCATATTTGTCGAATAGAAATCAATAAAAACATAAAAAAGGAGAAAGACATGAGAGTTTGGTTGTCGGGTAGTGTCTTGGCAGTTTCTTTAATGTTTTCGGGCATGGGTTTTTGTCAGGAAGATAATGTTGTTACGCAGTCTAGGCAGGGGGTTGTTACCCAGGTTGACTCAATTGGTTCGCTTCTGGTAATATCTGATGGTATTGAAGAACTGAGGCTCGTCGTCGGCCCGGATGTAAAAATTCAGCGCGGGACAGATACTATAATGCTGGATGATCTAGAGTCAAATGACAGTGTGGATGTAGAATACTATAAGGCATCCGATGGGACTCTCAATGCAGTTTTAATTACCGATAATAATATTATTGCTAGTTTTTGATGGCAAAGATCAATAAAAAATACTAATACGTTACATGTAATACACAATACTATAATAATGTTAACCGGGCTATTTTAAGTGCCGAAAAGTAAAGATCAGGCATTTGGAATGGAGGTTATAATGGATAATAATGAAATTAAGCGAAAAGCAAAGAGAATTGATGTTTCTTATGAAGTCAAGATTCGTTTTGCGGGGCGTGTTGGCTATACGACTGTAGCCCTTAAGGATATCAGTGTGCTGGGCTTTAAAGCCATTATTTCCGGAAGACTAGTTAAAGTAGGTGAGATCTTAGAGATTAAGATGTGTATTGATAATCGAGAGATTCAATGCCAAGGTAAAATTACCTGGGTTTTGATGCTTAGGGCTGGTTTTGGGAATATTACCATACTTGATGTAGGCGTTGCATTTTTTGATATGAATATAGAGGATAAGGGATTCTTAGATAAATTAATCGGGGAATAACGGTAATCTACTCTACCCTGATTTTAAAATGACTGATTTATTAGATAAGGGTGGGGAGTATAATTATTTTTTTGGTACAAAGAACAAGGAATTAAGAAATCTTGGTTGACGGTAATTAGGAAATCTGCTATTATTAATTTTCGCTTCCATAAATTATTTACGAAGTTTGGGCCATTAGCTCAGTTGGTAGAGCAGGACACTCTTAATGTCAAGGTCGTAGGTTCGACTCCTACATGGCTCATTTTATCTTTCCCAACATCCGCAAGTACAGATATCTTATTGAAAGAATTACAATCTGAGGGTATAATAAATAAAGCTGTTTTATTTAAGTAATATGTTGCGAGAAAGGCGTTTACGTTAACTTAAGGCAATTTAACTAAAAAAATGTTAGATATAAAGTTTATTAGAGAAAATCAGGATTTAGTCAAGCAGGCGATTAAGAATCGCGCCTTAAAAATCGATATAGATAATTTAATTAACATCGATGATGTCCGCCGCAAGGCTTTAACTGAGTTTGAGGAATTAGCTGCCAAGCGTAATAAAGCTAATGATGAGATAGGCGTTTTGCTTAAAGAGAAAAAGGACGCCAAAGAAAAAATCTCCTCAATGAAAGAGGTCTCAAAACGTATTGGCCAGTTGGAAGCGCAGATTAAAGAGAAAGATACAGAATTAAATGCACTACTTATAAGTATTCCTAATGTACCTCATGTGTCTTTGCCCATCGGAGATGCCTCTTGCAATAAAGTCGTGCGCAGCTGGGGGGAATTAAGGAAGTTTAATTTTAAACCACTTAGCCATATTGAGCTTTGCCAAAATTTAGATATTGTGGATTTTAACCGGGCAACCAAGATTACCGGCTCTAACTTTATTCTTTTTAAAGGGTGGGGGGCAAAGTTAGAGAGAGCTTTAATTAATTTTATGCTCGACCTGCATACCAATAAACAGGGGTACACTGAAATCTTTCCGCCATTTTTAGTTAATCGCGCTTCGATGTTAGGCACGGGACAGCTGCCGAAATTAGAAGAGGATATGTATAAATTAAAAGATGATGATCTTTTCCTGATTCCTACTGCTGAAGTTCCGGTAACCAATATTTTTCGCGATGAAATATTGGAAGAGGATAGGTTGCCGATTTGCTATACTGCTTATACAGCATGTTTTAGAAGAGAAGCAGGTTCATACGGTAAAGATACCAGAGGTTTAATCCGCGTGCATGAATTTGATAAAGTTGAAATGGTTAAATTTGTCCGGCCCGAAGAGTCTTTTAATGAATTGGAAAAGTTAGTTGTTAATGCCGAAGAAGTCTTGCAGCTTTTGGGGCTTCCTTACCGGGTAGTGTTGCTTGCGACACAAGATTTAAGTTTTTCCGCAAGCAAGTGTTATGACCTTGAGGCGCATGCAGCAGGTACAGATAAGTGGCTTGAGGTTTCCAGCTGCAGCAATTTTGAAAGTTTCCAGGCCAGGCGGGCAAATATAAGATTCCGGCACAGAGAAGACAAGAAAATAGAATTTTTGCATACTTTAAATGGTTCGGGTTTGGCTTTAGCGCGTGTGTTTGTAGCGATATTAGAAAATTACCAACAGGAGGATGGTTCGGTATTGATTCCTGAGATACTTCAACCATATCTAAATGGCCAAAAAAGAATTTCCTGAAAATATTCCGGTAAAAGGCAGTAAAGAACCTATTGAGCAAAATGATTTTGGCGGGCTTTCCGGTAACTTCTCAAGCAAGCTTTCTAGTCTGTCTAGTAAGCTCTTCGGGATAGTTAAAGTTATTTTAGCGATTCTTATTTTGCCGTTTGTTTATTCTTCCGTTATTTCGTTTTTTAATGAGTTTGTTCAAATTGACACACATCTGCAGCAGATTTTTTATAACGGGATAATCACTTTCCTGGTAATTTATCTGTTTGTCTGGGAACCGGCATTAATTTATAACAAAGGGCATAAGCTTCTTGAAATTATGTTTAGTTTTGTTAAACCGATGGTTAATGTCGCCCCGTTTCTCCTGCCAATATATACAATTTTATTTTTTATTATTTACGGCTTATTATCAATCGGGATTAGTTCCAGCTGGTTAATTGAAGATACGCTTTTCTTAATCGGTTTTAGTACTATTTTGCATTTGACATTTTCGGCTAAAACAATCCGATCTAAGAAAGGCGATTTTTTAAAGTCGAATTATATTTTTGGTTTTTCTTTTATTTTTATATTAAATGTTGCTTTGCTTGCTTTTGGCTTGAGCCTCATTTTTAGCAAATTTTCCTTTGTTAACTTCTGCAATATTTCCTTTAATATTGCCCGGGATATTCTTTATGCTGTTTTTAAACAGCTTTTCCTGTTTAAATAACTGGTGGGGTGGCTGAGTGGTCGATAGCGGCGGTCTTGAAAACCGTTGTGGAGGTAACTTCACCCAGAGTTCGAATCTCTGCCCCACCGAAAATCTTTGGAGGCGTCGCATAGCTGGTTGAGTGCACCGGTTTCGAAAACCGGAATGGTCGTAAGGCCATCGGAGGTTCGAATCCTCCCGCCTCCGCTTGAATTTTACGCCGAATAATTTTTTTGACAATTTTTAATATAGTAATTTTGGAGAGGTGGCAGAGTGGTCGAATGCGCACGCCTGGAAAGCGTGTGATCAGCAATGGTCCCAGGGTTCGAATCCCTGCCTCTCCGCCAACAAGGGAAGGAGGGACGTTTCTAAATTGTACTAAAATTAGAAGCGTCCCTTTTATTTTACGATGCCAATAGAAAATATTTTATTATGGGTTGCAGCATTAATGTTCGTGAGCGTTATTTCAAGTAAGCTTTCCGATAGGCTAGCTATTCCTGTTCTATTGCTATTTTTGGCAATCGGCATACTCGCCGGTTCAGAAGGGATAGGTGGTCTTTATTTCGATAATGCACAGTTAGCTAAGTCTATTGGTATTGTTGCTCTTATCTTTATTATTTTTTCCGGAGGGCTTGATACTAATTGGAAAGATACTAAATCGGTAGTCTGGCCAGGAGTTGTTCTATCTACGGTAGGAGTTTTATTGACCGCAATCATAACGGGTATTTTTGCTGTTTATGTCTTGAAATTCTCTTTTCTGGAAGGTATGCTTCTTGGTTCTATAGTTTCTTCAACCGATGCCGCCGCGGTATTTAGCATTTTAAGGTCTAAACGGATAAGCTTAAAGCAGCCCTTGAAGCCTTTGCTTGAATTTGAATCCGGTAGCAATGATCCGATGGCAGTTTTTCTTACTGTCGGTTTTATCAGTATTTTGACTGTGAAAAAGATGAGCATCTTCGCCTTGATCCCAAGATTCCTTCTGGATATAGGTATTGGGGCGCTCATAGGGTATCTTATGGCGAGATTTATCGTATTTTTCATTAATCGCCTGAAATTGTACTACGAAGGATTGTATCCGGTAATCATGATTTCCCTGGTTCTTTTGACTTATGTAATTGCCGTTTTCTTAAAAGGCAATGGCATACTTGCAGTATACCTTGCGGGTTTGATGCTGGGGCAGGCAGAGTTTCCCAATAAGAAAATGATCGTCAGGTTTCATGATGGCCTGGCCTGGCTTATGCAAATCGTGATGTTTGTAACATTGGGGTTATTGGTTTTTCCTTCGCACATTGTTCCGTTGATAGGGGCGGGATTATTGCTTACGCTTATTCTTATGGTAGTTGCTCGTCCTATTAGTGTATTATTATGTTTGTTGCCTTTTAAAATCGATTTACGACAGAAAACCATGATTGCTTGGGTAGGTCTTAGGGGGTCTGTCCCGATTATCCTGGCAACTTTTCCTTTTGTGGCGGGTATTCCCCAGGCGGATACCATTTTTAATATTGTTTTTTTCATTGTTATCGCCTCGGTTCTTATACAAGGAACATCTATTTCGATTATCTCTAGAATGTTGAAGCTGGATGCTCCTTGGACTAATAGAACGAGCTATCCTCTTGAATTTGAAAAGACAGAAGGTATTGACGCGGAATTAATAGATATGATAGTTCCATATAATTCAAGTGTCGTGGGTAAGATGATCCGTGATTTGAGCGTTCCTGAGAAATGCCTCATTATGCTTATTTCTAGAAACGATAAATTTATCATACCGTCAGGATCTACGATTATTGAAGATGGAGATGTTTTACTGGTGCTTGCAAGTACTGAAGATCTCTCAGGCATTCAGCAAACGCTATCTCAGCTTAAAAAAGATGTGCGTTCATAAAACAATTAGTTTTCCATCTTTCATGCGGTATAGCGACGAACCCTTATAAATTTTTGTTTTTTCTTATTATAACTCGTCGGTGAGGACGCTGATGCTGCAGTCGCCCCCACCCGGCCGAAAGCCGCAGCAAAGCCGAACGATGCTCGGGAGATGTGGGAGTGCCGACAGGCGCGGTGGATTAAACAAATATTGTTCGAACAGTATCAAAGATCCACCGATATATTTTTTTTAGTCTTCCGTAATATATTCCATCCTGATAAGTTGCAACCATTCCTTAATAATCTAAATTGTTTTGTGCCCAATTTGCGTCTATTTTGCTTTAGATTCAACTATTTCTTGGCATAGTCCTCCTTGAGTGGTAAAATAAATTAATGAAAATAAGAATTATTAGCATCTTTCCGCCAGGCAAAAAAACGACTAAAAAAACTTGCTGAGTTATTATTAAATCCAGATAAAATTTGCCCTACAAAGGAGAAATAGGTAGTGGGAAAAGAAAAATCTTGTGGAATAATAATAATCAGCTGGTTTGAAATGATAATAGGTATCTTTACCGCCTCTATTGCCGCATTGCTTTTAGTTATAGATTTTTTAATGTATATTATCGCAGGTATTCATAGTAACTATATTAATGAATTCAATGAATATAAAACGGTTGCTGTTATTTTTATGATTGTATTCAGTTTAATATTCTTAGCAGGAAGGTTGACTAACAAGTTAAATCCTATTGGTAGGATTCTAAATATTTATTTATCTATTTTTTATATTCTTATTTATAGTTATGCGTATTACCGTTCAGGTGATTCTATTAAATATTTATTTAATCCATTTGCGATAGGTATTTTGGGATGGTTCATTTATTATGCTCCTATAATTCTATCGGTATGTTTTTTAATCTTTTTTAATAATCCGAATGTAAAAGAGCAGTTCAAGTAGGCCCACAAAGAAAAAATATGGATATATGTATTAGAGCGGAAAATCAAGACGATTTTAGAGATGCAGAAATTTAACCAGAGAAGCATTTTGGGATTTATATAAACCTGGTTGCGATGAGCATCTAATTCTTCATAAAATACGCCAAGTTCCAGTTTTTGTAACCGGCAGTAAGGATCTGGAAGAATTTGAAAAAGAATTTCCATATAAAGAAAAACACGTTACCGATACTCAGTTGAAGTAATATTTATGTGACCAGCTTAGGTAGAAACATCGGGTAATATCCAGATTCAATGTTGTGCTTGTAATAAAAGCTATATTGCTGTAATATGTTTATATATCGTCGGAAAGGTAAATTATCCAGCCAGACTCCTTGCCTCTCCGAAAGATTTGTCGTATAACGGAAAAAATGAATTGCGAGGTTTATCAAGATTCCGCGAAGTAGCGGCCTAGCTCTCTATTAGTATTATTATGATTATTATATTTATTTTAATTAGTTTGATAGCTGGTTACATGCTAGCTAGTTTGCATCAACGTAAAAAGACCCCTCTTCCTCAGGCATCACCGCAACAAGATATTATTCTTCCGCAGAATCCCTCATATTTAGAGGATAAAATATGGTATGAATCGGAATTGAATTTTCTGTTTAAGTTTGATGAAAAGCTAATTTCTGCTTTTAGCCTTCAAGGTGTATTGCAGTGTATTACTGAGGCCGCCCATAATTTTTTACCGATTGAGCGCGCTGTGCTGCTTACCTGGGACAAAGATTCTGAAAAATTTACGTTAGCATGCGCAATTGGATGGGAACACGATCGTAACCAATCATTGGTAATCGGCAAAGACAGTATATCCGGATTTGTGATATACAACCGGGAAGTGCTGGAGGTCTCCGATTTGGCGCAAGAACCGTATTTGAGTAAACTGAAAAAAGAAGAGTATCTGCAAAAAATATTTATTAGTGCGCCGCTTATATATAAAAATGAAGTGTTAGGCGTATTGCACGTTTGCGGTAAGAAAACACCCGGGCCTTTCACGCAGCGGGAGGTGTCAGTAGTTAAAAGTATCGTCCGTATGGGCGTGATTGCCCTGCAGAATGTCCGGCTGTATGAACAGGTATCCAAGAGGGCAGCAGAATTAAAAGTGGCCTATGATGAATTGAAAGAAACGCAAGATAAGCTGGTTCAATCGGAGAAACTCAAGGCTATCGGCCAATTGGCAAGCGGTGTAGCCCATGAGATCAGGAACCCCATAGGAATCATCATGCAGGGAGTTGCTTATTTGGAACAAATAACATCTTTAGAGGAAAAAGATTCACGTGAGACTTTGTCTATAATCAGGGAGAGTGCACAAAGGGCAGATAAAATTGTAATTTCGCTTTTGGATTTCTCCAGAGTTACGAAACTGGAATTGCATCCAGAATACATTGATTCTATACTGGAGCATTCTTTAAGTATGGTAAAAAAAGAATTAAAGAATATGGTTGTAGTAAAGGAAATCCAAGAAGGCCTGCCAAGGGTTTTAGTGGATAAAGATAAGTTAATGCAGGTATTTATTAATCTGTTTGTAAATGCAATCTACGTAATGCCTGAGGC
>Ga0172381_10001450_pt1 | contig 27864 bp, 22 predicted proteins | sample Leawel6488metaG_FD_119754 | JGI IMG/M metagenome (GOLD analysis project Ga0172381, IMG submission 119754) | Leachate microbial communities from a municipal landfill in Southern Ontario, Canada - Leachate well 64-88 metaG | ecosystem: Engineered > Solid waste > Landfill > Unclassified | place... | reverse complement strand
TTTGCTGGCAGTTATATCTAAGCAAAAATGCTTAATAATTTTTTTAATTTGATGATGACTGATTTTGGCTTTCTTTAGCATAATAACTATATTATATCATAGTCTTTGCTAGTCTAGAGCCTAATATATAGTATTGTACAAAAAAATACAAGAGTTACGGAGGGAGGAAAAAGAAAATACTAATGAAGCCCCCCGCCGCAAGCGGACGGGGTATCAATTGAATTTTATTTTATTCTCACCCCAAGGGGCCGGGGAATTATACCCGATAGATATCGACATCGTTGATTCAAAAATTCTTAAATGCCCATACTCGGATCATCTGCCTGTTCAAATAAGATTCAAAATTTAAGCATATGAACAAAAAGACACAAACCATTAATACTTACAACAACAGCGCCCAGGCCCTGGCAAAAAAGTTTGGCAAATTAGGAGCGTGCACAGACGATATCCGAGAAACATTCCGTTTGATAAAGAAAACAAATCCACGCGTACTGGAAATTGGTTGCTGTGATGGTAGAGATGCGGAAGAAATCACTAAATACACCAACGACTATCTCGGCATAGATATCTCGGAGAAAATGATAGAACTGGCACATCAAAAATTACCGACGGCCAATTTTCAAGTTGCCGATATTGAAGAATACATTTTTCCTAAAGAGCTGGATATCATTTTTGCATTCGCCTCCTTGATCCATACCCCGAAAGAAGAATTGCGACGCATTTTATCCGATGCCCTGCCAACCTTGAACAACAACGGCATTATCCGATTATCGATGAAATACGCTGATACATATACCGAAATTACGAAGGAAGATGAGTTTGGAGTGAGGACTTATTATCTGTACTCGAGAGAAGACTTACAAGGATTAACCGACGGTTTCGTGGTTATAAAAAATGAATTGAGCAATTCGCTAGGGCAATTGTGGCTACAAATAATCCTGAAAAAAACAAGTTAGCTATCTTGCTGATAAAACACCACCTAAACTTCATCAATACCAACATTTTTTGTGTGTCATGCCGGGCTTGACCCGGTATCTTCGTTATATTTCGCTTTTACTTTACTAGGATATTTAATCTTTACACTTCGCAGATTCCGGATATTTTGCAAAAAGCAAAATTCCGGAATGACAAATATCGTAAGTTCGGCAGACTGGATAATACCTTAAGATATCTTTAAAAAAAATATCAGGGAATTAAGCAATTTGCATAGGGACGAAATATTTCATAATACCGAAATTTTTTCCAACAAAAAACACCTCGATTTCTCGGGGTGTTTTTCGTATATTCCGCAGAATATTAAGCCTTCTGAACATTAGTTGCAGCTGGGCCTTTTGGTGTGTCCTTCACATCGAAAGTGACAGTGTCACCTTCTCTAAGGTCGTTGAAATCGACATCTACCAAATCATTGGCGTGGAAGAATAGGTCTTTTTCCCCATTTTCCGGTGTGATGAAACCGAACTTCTTTTCGTTCAGTCTTTTGATAACTCCTTGCATTTTTTTGTATGTTAAATAAATAAGTCCGAGAAGTGATATGTTGAAATATTAATTTTGGCAAGTAATATATCCGCATAAACTCGCGGCAGTCTGTTAGGACTGATTGCGTCGAATTGCAAGATCCGGCTCAATGGGTCAACTATATCATAGAATAATATTGTTGTCAAGGATGCGCAAAAAACTATAAAATCTTTTCTTTAAACATTAAAGCTACCATTTACATTCTCTTAAAATTTTTTGATGCAATTTTAATCGCCCAAAATTAAAATCATTTGCGCTTTCCGAGTACCAAGCGATGTAATCGATTACCTGACTTATAAAATACAAATCTTCACGCGCCTCTTCTTCTTCGCTCAAGTCCAGTAGGCTGTAATATTTTTTTAATACAATCTCCCCCAGATTAAAATGTCGTATAAACATCCGCACTCTCGCAAAGTCATAAAGCGGATCTCCGAATGCAGCTTCGCTCCAATCAATAATCGAAACGATTCGACATGACTTCGGATCAACAAACAGATTGCGTTGATTGAAATCGGTATGCAACAAAGAATAATTTTTATCCGGAAGAGCCATGTCTTCAATCTTGTTTGAAACCCTAACAATAGCATCTCTTAGAAATACCCCGTCCACTCCTTTGCGCTCCGAAATATTTCTCCAATCAAACCATGGATGCGACCCGCTGTATTTAAAAAGCAGATTGTCTTTCCAGGATTTATCAGAAAAACTGCCATCGACAAATCCCGCCCGCTCAGATTTTATCTCGTGAATCCTGCGAAGATTTTCCAACATTGAATCTATATAAGCACCCTTGTTTTTATCCTGCACATCATCCAGCATAAGAGCTTCGATTTTTTCCATTACCAAAAAAGTTTTATCATCACAAACAAATGAGGTAAATATTTCCGGTACAGGAATCTCTGAATTATTGCTTTTTATAAGTTTATATGCGAATATGTCATTTTCTATATCTGACGAAGTTTTGACTATAAATTTTTTCCCTTCTCTATTTACAATAGAAAAGACAAGGCTACCCATCCCCTGTCTAGGCATCACCATTTTTACCATTTTTGTATCAAAAAAAGACTCCAGTTCCTTGATAACCTTTTTTTCAAACGATGAAACCATGATTTTAAAAAGTATTTATCCCCTATCAACAGTATATGACGATTCTCTTTTTATTCAAAGCATGCTTCTGACATATTTTTCCACAATTCATAATTGTGCTATAGTGAAAATATAATTTCTAACTTCAAAAATATGCGATTGAAAAATAAAGTCGCCGTTGTGACCGGCGCAGCCTCCGGAATCGGCAAAGCCATCGCGGAAATGTTCCTCCGCGAGGGGGCAAAAGTAGTTTTCTCTGATATAAACGAACCAGATAATTTCGAACAGTCTGAGAGTTCCGTTTTCTTTGAGACGGATGTATCAAAATCCGAAGAAGTCAACGCTCTCGTAGCTTTTGCCACGGAAAAATTCGGCACGCTCGACATTATGGTTAATAACGCCGGCATCGGACCGACCGCAGAAATAACCGCCACCGACGATGAGATGTGGAACAAGGTTATATCCGTAAATCTCTCTGGAGTTTTTTACGGAATTCGTACTGCAGGTAAATATATGAAAGAAAATAATATTCATGGATCCATTATCAATATGTCTTCTATTCTCGGACAGGTCGGCTTCAGCGCTGCCGGGGCTTATTGTGCTGCCAAAGGAGGAGTCAACCAAATCACACGCACTGCCGCCCTAGAACTCGCCTCTAATCTTATCCGCATAAATTCCATTGCACCAGGATTTATCAAAACCAAAATGACCGAGGGCGTACAATCTGACAATGCCGCCAGCGCCTTCATCAGCAGCTCCACTCCTTTAGGCCACATGGGTGAAGCAGATGACATCGCCTACGCCGCAGTCTATCTTGCCTCCGATGAATCTAAGTTTGTCACAGGATCAATCCTCTATGCCGACGGCGGATGGACGAGCCAATAAAAAAACATCCACACAAAAACGGACCGCCCGAGTCCGTTTTTTATATTGTAAAAATTTTTGCTATTCTCCCCCTGCTTCTAAAATTTCGTCCGCCTTCTCTTCCACACTTTCATTTATCTTCTCTTTTATGGAATTCTCCAGATTGTTCTGGATTTCCCTAACGCTTTCCTCCGTCTGCTTTTTTATCTGCTGCGCTTTTTTAGTTTCCTCGATATAGCCATTCAACAGAAGATATCCGATGATTGCCATAACGATAAGGATGACCAACGAGATGGATCCGTTTTCGTTATCTTTTATATACATATTTATTTTTTATATCTTATATATTATATAATAATATCTTTCTGTATAAATAACAAATTTACTCCTAAGCTGTGTATAAGTGAACGCTGTCATATGAACAAAAAAATATAATTCACAAAAAAGGCTTATACGAAGACAAATATTTGTATACAACTTGTGGATAAATATATTTGACATTTAATAGACATAAACTAAACTGAGGATATAGAAGAAGTTAAAAATGCGCGCCAAGAGAAAGTCATCTGAACATAAGATTGCTATAAAAATTCAGCATTCTGCTGAATTACGGAACAACTGAAAAATCGAACTCTAGCCTTTCCAGAAAGATTAAAGTTTCATATCGGTTGTTTTTTGTTATTCAATAAAGGTCGAAGTTGTTCTTTTGAGTCTTGTTAAAAAGGGTGAAAGGTTCAAAAGAGTAACTATAAAAAATCTTTAAAAAAATAATTTTGCCAAAATGGCAAAAAGGGAAAAATATGAACACAAAAAAAATAAGTGCGATGGCACTGATTCTATCCATATCTTTCACTGCCTTCTCTCCTGTCTTAGCGACGGCCGAGACCACCGGAGCTATATCTACTAGTTTGATCAGAGATGAAGGAAGCGGAGAAAATCCGATTGTAAAAGCTAAATGGGAGGCGAATGTCGACAAATACACCGACGATTCAACATCGGTCGGAGCTCAGTTCGACCCGACGGGAGTCTACCAGAGCAATAAAACCATAGCTATTTGTGCTATAGTAACTGACCCCGATGGCCTGAGTGATATTAACAAAGTCTATGCCGATGTTTACTACCCGACAGGAATAGCCGTCGGCGAGCATCATGTCAAACTGTCAGATCAAGATGGATCGGCAGGGGCAGGTTGTGGACTTCTGATGCAAGAAGATAGCCTATTAAGGCTCTCTAAGAGCGACGGGTATACGCTCTTCTGCGACAATGTAAGGAATCAAAATACCAATCTTCCAACTTTCAACACAGGCTACGACTATGATGAAATCTGTGCTGACGATGGAGAACTTATGAAAGAAACAGCGGCAGTATATTGTGCCGAAAAGGATTTATCTTACGAAGATCCATCAGGCGACTATAGGACGCTAATCTTAGCCCAAGACAATTATGGCAAAGATGGGGTATTGGACAACAATTTTACCTATCTTCCGATGACCGCTTTTGAAACCGATTTCTCCACAGTCAATTACGGCACCGTAAAATTAAACACGCACAAGATTATCAACGGAGACCTTACTTGGGATGCACTAAACCAAGGCAAGGCTTCTGTCCGAAATGTCGGTAACACCAGACTCTCCATGAAAGTCTGGCAGGATGATATGGGGCTCGGGAAAACCGACGGAAATTGGAATGTCAGATATGACGGAAGAGTCGGTAGTAATGCCGCTTTTGCTAACTATAGTCCAGATACTACAAAAACACTCAATAATGCGTTAGATCTCTCTGAAATGAACGAAATGGACTTCTCCATAGACATCTTCAAGTTTCCACCAGAACATGGAAGCGACTCTTATTCCGGGAACATGACCTTGAGCGCTGCGAAGGTGGCACATCTGGTGTGTGATACTGCTCCCTAAATTTTAGTGGACAGAACTGGGGAGATTTCTCAAAATCTCCCCAAGAGCCTGTATTTTTGACCAAATCTAAAAAATCCAGACTTTTGCCAGTCAGTAACCCATAAAGAAAAAAATATGCGAACAATGGGAATAAAAAAGAAAAACTTAATGTCTGTTGTACTACTTGCCGTATTCCTTGTCAGTGCTCTACCCACGAAAGTCCAAGCTATAGGACAGATTACTGAGCCTATAAATATAGAAAATGCCCAAAGAGACAGCTCATATGTACAAGAAGTAACCATTATAAATACTGAAAGTATCAAAAACACTATAAATCTAACCGCCGAAGGAGAAATCGAGAGTTGGGTTAAATTCTACAACAATCTCCAGGAAAATCCTATTAGTGAGATAGAAATGGAACCAAAAGAAAAAAGAACTATCATAGCTAAATTTTCTATCCCCACATCAACCCCCAATGGTAAATATGAAGGTTTTATCAGCGTGAAAACTTCCCCAAAAAACAATAGCGAAGATACGGAGCAATCAAATAGTACAGTTTCGCAAAAGATAGACCGAGAAGTAACCATTAAGGTAGGGGGAGAAGAAATTATAGACTTCGACCTTTCACTTATCCCGGAAAAATATGACCTGAGTCGCGGAGAATACCTGAAAATAAGACCCCTGTACAATAATTATGGGAATACCAACATCACGCCACAGATAGAAATAAGATTAAAAAAAGACGGACAAACTTTATATACTGCTATATTCCCCTACCCCGAGAACCAACCGCCAGTCATCCCTAACTCAATTTATGAGATACCCGCCCTCGAAATTCCTACCAGCAATCTGGATAATGGGAAATATACCGCCGTTTTCAGCGTGTATCAACTTTCAGACATGGAAAATATGATTGAGAAAGATTTTACATTCTCTATCGGAATGGTAAAATCGGAATCCTCAGAAAAATCAGGTGATAACATGCAAGAAAATTTCTGGTCAATGACCAGAATTATAATGGGAATTGTTCTTCTTTCTTCGCTAATCTTTATAACAAAGCCCCGAAAGGAAAACAATAAAATAAAAATAAAATAAAGCCGTCTATCAGAGAAACAAAACAAGGATCCTGCAGGATCCTTGTTTTGTTATATTTATTTCAGGATAAAAATCCGATAAATACCCTCTTTTTTATCCTCCCCAATAAAGTTCTATGGCCCTTGAAGTCCTATTATATATGCCGATTACTTCTATCCTAAGGGCACTCCCCGATGAGCTAGTTACTGTTGCGATATATCGGCCACCACCAATTTCCACATTAGCAATTTCATTGTTTCTAGTAAAAGCTGTCGAACTGAGCTCATTTCTTATTCTATAAAGAGTTACCTCTGCCCCCGTATCAGCTATATAATAAGCCTGCACGGAATTAGCAACATTATTTGCAACCTTTGTCTGCCGAAGAATCATCTTGGACAAGAAAAGCCCTATAAAAAGCATGAAAAACAATATAATAAAAACTACGAACAAAATAATCTCTCCTGAATTTTTTTTATTTTTTTCCAAACTCATATTTTTTATATATACCTTCTACGGATTATAAGACCTTAATTATAGATCCTCGTGGAAACACTGGTCTGCAGCGTCATAGAAACACTGGGGTCCTTAGCCGAACTGATTGTCATAGCCACAACGATAATAGGTTGGTTGTTTGGAGAAATAGTAGGTACATAAAATCTCAAGCTGTCAACAACTATATCAGATGAATTCATTATTTCCATGTTACCTGCATCAGGACCATATGCGAAATAATCACCGTTATCAGCATCACTACACGACGCATCTTCATCCGCACGGCAGTAAATAACATCCTCGCCACTATAATTTTTAAAAGTTATACTGGAATCATTATTATCATAATCTGTCATTTCCGTCGCCATCCTTATTTCTCTAGAAAGCGTTTCCATGATATAAGAACCCTCGCGCTGTACAGATTGCATTTCAATCAGTCTTTTCTGAGAAGCAAAACTACTCAAAAAAGTATTCATTGTCAAAAGCACTACCACTGAAAAAATAGATAGTGTCACCAACATTTCAATAAGAGTAAATCCCCTGTTTTTCATAAAAATAATATAATACAAAAATAAATTCTAGTGCCAGTCATTATACAGATAAGAAGTAACCTGCACCTCTCTGGAACCATAATCTACACAGGCAGTTATTTTTATCGCATCGGTCGGGGCTGAAACATCATCCTCGATAATGAGATATCTACTAAAAGGAGTATCCTTCCACCCTGTGTTAATAGAAACATTACTGGATTGGACATATGTATCATTATAAAGATATACTTTTTGTTTAGCCGCGTTTCCATTTATTATATCCCAACCGTAAAGTATGCTACTTTCATCCTTCATCGCTATTATTATATTATCACCATACAAAATATCGTCATCCCAATTTGAAGCATTATTCGACCAATTATTATCTCTCGTCTGCCGTATGACCTCAATCGCCTCCTGCGCAAGGTAAGAAGCTATTATCTTATTTCGACTGTTCATTTCCATCCGCATATTAAATGCAAAAAGAGATGCCAGTGTCACAAAGCTCACAGACAAGATTCCTATGGCGATAACAACCTCCATTATACTGAAACCACCATCACTTTTTTTCATTATCTTATTTTTTACACTATTCATATAAAAATATAAACTAATTTATAGACCCAGAACTCAGGAGTACAACGGTATCACTGGAAGATCCATTTGTATATCCTATTTCCAAAGTCACAAAGCTACCAACACCGCCAGCATCTTTATTTTTTTTATCAATATAAATAACTCCATAAGGAGGAGTGCTTACAAAATCCACCAAACTAACTTCACTAGTTACCCCATCTGCAGTAACCTTTAAGCTGTTTATCTCTATGCCTTCCGGTAATTCTATCTCTTCAAAAAACTCGTTCGCCGGATTATATTCCCGATCTGGCGTCCCCCCATCTGCAAAAACAATATAGCTATCAACCCCGTCTCCGGCAGTAAAATGTATTCCATACCCCCCCTTAGGAAAAGTTCCATCTATGGATTTAACAGTCGTCATAGTATAGCTTTGAACCGCTCTGATGTCGTTCATTATCTGAGTTCTTGATAATCCTAAAGATTTGGACTTCTGATATTTGGAATATTGAGGCATCATAATCACCGACATAATACCTATTATGGCAATAACAGTCAGTACCTCTAAAAGACTCATCCCTTTTTTATTAAAAATCTCTTTCATAGCTTAAATAATCTCCGACATTTGATAAATAGGCATCATGATAGCCAGCGCTATCACCGCAACCCCTGCACCCAAAACAAAAATAAGAATAGGCTCGATAATAGCAGTGAGTCCATCTACGGCGATATCCACTTCTTTGGTATAAAAATCAGCTACATCTTTAAGCACTGAATCAAGTTTTCCTGTTTTCTCTCCGATTTTAAGCATCTTGGAGACCATCGTCGGCACAAAGTCACTCCGTTCAAATGCATAAGCAACCGATCCTCCTATTCTTACCTCATCGGCACTGCTGTAAATCACTTTTTTATAAACCTCGTTACCGGCAACATCTCCCGAGATTTGCAGAGCGTCTATTATCGGAACCCCGCTTCCTACCAAGATAGAAAGATTCTCAGAAAAACGCGCCACATAGAACTTTTTCAAAAGTGAATTGAATGGAGGCAAAGTAAGCATCAGTGTATCCACCTTTTCTTTTCCCTGTTTTGTTTTTGCATAAGCCTTAAAAACATATACAAAAGCGATAAAACCCACCACCAGAAGCAAAAGATTATTAGTCATAAAATCACTCACTGCAACCAAAATCCTGGTAGCAAGAGGAAGCTCCAACTCGTTTTCCTTGAAGATAGCTGTCAATTGAGGAACCACGAAAATCATCATCGCCGCGCCCATCCCGGCAAAACCGATAAGAATAACCGCCGGATAGAGAAGAGCGTTCTTTACCTTGCTAGCAAGCATATAGTTTTTTTCGACATAGTCAGCAAGATGAAGCAAAGATTCCTGCATCTTTCCCGAAATCTCCCCGGATCTCACGATATTGATATAAAAATCCGAGAATGTTTTTGGAAAGTGAGAAAGTGCGTTAGAAAAAGAATCTCCATCATCCACCATGCCCGCAACAGCAAATATCTGCTCCTTAAAAAAAGTACTCTCTTCTTGCTCGTACTGAATTCTCAAAGCTTCGACCAGCGACACCCCCGACGAAAGCAAAATGGAAAGCTCCTTGGAAAACATAACGATTTTTTTGGAGCTTACCCTCCTAACAGCGCCAGAAATTTTAGCAAAGGAAAACCACTCCTTTATCGGATCTATTGAGACTATAACGAGTCTGTGCTTCTGTAAAAGCTCCACGGCCTTTTCCTGACCGCTAGCTTCAATCTTTCCAACCTGCTCGTTGCCACTTATTGTTATCGCCCTATATTTGAATTTCATATTTAATATTCTTAATGTTTCAACTATTCTTCTGGAGAAACTTCATTCCATGTCGGATATTTCTTTCCGCCGAAATACAACCAAGATTCAGCGGAACAGGCATTTCCAAAGATATCCCGGACAGACATCTCAACCATAAACCGATCCACCTCAGATATGACATATATCTTCTCCGGGTCTGGTTCAGTACTTCCGACAACATTACCTGTATCCCCAAAAAACCACTGCCTATAATCATATTTTTCACACATTCCAGAATTACACACGAAGTCTTCGCTTCCAATACTATTGTACTCCCTGCAGCTATCATTGTCACTACAAGAATATTCAGTAACAGAACCATCGGAATAGCTGACACATAGACTATCCTGACAATAATAAGTATCACCCGTATTGAATTTTTTACATTGAGAATCTTCATCGCAGACAACGCACAAACCACTTTCACCGTCACACTTGGCATAGTCCCTCTGCTTGCAAAAACTGCCGTCTCCATCACAAGATGAACCCTCCTCTTGTTGACAAACACCGCTATTGCAAAACCAATATGAACCGAACTTGCTAGTACAATCTTCATCATTAACGCAACCAGCACACCTATAAGAATCTTCATTACAATTCACCTTCCCGGAAGACTCACAATCATCATCGTCTATACATTCAGCATAGATTTGAGATGACGAATAAAAATTTATAGTTTCACCATAGTGACACTCCACATCCGCACAAGTCCCCGATTCGCAAGAAACATCATAAGTACAGTCCGGACTAACAGTAAAATCTACAGAAGGATAACTGAACTCAAGAGTAACGATATTCTCAGAAGACTCGACCCAATCCGACTCAAGTTGATAATTTGTCGGAGAATTATCGGCAGCTTTTACCCTCCACTTGTATATTTTATCATAGTCTATGTCAAAATCAGCATCATTGGTCTTAAAAAAGTGAGCTGCTATCGCCTGTGTTTTCTCGAAAACTCCAGTAGAACCCCAGTCAACAACCTCGCTCTCACTGGCGACCTCTTTGATTTGAATCGTATAATAGGCTTGGATATTTTCTGATAATTCGTCCGCTTCTCCATATGGATAATCATCGTAATTCCATGCGAGAGTATAAGTAAGACTATCAGTACAAAAGCTATAAGGATCAGTAACTCTCAAATTACTGAGTTGAGGCTTTTCATTAGAATTATCGATATGTATATAATACGGATCAGAACATCCCATATTATAGTTCCAATCCCAAGAACACACTCTCATCTGCAAAATCTGTTCTGCGTAAAGATCATCAGCTTCTATCAGATCAGCATTTTTTCTGAGATTGTAATAGGTTCCGATAGACGGAACACCATACTCCCCCCAACCGGCAACGGAAATCGTATGTGCTGAGCTAGAGGTTATATAAAACTCCGACACAACTTCGTCTGATTCATCCAGAATCTGCAAAGTTCCCCCAGTCCACTCATTACTCAACCAATCCTGATCCTCATCTTCTATATAATCACTGTCAGAAGAAGTTATCATCCCATCTGATTCGTTATAACATTCCCCTCCCTCAATACACACACCACATTCTGACCCAGAACCACAGCTCTTGCGACCGACCCCTTCCCACCAGTTGTCCGTCGTCCATTCAATAGTTGTCTTTTGCACACCGAAAGCGTCCGCAGCCAAACTTGAAATCGTAAAATTATTCGAGGAGGTTTGAATGTCGATATCATCCAAATTTGCATAGTAACCAGAACTACCAAAAACATCTATTTCCTCGCCTTCTTCCAAAATAGAAGAAGTCAAAGAAATATCATCAAAAGCACCGTCACATTGCGCTTCGTTTTCTTCGGTCACCCCATCACAATCATTATCGTTCGCATCTGTACACACTTTCCAAATATCCGGCACTACATCACCGACAGGACTGTCTTCGTTATAATAATATTTTTGCCACTGCGGACCATTTTCGGAACTGTCGAAAGCATAGGAACCGGAAGTCTCGTCGAGATTCCAATAACCGGCAAGATTACTTTCGTCAACGAAAATGCCTTGATAATGTTGAGCAACTTCGCTTTCAGAAAGTACACGATTATATATACGAACTTCATCCATCTTACCCTTAAAAGGACTTGTTGAATTATATCTTATACCAAACCTAAGTCCATTACCAAGAGTTGGGTCGTATGCGCTACCGATTGCTTTTAAGGCCCCGTTTATATACATTTTAGAGCTAGAAGAGTTGGTTGTGACAACTAAATGGTTCCACTGTCCTGCCTGCCAATCCACACTATTTACTTTGACTTTATCAAAAAAATTTAGATTACCACTGCCACTGGGATTATAACCCTGAATAAACCACCAATTTGAAGTTGAAGCAGTCCTGTCATCCATAAGATACTGCATCCTAGTCTTATCACTTTCACTGACATAAAACCAAAAATCCAAAGACATCTCACTAGGATTTCCCAAATCCGCCGGAATACCAACATAATCGTTACTTCCATCAAAACTTAAAGCATTATTATATTTTCCTAGGTTCGTCCAAGCAGCTCCCGACACCACCCCTGCATTATTAAAATACCCCGTATTATCATTACCAGAACTATCTGCAACTTTTCCTCCAGACACTTCATCAAAATTCCAATATCCCAATAAATCAGAATCATTAACAAAAACGCCATCGTATTGATCTGAGACTTCTTCTGGATAAAGAGTTCTGTTATAAATCTTTAGGTCATCAATATATCCTTTGAATAGATAACTAGTCCCCGCTCTTCCCGTATAATCACCTAGATAAAGAGTTCCGTCATCAACAGGAAGGACGCCACTATTCAATATCCGAGTAGTGCTGAATTGTTCCCCATTAACAAAAAGTTTAAGTTCTTTTGAATTATTATCAAAAGTAAAGGTAAGTTGACTCCATTGATTAAGACCTAATGCATTAGAAAAAGAAGTTACGGAATAACCGGAGCCATAAGAATATTGGAAGTTAATAATATTCTCATTTGTCCCAGAAGTATAAATCCAGAAATATCCATTTGTGCTAGACTGTGAAGCCCGATTCAGAATTGTCGGATAACTAGAGCTGCTCGCACGATTATAAACCCACATCGATATAGAATAATCCCCGCTAATATTCAAAGAAGAAGAGCTCCCCATATTTATGAAATCATTAACACCATCAAAACCCAAGGAAGAATAAGAACTTTCTTCCACATCATACCTACCGCAATCACAATTACACTCAATGCTATCAGCATCATTATTCCCGGAAAATGCACATTCCAAATTACTGATACTTGCATTACAGGCTTCTCCATAACAACCCGCATCTGTAAAAATACTTCCTACGCAAGTATCTATCTGGATACTTGAGGTATCAGGAGAGCAATAACCGGCGATACACTTATTCCCACTTTGACAACCAGTATAATATTCAAAACAAGTTCCAGAATCACCACAGTATTCCCCCTCATAAGATTCTCCGAGTATATTAGTATCATCATACACCCAATTCACACCGCTGCAGGAATTCACCCTGCATTCCTCGCTCATACCGGAATAATCAGGTTCCGTATCGCAGTAACCTCCACAGCAAATCCCGCTCGCAGAACTCAGCTCGCATGCAGTGACATTTACCGCATTAGTTGAGGCAACATCTTCATTGTAACTCGGATCTATATTATAACAATCATCATCCCTTACGGTCAGAGTGTAAGGGGCAATTAGATTTGAAGAAGGAATCGGATAGACAACTACACCAGCTTCATTAACCCACCCCAACCTCATAACTGCGCTACCAGAAAATTCATACCACTGTATTCTTATTGGTACTGGATCAACTGATCCAAGCTCGAAGTTATGATGATAGGTGACGGTCGAGTTACCATGCCAATGATCAAGATCGTTAGGCAGCTCGTTATTTATATAAGCTCTTAATCCGTCATCTGTCACTATGTAAATATCTCGGCTTGTTTGTTCAGGAACAAGAAACCCGTCCCAGACGATGCTAAGATAGCTTCTTAAATTTTCAGAAGCAGAATTAGCCGAATCCACTGTTACCACTCCACCCCAGGAATGATTTAGATTAACATCCACACCCTCACTACGGAGAGTATTCGAACTGATATTAGAACTATAACCACTATAATACTTATAGTTCAATCCTCCGGTATTCGCCGAATAGGAGATATTCTTATTAGGACTAGCATCTCTCGACCACATAAAATATTCAACAGAATCATTCTGCACAAAAGGCCCTATCTCTTGTGAGCAACTACAAGTGGCGTTTTCAGCGCAAGTTCCGCAAGAAAGACTATTCCAATTCCCACCGTTAACTCTCCACTGAATTTTATATTCTTCAACACCACTCACATCCATAACGGATGCGGTTATATTCAAAGGCCCCGTCTTGGTATCCAAAACCTCAGGCTCGCCAGTCATAACGATTCCGTCGCTATCTTCGACAACAAGCTCCGTCCAACTACCAGAACTATCGCAGGAAGCATCCACCCATGAATATAAAGATTCACAGCTATCTTCTACGCACTCGTAGTCATTATAACTGAATTCATCGGCACATCTATCCGCATATCGATTATCATAAGAATAAAGGCACTGTCCAACTTGGCAAGAATAACTCCTCTCCTCACATCCGGTAGGATCATATTCCTCAGCACCATAATAAGATTCGGGGGCTTCAAAAGGATATACTGGATTTGAAGGCGTAAAAGCAAAGCATCCATCGTCTAACCCCTCGTCTGTCGCACAAGCAGAGCCCGCCGCCGCGGTATCAGGAACCAGCCTGAGAGTCGTACCGTCACAAGAATTAGTAGCACATTGTAAATCGTAATCAAAAAGATTAGAAGCAGTAGCGTTGCACACGCCACCACAACAAACACCGCCAGATTCCGTAGTACAGCTTTCCAAGTCTAATTTCCCTTCACACCCCTCGCTTCTTACTACAAATGATTTCTCCGAGGATACTCCCTGGTTATAATTTCCCGAGCTATCCACGGCAGTCGAATAATATCTCACGGTAATTCCCGCAGCAAGAGGAAATATAGAGCTTATATCCACAGAAAAATCATCGATATTTCTGCTGGCGTCTGAATCACATTTTCCATCCAGATCATTATCATTACAATCAAAAGCAGCGATCCATCCCGAAGACCCTACGACCATATAATAAACCGTATGTCTCATAAGAGGAGCGTCGTCATAAGCCATTGACCTAAGGGTGATAGAAGTCTCATCATTATAAACTTCATAAGAATCCTCATTAGGATCGGTCCTAAAAATATTTACCACCGGATCATCTACATCACAAAGAAGTTCTTCGTCATCAACGATTGCAGCACCACTCGACACATAAAAATCGCAATCATCGTTTATAGAATTAGAACAGTTCTCCATTGAAGAACTTTCATAATAATTAGTGAGTGTATTTCCATATGAAGTGGCAACAAAATCACTCCTATATCCGAAGGCATCGTCATAAGCTCTCACTGAAACATCGATAGAAATATCACTGGCATATTTCCTATAACTCTCTTCCGTATCCATAGTGTAGTCCGAAAACCAATTACATCCAGGATTAAAAACATAATAATATGTCGGATTATAGACACTTGAGCTGGAAGTCCTTGTCATCAAGGCATTTTCTATCTTCTCCCCGGTATCGGGAGAAGTGATGGTCATATAAAAACTACTTTTTAGATAAACCGCCCCACTAGGGTCGGACACACTTAAATATATAGTGTTATCATTATTTCTTCTGAGCTCCGGAACACTTAAACTCACATTGGCAATATAAGCACTCACAGGACCCTCTGCAACTTCATTATCACTGGCATCTTTAGCAACCGCCTGATATCTTATTTCCGTACCGGCATCGAACGGACCGAGTTCTCCCGTATTTACGCTTATATTTCTATAACCACTTTCATCGACTACACCAGACAAATTTGGACAATAAATCCGCTCCCTTAAACTCTCAGTGCTCCAATTTTCAGCAAGAGCCCATTCCAGATAGAAATCTTTAAAACCTATATCATCCCTCGCCGAAGACTGCAGATAAAACTGATCAGCGGAGAAAAGAGGTCCGTTCGGAGACATAAAAACACTGACGGTCGGAGCAGCATCAAAAAACATCGTAGAACTTATGGTATCGAAGATTCCTCCCATCGCAACGCTCAGATCCTCGGAAGAGATAGAACTACAATTCGACAAAGTCTCGTCCGGATTATCAAAATAATATTGATTAACATAAAAACAATCTCCGGGAGAAGAAGCTAGGTACTTTACAAAGTTTTCAGCTTCCGTATTAGCTACAGCTCCTCCCGAAACAATATCCATCCCCAAACCTATTGCAATCACCCTTATGCCTTCATCCTTGGCAAGGTCCACGGCGGCTTCGGCGGTATCAACAGTATTCCCAGTTCCTGTGGGAAGACCATCGGTCACGACAATCATAACCCTATCGGCAGACGGATTAGAGAGAAATGAATCATTAAGGACATTCTTTGCAAATTCAATACCCTTTGCAGTCTTTCTTTGTCCATCGGCCACAGCAAAAATACCCTCGGCTGAAGTATCCTCAATCAGACTCTTAACATCCCTCGTCGTTATATCTTCATCTTGTAGATTCCTGTTCAGGCTCTCCGTATCTATATTGGTCTTAAAAGAAACCAGTCCGACCTGATGATAAGCATAGGTATTATAATAGTCATAACTTGGTGATGATGCTATAACACTGTTCAAAAAAGCCGAGGCAGACAACCTTGTTGTAGTTAATTTAGAGTTCTCGCCCATAGTAGCAGAAGTATCCACAGTCAAAACGACATCGACAGGATTTACAACCTCGACTTCCGTGGATGCCTGAATGTTTCCCGTGTTATTTTCTAAACACAGAATCGTACAAAGACATATGACGATCACCACTAATGACAAATACAATAAATGACTAGCCTTCTTCATAAATACAGTTAGTGATTTCAATATAAATACATTAGGATTTCCTTCCAAAAACCATTTTAAAAGATACTAATTCTCGACATGGGCTCCTGGAGCTATCTCGTTCCACACTGGTAACCCCATATCAAAGGATAATGTCTGACCCAGAGAACATTGACACCCTTTTTCGTCGGTAACTATAAAAGTAACATCGCATTCATCGTTACCTCCACAATCGACAGCCGCAAATGTTCTGGAAATATCCTGAATATTACCATTACCATAAGATACCCCCTCTATAATCCATTCATATGTCGCCGTAGCAGTAGCAATTATAGAGCGATTCTCCAAATTTATATTTTCCAAAAATTCACATCCACTACCACCAATACAATCATCTCCATCATCATTGTGTGCAACAAAAGCTACATATGGATGTTCACTTTCAGTTGTAAAAGTACCCCCCTCATACCAACCAGACCATTCCCGGCAAACGGTGTCTGGATAATCGTCTTTTATCATCACATACCAAGTATATTCATTTTCATAATCCAAAAAACCAGAATAAGCCGTAAAGGACGAAGTAACGCTTGAAGAAGAAACAATCATTTCCGAAAGATCAGAGCTATTAACAACTTTTATTTTATATTCAGATTGACCATCACCTTCATTATCACTAAAAGTCCAAGAAAAAACATAAGGAAGACCAATGAGATTGCAAAAGTCAGAAGGGGGATTTATGTTTGTAGTATTAATTACTGGAGCAGAATTACTACCACAGGTTGGACAAGTAGAAAAATTATTTCCATAAGCCCAATCCGACCACTCTCGGCAATATTCCGGAATAACATCATCTTTGACTATGACCTTCCAACTATATTCCTTTCCCGGCTCCAAATCTCCGCCTATAAGAGTTCCAGGAGAAGGAATAAAACTATTTTCCGCACCACCATTAACTGAATATATCTTCCCCGTGTCTACATCGGTGATTTCCAGATAAAACTCTGATTGCGCCTCGTCGACAGCCCAACTTAATTCAGGCAACAAACTTACTGCGCAATCGTCAATCGCCAAAATATCAGTAACACTAGGTCTGATAGGATTAGTTACGTCACAAGAAGGAGCGCAACCTGTTGTACACATGTCCACCCTATAGAATTTATCTAAAACCGGAGTGCCGTGAGAACCATCATCCCAACCCGTCATAATAACATTATTATGGTTATCGGTTATGATTGCCCTAAAAAAAAGTTTATTACGAGTATGACCCGATGGAACTCCAAGATCACTCGCGAGAATTACATCATGCCCCATGCCACAATTCCCACCCACAACACAGATCGAACAAGATGAAACATTTTCACAATCATTAAAAATATGCTTTTTGGCATTAGTATCCAGCCAATCCGATGGATCAGCGTTAGTACCCACATCAGACATCCATTCGATTTCTATAGACTGTATCCCTGAACTATCAGCAGCATCTACCTTTATAGTAAAGTTTTTTCCAACAGGTTGTATATCAACCTGATCCGGAGCATCCGTAGAATAATAATCATCATGAACATCATCAATGTCACAAGGAGTATATTCATAATCCAAGATAAAAGGATCTATATATTCTGCAATTGTTCCTCCTGGCTTGTCACAAACTAAATAAGTATTTAAGTCAGCATCATTCGGATTTCCTCCATCACAATCTGGATCAGCCTCATCAAAATCGCCATCGCCATCATTATCCACTTCGTCACTACAACGATCATCAAACCATTGATCCTGATCGACAGTACTAACCGTAATAACTACATTCTCTGTATCGACACTATTATCTTCCTGAAAGCCGTCGTATAAATAAACTTTACCGGCAGAACGTCCATCATCTGGAGCAATATCCCAGCCATAAGCTCCAGCCATTATACCGGCATATCCATTATCTTTGATATCTCCTACTTCTGATACAGAATAACCTAAGAAAGTATTCTCTTTTCCTCCTATATTTGTCCAGTCAGGAGAAGAACCAGGCGTAAGCCCACCAGACTTACCATAAAATACGGATATTCTGCCCTCATTCACAAAATCTCCGTCATATCCGCGTTCACCGACTATGATATCCGAGAAACCATCATGATTAATATCCCCCGCGCTAGAAACAGAATGTCCTAAATAAGAATTAATAGGTCCATCTCCTATATATTGCCAATCTGGCTCAGAGTTAAAGCCAGTAAAGACATTGTTAGAATGTTGACCATAATAAACGAAAATTGCCCCTTCGTTATTATCACCTGTTAAAATATTATCATAATAGGGAGCCCCGACAATAAGATCCGGCCATGTATCACCATTAAGGTCTCCAGCATCAGAAACGGAATTTCCAAACCTACTACCAGATTGATGATTAGTGGCTCTAAAAGTGTAAGCAGCTGTCTCTGAAAGTCCAGTAATTGGATCGCCTCCTAAATATACATAAGCCTCATTAGCACCCAAAGCACCTACAATTACATCTGCATACCCATCTTTATTTACATCCCCCGCCCCCGAAACACCACTCCCGAGACAATCCCATGTTGCCCCCCCATATACAGTCCAAATAGGAGTAGGAGAGAGCCCCTCGGGAGAACCAAGATACAAAGAAGCGCTACCATTGTAAGTATAACCATTGCTATCATAATAAAAAGCCCCCACGATCAAATCGTCGCATCCATCAGAATCACCATCGACATTTCCAGCGTTTGCAACAGACCTACCAAAATGCGCACCAATTTGCCCTCCCTCTGCAGTCCAATCGGGAAAAGCTGAAAGTCCACCTTCATCATCGCTGTGACCATAATAGACAAAGACTTTTCCCTCTTCCTCTGTAGTCAGGGCGTCATTCCAATAGTCTGCACCACCAACAACATCACTAATCGTGTCACCATTAAAATCACCCGATGCTACAGCATATCCTAAATGAGTTGCGGAATCAGGTCCTATTACCTGCCAATCGGGAACAGCTGGGGCGACAGGAAGTCCAGCTTCAGAACCATAATAGACATTAAGTGCTCCTTCAGCGCCCACTCCATTGTAATAAAAATATTGACCAATCAAAATGTCTTCAAAACCGTCATTGTTAACATCTCCTGCGCCAGAAACACTTTTACCGAAGTAACCACTTTGCTGATCAGAGGAAGGCAATCCTACCCAATCAGGATTAGAAGAAAGAGGGTCAATAATAATCGGATATTGCGCTTCTGAATCTTCTACGATTATCCTAAGATTAAAACTCCCATTTTCCATTTCGACTAACTCTAATTCTGTTGGGATTTCTTTGCCCGTAGCATCTGTTGTAAGCAGGTGACTATATTCAAAGGCAGTTATTTCTTCTCTTACTTTTAGAGCTAAAGTATTTTTTGATTTTTCTTCTACTGTAAGATTATTAAAAGTTACCTGCCCGTCCAACACGAGTTTCCCGTCTCCTTGAGGCTTCTCTTTGATTGTAAATCCTTGCTCAACTCCTTTGTATGTGTTCTCATACCATTCTTCAATATTTTCCCCTCTTTGAATGGAGATTCGATTTTCTTGAGCCGTAATGCCCATATCTTGGCTTACAAGAGGTTCAGTGTTATCTCTTCTTATTTCTTTAAACAAATAATTCCAGCTCCAATATCCACTGACTGCAGAAAGTGTCCAGCCTCTTTCTTGAGAAACATAACTATGAAAAGAGTTAGTTGCGTTATAGAACGACCAGACTTCTTCATCTTGGTTCGGCAAAGAATCTTCCTTAGCTGCATAATATTCATCTCTACGCCTTAATCCAAAAAACCTTTTCCATTCGCTAAAGTTTTTTACGTAGACTATCGCGTCTGGTTCCAGACTAAAACCATATACTGCCTCCAGTTCACCGCTTATTCTGGTTTCCCCAGACGAAACCAAAAATATGCTTTCCTCTTTCTGAATAAAGTCTCCGTTAATATCCAAATCAGCAACAACATTATATTCTCCAGAATCTTGATAATAGTCTTCTTTAATAATCAGATTATTATTCTGTTCAATCTTGCCTTTATACCCTCGAATTTCAAGAGACCCAATCTCCCCTGCAAAATCCCGGTCAACAAAAGAATCCTCGGAAGAAGATCCGTCAAAAATTATCCGGGATCCGACTTTCGGAACTTCATTTATATCCCAATTGGCCGCCGTAGACCAATTGTTATTACCCCCTCCAACCCAATGAAAAACACTATGGTTCTCATCAACCTTTTTATTCTTACTTCCTGTACCCGAAATCCAAAAAAAACCTACAATTGCAAAAAGCGCTAATACTACAAAAATAAAAACCTTACCTCCCCCACTCGACAAAAAGGATTGTTTCGTTTCTCTTTTATTCATTTTGTTTAGTTACTAATCTTCTAAATATCAAAACCTAATAGCACCAAAAAACTTTAAAAATGATGTTTTTTAACTCGTAATATATACGAAAATAAACTTTTACCTTCTCTATTGAGGACTAGAAACTTATAGAAATACCATTCTCAGTCACTGCTTTTATTTTACTCACTTCTCCGCAGGAAGCTACAGTTATCGCGTAATTACCTTCTTCTGAAACAGCAAAAATATTTGATTTTGCCGACTCGCCTTCCATAAAAACAGAAAAACCCCCTATTTTACAAATACCGTCAGTTGTTATCTTTACCATAAGATGCTCTTTTCCGTCCACGCATTTATCGTCTAAGATGTCCAATGTCCCATTACAATCCTTTATTTGTTTTGCAACAGCATCCAAATCAGGCTTGTTTTTATTATTTACTTTTTGTACTCCATTTAAATCCTGGGTAAAGATTCCATAAGTGTCGTTACAATCATATATCCTACATGCGACATAATGACCAGATCCACATTTAGATGTATGCTTACAACTTACATCCAGGCATTCAGGTTCAATGAGTTGACAATTTGTAAAATACTCATCTGGATTTATGTTTTCCGAAACGATGCCCTGGTCTATTCTATCCCCGACATAAAAAAGACCTCCTATTATATAAACCAAAAGCAAAATACAAATAATGCAGACAACCAACATTAAAGTTTTAACAATATAGAAGCTACCGGCGGAAATATTAATTTTGTTTTTTTCGCTTTTCATTTTTTTTATTTAGATTAATTATGAATTTGCATAGTAAGAAAAAACCATATACATAATTAAAACTGTTTCCTATCTATGATGACTCCACCCCGTCCAACTGCAACAATTTTATCCAAGTCTCCACAATAATTAGCAATTATTAAATATTGTTCATCTTCTAGAGAAGAAAAATCTATAGGCTTAAGCCCAACTTCATTGAAATACACCATAAAATTATTAACCTTGCACTCCCCGTTAGTCACAACACTACTTAATATTTCTGTTTTGCCATCCACGCAATCATTCTTTAAAATTTCCAAAGTACCCTTGCACTCAGCTTTCTTCTCTAAAACCTTCGCGCTATCCGGTTTTGTTTCCTCTACAAAAAACATCTCGTCTCCAGTAACTCTCTTAGCTATACCGTAGTAATTTCCACAATCATATATCCTACAGGTCTCATATTCCTGATCGTTGCAAAAAAGATAAAGATTGCAGCCTGTATCACCCAAACAATTTTCAAATTTCAGATCACATCCCTCAAAATGCTTGTCTGGATCCACCTCACCTCTCTCCGTTGTCTGAGAAACTTCTTCAGGAGAATAATAAAGGACCGCTGCACGATAAACGAGAGATAAAATTATAAAAAGAAAAATCAAATAGAAGGCAATCAGCGCTAATTTATTTTTGTTTTTTGGCTCTCTAGTCATAATTTCATTTTCCATTTTTTTATATTATTTTGTTTTTAAGTCCGTACTAGAAATTGAAAAAATTTACGAAAGGGTTCTCCTTGCCCTCATAATCTATAGTGTTAAAGAACCCGTCAAAGACAGTTATTTTTTCGATTTGGGTATTTTTTAAAAGATTGTTAATTCCACTTTTAGTACTGCTTATATCATTCTTATACTTTTGATGACTGTCTACTTTAAGATCTTCGTAGCCTTCAACATCTTCATCTTTAATTTCCGTCATCAAAAAGACATAATAGAACACCCCAAAAAAAAGTATCACGGACACGAAAACAGAGAAGACTCTTTTTAATCTCTTCAGTTTAAGAATGTTCCTCTTTGAAATCATCTTTTTCATTCTCTAGTAATAAAGGAATTTAAATGATACGCCATACTCGAGAGTAGGATATAGATTCACTTCCCTGATTTCTCCTTCGTCTTCTTTTTCCGAAGCCTTGGTATCGGTTTCCTTCGTCTTAATATTCATAGACCTCTCTTGGACGAATGGAACGCTATTTTCCATAGATTCCATAAAATTTACAAAACGGGAATAGTCACCGCTCAAAGAAAAAGAAATTGCCTTTTCATTAAGCCCACTATCTTCTCCGTTTTTAGTTGAACCTGCTTTTTTAACATCTTCCAAAACTATTCCGGAAATCTCCAAATTATCTCTTGCAGCGAGACCTTTAATATGAGCAAAAAAATCTTCATAATTATTCCTGTTTGGAATAAAGCTGCTCAATTTATCGACATCCATCTCGGAATCCTTGCTCTCCTCGTTAAAATCCTCTATATCATTGAGTAACTCTTTTTTAGTCTCCAAATTAGCCTGTTTAAGCTCGGTCTCTTTAACAACGATCAAGGAATCTCGGTAAGAGTCGCCTGCAACAAAATATAAGAACATCCCGGAAATAACCAGAGAAAGAAACAAGAATGCCAGATCTTTATTATCACCTAACTTGAATTTTATTCCAGAATCTATATTGTACTTCTTCATAGTTTGAAAAAATTAAATCCCCGAACTAAAGCCCCTTAAAGTCATAGTACCAGAAAACTCTATAACCCCAGGAGTGTCTGTAATATTACGATCTATCTTTATTTCTTTCACAAGACTATTCTTACCAAAATTCTTCTCCATCTTCTTTAGCTCATTCTCTTCATAACAAAATCCACTGAACTTTACCGAGACTACTTCCTCTTTTTCTCCATCCTCATCTTTTTCATTCTTCAAGGAAGCTGAAAAACTTTCCAGTTTTATGTATCGGTTCAGTTCACTTTCCATAATCCCAATTCCATATTTCCAGTATTTTTCACGATAAGACAAAAAATCATCCCTGAAATAGATAACGCCTGTCATTTCTACAAATCCTTCCTGTTCGGCAGCTATCTCAGAAAAAACTACATCTTTCGTCCAATAAGAATCTTTAAGAATCACAATCTGATCAATTGCCGCGGTATAGCCCTTGGCACTGGCTACGACTTCAGCAGAATATCCTAATTGCGCATCATATTCAAAACTTACCTCTGTCAAAGCCACATCTTCAGTGAATGCCGTTTTTAAGAAATTTAGAAATTTAGAAAAGTAGACATGATCACTTAACACATTTTCAATATCCTCCTTATTAAATTCAGAAGAAAATATTTCGTTGCTCTTAATTTCTTCGTCAATTTTTTTGTCGACTTCATTTATCTGATCATTAACAGTGTTGAGATTTTTCTGATTTGCCTTCTTGTCATATTCAGCCCCGGCATAAACAAAACCGGAAACTACCAAAAAGAAAACCGCCAAAGACAAGACAGCTATTTTCTCTTTCTTTTTGTAAGAATCAATTGTAAAATCTTCCGGTAGCAAATTTATTGAAGGCATGGGATTATAAGGATATGATATTTTTTATATTATAGCACGATAATATTTTTCTACAAAATATTTAGATCTTTTAGCGTCCTCTCGAAGATATGGATTCCTCTCCTAATTTCTTCTCTATCTACTTGAGCGCTCTCGCCCGCTTTTATTTTTTCTCCAAGCCTGTAAGCCCAAATGATATCTTCCTTAAAATCTATCTGGCTGTCAGGTATTTTTTTTATTCGCATTTCCAAATTATCCCCCGAAAAATTTGCCATCTTCAGAGCATCATCAAGAAGTTTTCCCGATTCAAAAAGCGCTTTCTCATTTTCTTCTCTATTTTCAGATTCTGCGTACCCCCTAATTTCCTCCCACTTTCGTTGCGTCTTTCCTTTAGACAGTTTTCCTGACTCCAAAGCCTCCTCGATTGCATTATAAATTCTGGTCCTGAGACTCTGAAAACGAGAAAAGACCATCACGGTCGCCACAAAAAGCACGATAGTTATCAGAATCAAAGTGTCTCTTACAAAAGTAAAAATAATCGGCCACCACCAAAGATTTATTTCAGCATTACCCACCTCCAGCACCAACTGGGAAGTCGCCTGGGTGAGAAAATATTCAAATGGCATATTTTATATGTTATATTTGAGGATGTTTTTCAGTCCATCCAGAATCTTTTTCATAAATGTCTGCAACGGCTAGTACCGTCTTCTCGTCAAACGGCCTTCCGATAATTTGTATACCAACCGGCATTTCCTTTTCTCCGTCCTCCGGCTTCACAAAACCGCAAGGAACAGACACCGCGGGAAGTCCAGCAAGACTGACTGCGCTCAAGAAGATATCGCCTAGATACATTTCCAAGGGACTGTCACTATGCTCACCAATCTTAAAGGCAGTGCTTGGTGCCGTTGGTACAACAATGGTATCAACCTTTTCAAAGACTTCGTCAAAATCTTTTTTGATGAGTGCACGCACCTTCTGAGCTTTCAGATAATAAGCATCATAATATCCGCTACTGAGAGCATAAGTCCCGATCATAATCCTCCGCTTCGCTTCACTGCCAAAACCTTTACCCTTTGACTTCATATAAACCTCCATCAAGTCTTTCACTTCCGTCTCGGAATCACTTTCCGCTGAATACCCGAAACGAATACCATCAAATTTAGCCAAGTTGGAACTGACTTCTGAAGGAGTAATGATGTAATAAGTCGGCACAGCATATTTTGTATGCGGCATACTTATCTCCACGATCTCTGCGCCCAATTCCTGCAACTTCACGATTGCGCCCCTAACTCTCTCTTCGATATCTTTATTAAGTCCTTCGATAAAGTATTCCTTAGGAATTCCGATACGGAGTCCTTTTATATCAAAATTTTGTACATATTCCAGATATTTTTCCACCGGATTGGAAGAAGTTGTCGCATCTTTTTTATCTTCACCTGCAATCGCCTCCAAGATTATGGCAGCATCTCCCGCAGTCTTCGCCATAATACTCGGGCAATCGGTAGAAGAAGTCATCGAAATCAAACCATAACGAGAAACCCTGCCATAGGTAGGTTTAAGTCCGACCAAACCGCAAAAAGAAGCTGGCTGACGGATTGAACCACCAGTATCGGTCCCGATAGAATAAAAGCACTCCCCTCCCGCAACGGAAGAAGCCGATCCTCCCGAAGACCCCCCTGGCACTCGATCCAAATCCCACGGATTATGACTCGTGAAAAAATCAGAATTCTCCGTTGAAGATCCGTGCGCGAAAGCGTCACAGTTAACTTTTCCAAGCATCACCATCCCTTTCACATCCAGTTTATCTATCAGTGTTGCACTTTCGGCAGGGATATAATTTTTAAGAATATTCGAAGAAGCAGTCGTCAAAATATTTTTCGTCAGTATCACATCTTTGATAGATACAGGGATTCCCAAAAGCGGATTTCTCTCACCGCCTCGGATTCTTTCATCCGCCTTCTTTGCTTCAACGAGAGCCGACTCTTTAGTTAAAGTTATAAAAGATTTAAGTTTATCATCAGTTTTGCTGATTCTTTCCAGGCAAGCCTGCGTAAGCTCAACGGAAGAAAATTCCTTATCCGCAAGCCCCTTCGCCGCCTTTTGTATATCTAAATCGATAATTTCCATATTTTTCAAATCTTATTGTGTCAAAAATTACATTATCTGTTTTACTTTTATATATCCATCCTGACTATCTGGATAATTTTTCGCCATAATATTTTTTGTTTCCTCACTTGCATCTGCTGCGACATCTTCACGGAACACATTCACTTTTCCGGTTACCTGAGAAATCGGCTCAACACTGTCCGTGTCCACCTCCCCGAGCTGTTCAACATAACCGAGGATATCGGAAATCTCTCTAGCGAATTTTTGAGTTTCCTCTACGCTAAGCTCAATCCTAGCCAGCTCCGCAATATGTTTAACTTCCTCCTCTGAAACTTTATTATTTTCTGCCATATAAAAAACTTACTTTTTAATCACATTAATAAAATAACACGATTTTACACTTTTTACAATAAAAAAAGACAAACTATATTGCACGCGGGAATAGCAAATTTTCAACCTGCATAATTACCCCTCGTGATTGCCCTCGCGGAGTAGTAGACTTCAGTCTGCGTGGTTGTCATCGCGGGATGGAATGTTTTATTTTAGATAACTTTTTGTTTACTTCGGATAGCAGCGCAGACTTCGAAATAATCTATTTTACGACGCATAGCTATACGCGGGAGCGTGGTCTCCGACCCGGTCCTGATAGTTTTAAAGCTCATAAGGATATTTTTGCCACAATATTCTTTTCACTATGGAGAATTTTTGCCTGAAATCTAACCAAAGGGAACCGGTCTGGAGACACGGCTCCCGCATACGCGGAGAGTTATCATGCGTGGAGTAGCAGACTTAAGTCTGCGTGATTGTCTTGGCGGGATAGAAAGTTTTATTAGGAGAAGGTTTTGTTTGCATAGGATAGAAGCGCAGGTTGAAACCTGCTGCTCCATCCACCAAAGAGGACAGTCCTTTTTGTAATAAATCTATTTCAGCCCCCCCATCCTGATAGAAGTTAAATTCTGTCTGGTTGACGCTTTTTTAAAAAATATGGCATCGAGACAAGTACAGGGAAGTTGGTTTGATTAGTGTTGGCTACTTTAGTGTGGTCGATAGTTACTTCTTTCCTATATGAATAGTCAGTGTCATACCAAGTGTCCAAAGTGTCGGCTTGGGCGGTGTTGATGTCATATATACTGATATTGTTGTTATTGTTCTTATATAACAATATTTCAGATATGAAGAGTTGGGATAACAAAAAAGAGGATAGGGTTAGTATCTTTATATCGAAGATTATGAAGTTTTTTAGTCTGGTTCTGAAAGAATGTTTTTTCATAGGGAAAAGGACTAAAAGTGTTTCTGGATATGCCTTTATTAT